>ERZ1026846.1267-NODE-1267-length-16621-cov-6.535313_pt1 | contig 16621 bp, 17 predicted proteins | sample MGYA00380153_ERZ1026846 | MGnify/ENA primary metagenome ERZ1026846 (study PRJEB33269, sample SAMEA4719789) | human gut metagenome | biome: human-associated habitat; feature: organic feature; material: feces | place: Cameroon | collected 2013-10 ... | reverse complement strand
CAGAAAGAAATCTCGACCATGAGGGTGGGGTGACAGCCAGCGGACAGGTGCACGAGCCTATCCGCTATTTGTGTTGGCCGAGATATTGAAGAAGAAATTGAGCGGGATTGTGGGAAAGATCTATGAGTAAGAAACTTGCGATTGCGATGTTCGGACAGAAGCGATTATCGAGAGAAGGCGGAGTAGAAATCGTTGTCAAAGAGCTCTGCACTCGAATGGCACAGAATGGCTGTGACGTGACTTGCTACAACAGGGCAGGCCATCATGTGAGTGGTGCAGAATATGACGATGCTGGTAAAACGGAGTACGAGGGAATCCGTCAGAAGTCTGTTCCGACCATTGAGCGGCGCGGGGCTAGAGATATAATAGGGTCAACCAAGAAAAACCACGATAACTAAAGGGTTTTGACGGCTCGACTCGTTCAACAAAAGTATTTATTTGCTGACAGGCTGCGGAGAAGTTGAAATCCAGAGGTTATAAGTGGGAGGCTTTGGTGCAGCTCTGTTTTGACCCACAAAATGAGCAGCAAGTAAAAAATTAAGGAGAACGAATCGAGCCTACGGTGGATTGCCATTGAGTGATCCGCCGTGGGCTTGTTTGCTGTTTTATCAAATGAAAAATTAGTGAGGGAGAACAGAACTATGAAAAATTATAAAATCGCTGTGGCCGGCACGGGATACGTCGGACTTTCGCTGGGAGTGCTTCTGAGCCAGCATCATCAGGTAGTTGCAGTCGATATTGTGCAGGCTAAGGTCGATATGATCAACAACAAGAAATCTCCGATTCAGGATGATTATATTGAAAAATACTTGGCAGAAAAAGACTTGAATTTGACCGCAACGCTGGATGCAAAGGTTGCATACTCGGATGCGGATTTTGTTGTAATCGCGGCTCCTACCAACTATGATAGCAAGACCCAGCACTTTGATACTTCTGCGGTTGAGGCTGTGATTAAGCTGGTTATGGAATATAATCCGAATGCCATTATGGTCATCAAATCTACTATCCCTGTTGGATATACCGCTTCTGTGCGTAAGAAGTTCAATACCAAGAATATTATCTTCAGCCCGGAGTTCCTGCGTGAATCTAAAGCCCTTTACGATAACCTGTATCCTTCCCGTATCATCGTTGGTACTGACCTAAACGATGAACGTCTGGTGAAAGCCGCACATGAGTTTGCTGGTCTGCTCCAGGAAGGTGCAATCAAGGAGAACATTGACACACTGTTCATGGGCTTCACTGAGGCCGAGGCGGTCAAGCTGTTCGCTAACACCTATTTGGCTTTGCGCGTGGCTTATTTCAATGAACTGGATACCTACGCAGAAAGCAAGGGGCTGAACACCCAGCAGATCATCGATGGCGTTTGCCTTGATCCTCGTATCGGCAGCCACTACAATAATCCGTCCTTTGGCTATGGCGGTTACTGCCTGCCGAAAGACACCAAGCAGCTGCTGGCCAACTACGCCGATGTGCCGGAAAATCTGATCGAAGCAATCGTGGAATCTAATCGTACTCGTAAGGACTTTATTGCAGACCGCGTTCTGAAGCTGGCGGGCTACTATGGATATGATGCAGAGAATGAGTTCGATGAGGACAAGGAGAAATCCGTCACAATTGGCGTTTATCGCTTGACCATGAAGTCTAACTCGGACAACTTCCGTCAAAGTTCTATTCAAGGCGTTATGAAGCGTGTGAAGGCAAAGGGAGCAACGGTCATTATTTATGAGCCGACTTTGAAGGATGGAGAAACTTTCTTCGGCTCGGTGGTGGTAAATGACTTGGAAAAGTTTAAGGAAATGAGCCATGCCATCATCGCAAACCGTTATGACAAGTGCCTGGATGATGTGAAAGAGAAAGTTTACACGAGAGATATTTTCCAGAGAGATTAATTTGGGTGTGGAGAAAAACATGCAGGATAAAGTATCAATCATTACTCCATCATGGAATAGTGAAAAATATATAGAAAAAACAATCGAGTCTGTTCAGAAGCAGACATACATGAATTGGGAAATGATAGTTGTCGACGATTGCTCAACTGACAGAACAGTCGAGATCGTTGAAAAAATTTCCAAAGAAGATCCAAGAGTAAGAATTATCAGACAGGAAGTAAATGGTGGTGCGGCGAAGGCGAGAAATCGCTCGCTTTGTGAAGCGACAGGTCGATACATTGCTTATTTGGATGCGGATGATATTTGGAAACCTACAAAACTTGAAAAGCAGGTTGAATTTATGAAGGCTAACCATTGTGGGTTTTCTTGCGCCTCATATGAGGTGATTGACGATGAAGGTCGTGCATTGAATAAGGAAGTACACATGTTGCCTTCAGTTGATTATGTTGGTTTTTTGACCAATAATTTACTTCAGACGGTCGGCATTATGGCCGACACGAGTATCATCGATAAAAAGTATCTTGTTATGCCTGATATTCGCCGGAGACAAGACGCGGCAACATGGCTTCAAGTGCTTAAAGCAGGATATAAATGCTATGGAATCGATGAGGTTCTTGCAGAATACCGACGAGCTGAGAATTCTCTGAGCAGCAATAAAGTTAAAGCTGTAAAAGGCGTTTGGAGTTTATATAGAGACATTGAAAAGCTTTCATTACCTTTCAGCTGTTATTGTTTTGTGAGATATGCTTTCCTTGCTGTGTGGAAGCGTGTATATGTAAACAAATAAATATAAAGGAGAGTGCCACCGATGTATAACGTGTTGCATGTAATAGGTCATATCGGTAGGGGCGGAGACACAACCGTTGTACTAGATGTAATGAAGAATATGGATTGCTCGAAATTCCATTTTGACTTTATTACGCATAAAGGTGCAAAAGAAGAGATAGTAAAAGAGCTTCGCGATGCCGGTTCAAAAGTTTATATCATGGACGGAGATGTCCGTGAATTGGGCTTGATAAATTATTATAAAAGCTTTTTGAAAGCATTAAAGCAGATGGGTGTAAGCTATGATGCGATACACGTTCATACTGGAATGCAATCTGGTGTTGCATTAGCGGCAGCAAGAAAAGCTGGAATTCCGAAAAGAATCTGTCATTCTCATGTGACAGCAATTCAGCGCAAAACGTCTATCATAAAAAAAATCATTGCCACACCGATATTTCGATATTTATACATTAATAATTCAACTGTTAAAGTTGCCTGCAGTAAGGATGCTGGAGCATTTATGTATGGGAAAGACAGCAAATTTACAGTTGTTTACAATGCGGTTGATATCGCGCCTTATTTAGATGTTACACCACAGGAAATAAGAAAAAGGGAGCAAGAGATTGGTGCAAAAGAAGATGATGTTCTGATTGGGCATGTAGCCAGAATGAGCGAAATGAAAAACCAGAGATTCATCTTGGAATTGGCAAGAAAAATGGAAGATTGTTCAAAGCTGAAATTTGTCATGATTGGTGATGGACCTGATTTTCCGGAAATCAAAACTCTGGCACAAAATCAATCTAACATTGTTTTAATGGGACGGCGTTCGGATATTCCCTCTTTGATGAAAACATTTGATTGCGTTATTCTTCCATCTTTGCCAGGAGAGGGTTTCCCGGTCACAATGATAGAGGCTCAAGCCGCAGGGTGCAGATGCCTGATATCGGAGAATGTTACAAAAGAAGTTGAAGTGGGATTAAAGCTTGTAAAGAGCATTCCATTAAAGAAGCCTGATGAATGGGTGGAAGAATTAAAAACAATTGAGAAGAATCGCAATTATCTACAGAGAAATGAATGCGCAAAGCGACTAATCGACATGGGATTCGGAAAAACAGAATTTGTAAATAATTGGATACGGCTTTATGAAGTGTAAGATTGAGGTTGGAGGATAAATAAAGTGCGAAAGGGTGTAATGAAAATTTATGCTGCGGAGAGATGGTTGTATTTGCACCATTTTCACATATTGCCAAAAGTTTTGAAAATTTTTATTAGAGTTGTTTTTGGTGCGACAATTCCGTACACATGTCAAATCGGGGGGGGGTCACTCTTTCCTCACGGAGGTTCGGGTGTAATATTACATGAACAGTGTGTGATTGGATCAAATTGCAGGATTCAGGCAAATGTCGTAATTGGTGGTCGAAATGGACTGCCTGGAGCACCTAAGATTGGTGATAATGTGTTAATCGGTGCAGGAGCCGTTTTATTAGGAGATATTAATATTGGAGACCATGCACAAATCGGTGCTAATGCAGTTGTAACACATGATATTCCAGCATATACGGTTGCGGTGGGTGTACCAGCGAAAGTAGTGAAAAAATTGAGAATAGAGATGAGAACTAAAGTTTAATTTGAAGGAGTCAAGAAAATGGAAAAGCCACTTATTTCAGTAATAGTACCGGCTTATAATGTAGAAAAGTTTATCGTAAAGTGCATAGACAGCATTCTTCGACAGTCTTTTAAAGACTTTGAAGTGCTCCTGATTGATGACGGCGCTAAAGATTCAACGCCTGAAATATGTGATGCTTGTGCCAAGAAGGATAGTAGAATTAAGGTATACCACAAAGAAAATGGTGGACTATCTGATGCCAGAAACTACGGCATCGATAGAATGCAAGGAAAATATGTCACGTTCATTGATAGCGATGACTATGTTGATTCCGGATATTTTGAGTATTTGTATGGCTTAATAACTCAAGAGGAAGATATACAAATAGCTATTTGCGGGAAAAAAAGTGTCCGTGAAGATGAGAATGCAAGCCCTGATCCCGAAACATTTCATGAAATTATAACAGGTGAACGTGCAGTTCAAAAAATGTTGTGTGGTCATGGTTCTGGACATTCTGCATGGGGGAAATTGTATTCGGCAGATTTATGGAAAACGGTTCGATATCCTAAAGGCAAAATCTATGAAGACTATGCAACGACCTATCGCGTGATGGCCTTGGTTGATAAAGCGGCTTGGGGCAATGCTGCAATGTATTTCTATGTACAGCATATAGAATCTATTATGCATCAAAAGTGTTCTCGACGTAGCTTATCCCTTGTAGACATTGCAGATGAGGAAACGGAGTTTATTGTGAAAAAATGGCCAGCGCTTAAACAAGAAGCACTGGCGAGAAAAGTTACTTCGGAGCTTAAATGTTTGCAAAATATCCTGAATGCAAAGAATGAAGAGTTTGATGATTACAAGCAAAAAATTGTAGAAGATGTTAGAAGGCACAAAGGTGAACTATTGGCATCAAAAAAAGTAGCACTGAAAACTAAAATAAAGATAATAGCACTTTTATTGGGAGAAAGAACATTTGGCTTTATTTACAACCTGAATGACGGTGACAAAAAATATTTATAATTCGGTGGAAAAGAGCAAGGAGAACATTTCAATGAAGATAGATATTATTACATTGCATTATATAAGAAATTATGGATCGGTGTTACAAACCTATGCAACGCAAGCCAAGTTTGAGGCGATGGGTTATGAAGCAGAGATTGTGGACTATGTTCGCCCAAATGCTGAAGATGGTGCTATGATCGAAGAAGGCTTTGAAAAGAAAAATCTTCATGGCATCAAAAAGATGCTGTATATTGGTTTGAAGAAATTTGAATTTTCAAAAAGAAATCGTGTATGCATTGATTTCTTAAATAAGTATTGCAAATTAACCAGAAGATACAAAGATTACAATGATTTAAAAAATGATCCACCAGTAGCTGATGTGTACTGCACGGGCAGTGACCAAACTTGGAACGCTGAGTATAATGGTGGAGTTTTACCGGCATACTTTTTAGATTTTGCTCCAAAAGGCAAAAAGAAAATCGGTTATGCTGTAAGCATTGGAAGAGCTACTATTTCTAAGGATGAAGAGAACGAAACTCGACCTTATGTTGAACAGTATGATGCAATTTCTGTTCGTGAAGATTCGGCGATGCGAATTCTTCAGAATATGGGATGTCAAAATGTTGAACAGATTTTAGATCCAACTTTAGTTTTGAATGAAAAAGATTGGAAACCATTAGTGGCTCCAAGAATGATAAAGGAAAAGTATATAATTATTTATCGCTTAAATAGTTGCCCAAGGATGGAAGAATTTGCACAAAATCTTGCAAGAAAAACTGGTTGTAAAATCGTCAGAATGAGTTATTATGTTACTCATTTTGCCTCAAAAGGTAAGATGGTGTTTATGCCTACTGTGGAACAGTTTCTATCACTTATCTATTACGCAGATTATGTGATTACAGACTCATTCCATTGCACAGCATTTTCATTGAATTTCAATAAAGAATTCTTCACATTTTATCCTGGAAAATATAGTGCGAGACTTCATAGTATTCTTACGTTGACAGGTACGGAAAATCGTGCGGAACCCCAAAATGCGGATGATTTAAAAGAAATTGATTATACATCTGTAAATGAAGTTCTTAACAAAGAACGCAACAAGGCAACCGCATTTATAAAAAATTATTGTGAAAGAAATTAAGAAAATGAAGGACTTATATATAAATGATGACAAATGCTGTGGCTGTGAAGCTTGTTGTAATGTATGTCCTAAACAGGCAATTACAATGAAAGAGAATAGAAGAGGCTTTGTCTATCCGAGCATTGATGAAGATAAATGTATTAATTGTGGCTTATGTAAATCGGTTTGTATATATCAAAACGAGGTGCCCAAAACATCCCCTCTTGTGGCCTTTGCGGCAGCTACAAAAAGTAAAGACCTAATAAAAAAAACAGCTTCTGGTGGGGTTTTTTCTGTATGTGCAGAAAAAATTTTGAAACAAGGTGGAGTTGTTTATGGTGCTGCGTTTACACGAGATTGTCATGTGAAGCACACTCGTGTAGATGCAATGGGGGAACTTTGGAAGCTTCAAGGTTCTAAATATGTTCAGAGTGAGATTGGAAATAGCTATAAACAAGCAAAAAGTGATCTGCAGCAAGGAAAGACTGTTCTTTTTTCAGGTACTCCGTGCCAAATTGCAGGGTTAAAAAATTACCTAAAAAAAGAGTATGACAATCTCTATACGATTGATCTAATTTGTCATGGTGTGCCGAGCCAGAAAATGTTTTTGGACTATGTAGAAACATTAAGTTCTGAGAAAATCGAAAATTTTGTGTTTCGTGACAAAACCAGAGGCTGGAAAGATTTTTTCCTAACATGGAAAGAAAAAAACAAGAGAAAACGGCTTCATAATAAAATGTCATCTTATTATCGGCTTTTCTTGACAGGGGAGATTTACAGGGAAAACTGTTATAGCTGTCAGTTTGCTTGCATGACACGGGTCAGTGATATTACATTAGGAGATTTTTGGGGATTTGAAAAAGTACACCCTGAGAAGTTAAATGAAAAAAAATGGAGAGATCAAAATTGGCGTGGTATATCGTGTGTTTTGGCAAATACTAATAAGGGAATTCAATTGTTTGATGAAGTTAAATCTGAACTTTACGCGTTTGAATCATCTCCTGATAAAATTGCAGTATCAAATGGACAGTTGAAAGAACCGAGTAAGCACACTGCTATTCGAGAACAAGTTTTAGATATCTATGAAAAAGACGGTTACAAGATGGTTGATCAGGTGATGATGAAAAAGATATCTAAAAAACAATGGATCAAATCAAAAATTCAAACACTAGTACCTTTAGAACTTAGAATAAGAATTAAAAATTCAAAATAGGAGGGATGAAAAGGCGTGCTGATATATTTCATTATCACATTAATAATTGCATTGGTCGGTATGGGGATTCATGCAAATAGAAATATGAAGAGAAGACGTGATTTTCTTATTTTTTCATTTGGATTAATGATTCTTTTAGCGAGCCTTCGCGCACCGAGTGTCGGAATCGACCTGGCTGGTCATTATGCAAAAAGATATGAGCAAATTGCTTTTTATAACTGGAAGGATATTCCTAAATTTTCAGTCTTTTCAACATATGAGATTGGCTATTGTTATTATTGTAAATTGCTTTCAATGATAAATCCTAATGTGCAGTTTTATATATTTGTGACAAGCCTAATCGTATATGGAACTATGGGATACTTGATTTATAAAAAATCAAGTGATGTCATACTCAGCACAATGCTAGTGATTTTTAGCTGTCAATATTATATGTATATGAATATTATACGGCAAGCACTTGCTGTTTCTGTTGTGTTAATTGGATACATTTTCTTGGATGAAAGTAAGCGTTCAATTTCTGATTATATTAAGTTTGCACTGTTTGTATTAGTTGCAAGTACATTCCACGATTCTGCCATATTGTGCCTTGTGATGATAGTTTTTGACAAAATGCAATTTAGGCGTAGAGACATACTTCTTAGCGGAGTCATTACGATGGTATGCTATGTAGTGTATTCTAAACTGTTTGTTTTTGTTGCAAATCTTATTTCAAATGATAATGGTAGTTATGTTTCATATATGGAAAAGGCCGGAGAAAATGTTGGAAACATGAATTTGCAGACGATTACACTATTGGTGCTGACAGCAGGAGCATTTTTTATTGGTGCATACGTCTTAATTTGGAAAAAAAGGGAATATTATTGTGATGATACAAGAGAGGTATCCAGTATAATAAAAAATGAAAATTTATTATTGTACATGGGACTTATGGCAACAGTTTGCAGACTTTTGATTTTTAAAATGAACATCATCAATCGTTTTTCGTATTATTTTATTCCGTTTACAATTCTTTTGTATCCTTATGCGATTGATCGTATTACTTACACGCCAAATAGGAAAGTTATAAGAACGGCAGTTTATTTTTCCTACGGTTTGTATTTTGTATGGATGACGATTTCTTTTGCAAATAAATTTTATGGAACAGTTCCATACATTCCATTTTGGAAATAGAACAAGTGGATTATGGAGATGTGCATGAAAGGAAGATGATGAACAAGTTGAATAAAAAAATACTATTTATAATTGGTAATCTCCGCGTAAGCAATGGTGTGACAAGCGTTATTATGAACCATTATAATAAATTGATTAAGGCGGGGTATGAAGTAGATTTTTGCGCGATGTATAACTGGGGGTCTCCCTATATTAAAACAGTTTTGAATAATAGTGGAAACTTTTATATTTTACCGCAGGAAGATGTCAAGGATGAAGTTGAGACAAGTGGTATCAGAATAGAGGAAGACAGATCGGGAAAACCTGACAAAAAAAGGGCATATGACTTTGTGAAGAAAATCATAGAAAATGGAAATTATGGTATAGTACATATTCATATAATAGGGTATTATGCTCTAATTGCATCGCAGATTGCAAAAAAGTGTAATGTGCCAATTAGGATTTTTCACAGTCATAATCCGATTCATATTCATAATTTACATTCCCTGCTCTTCACATTGTTTTATAATGTCCAATGCGTACATAATTGTAATAGGTACTTGGCGTGCTCTAACTTGGCAGGAAAATCTATGTTTGGACATAGAAAATTTTATGTGATAAGAAACACAATTGATACAAATTTAATCTATTATTCAGAACAAAAAAGAAATGAGCTGAGAAAAGAATTATCAATCAGAGAAAATGATTTTGTATATGGGACTGTATGTCGGCAGACATATCAAAAAAACCCATACTTTTTAATCGATGTTTTTGAGCAGATTGCGTTAAGAAAGGAAAATGCAAAATTCGTTTGGGCAGGAACAGGAGAATTAGAAAAAGAAATCAAGCAATATGCGGAATCTAAAAAGTTGGGTTCTAAAATTCTATTTATTGGCAATAGGGACGATATGGCAGGCGTATATTCGATGATGGATTGTTTTATTTTGCCATCGCGCTATGAAGGACTTGGAATCGTATTTGTCGAAGCGCAGGCTTGTGGTGCTCCTGTATATGCGTCTGATGTAGTGCCTAAGGATGTTATGATGACATGTTTAATGCATTACATTTCTTTGAAAAAAACTGCTGCTGAATGGGCTGAAATCATTGCAAAGGATAATTTGGTTTATGATGAACGAAGCGTATATAAGCAGAAGATAATAGATGCAAAGTATGATAAGTCAAATAATAATGATCTCTTAGAATACTATGAGAGCCTTACATAATAGTGGCTTCATAATATTGTTCATCTATTGATGCAGAGTAGCTATCCCCTAAAATGAATTCTTATTATTTTTTTTTTAAATCTAAAAAGACGCATGAAGAATCGTTATAGTTGCTGCATTGTACAGTGAAAAACAGCAGAAAATGGGTGGGTGCGGCTGATGAAAATGTGAGAGAAATTAATAACCATGATTCAATAACTGTATTGTAAAATTGGCTGAATAGGATGGAAGTAGTAATAACATTTTAGTAGGGGATTATGATGAAAACTGTTGAAAGAAAAGAAACTAAATCTGAAAAAGTTGGAATAATTACTTTATATTATAATAACGATAATTATGGTGGGATAGCGCAAGCGTATGCGTTGAATGAATATATCAGTAAGTTGGGAATGGATTCCGAACTTATTTCATATAGACGTTCACCGGTGCGGCCTATTGGAACAAAAGAAAAAATTCAAAAAGACGGAATGTGTCATGTCTTATTAGAAAAGTTAGAATGCCTTCCACAAAAAATTTATTATAGAAATGAAAACAGAAAAGCACAAAAAAGATACGGTGAGAAACTTGCAGATAAGCTTATAATGCGTAAGAAAGCATTTGCTGACTCTAGAGAGAAAATCTGTCATTCTGAAGTTGTCACAGAGGAAACGATAGAAGAAAAACTTGGAAATAAATACGACTGGTATGTCAGCGGAAGTGATCAGATTTGGAAACCCGGCGTATTGCAAAAACCATATTTGTTTACATTTTTAGATGAGTCAAAAAAACGTTTTTCGTATGCTTCAAGTATTACGGTAACAGAGTTTCCTGAAGCATATGGAGAAACAATGCGAAATGGTCTAAAGAACTACAAATGGATTTCTGTTCGTGAACAGAGTGCTAAGGTGTATTTGGAAGCACTGCTTGAACGAACAGTAGATGTGGTAGTTGATCCAACATTATTATTGGATCAAGAAGACTGGAATAAGGTTACAGCCGAACGGCAAGTTGATGGAAAGTATTTGTTTGCCTATTTCTTAGGAGATAACCGAATTCAAAGAAAGAGAGTGCAGGAGTTTGCCAAGCAGAATAACTTGAAAATAGTTACGCTGCCACATGTTGAAGGAAAAGTACGCGCTTCTGATATTGGCTTTGGTGATATAGAATTATATGATATAGACCTTGCTAAATTTTTTAGCTTGATAAAGTATGCTGAGTATGTATGTACAGATTCATTTCACGCTGTTGTTTTTTCAAACATTTTTGAAACTAATTTTTATGTATTTGAAAGAATTGTTTTTTCTAAAAGACATAATATGAACAGTAGGATTGAAACACTATTGACTTCATTTGGGGAAGAAAACTGTTTTGTTGGAAAATATAATCATTTAAAGAAACAGTCGATAGATTTTTCGCAAGTAAAAAATAAGGCAAAGCCTCAAATAGAAAGATCGAAAGAGCTGTTGAAGAAGACTTTCAATATGTGAAAAATAGGAGGATATAAATTTGGTTATTAATCAACGAAAAGCTGGCGTACTTCTTTCGTACGCTGGAGAATTAGTGAAAATTTTGGTGAGTCTTGTTTATACACCAATAATGCTCCGCCTTTTAGGACAAAGCGAGTATGGCCTGTATCAATTGGTTTATTCCGTCGTTTCATACTTAAGTTTACTCAGTTTAGGATTTGGAAGTTCCTATCTTCGCTTTTATTCCAGATATAAGGCACAAAATGATGAAGATGGTGTCGCAAAACTGAACGGAATGTTTATGATTATTTTCTGTTCAATTTCCGTTATTTGTGTTTTATGCGGAATCGTTATGATCGGAAATATTCGTGGGATTTTTGGAACAGGTCTTACGGATGCTGAATATGAAACTGCTCGTATATTAATGGGAATGCTAATTATTAATCTTGCAATGACATTTCCGAATAGTGTGTTCAATTGTTCAATCACAGCACATGAGAAGTTTCTGTTTCAAAAGCTCCTGATTTTACTCCAGAATATTTTTAGTCCGTTTTTAACACTTCCGTTATTGATAATGGGATATGGCTCAATCGGAATGGTATCAGTTACGACATTCCTAACATTTGTGTTGCTACTGTCTAACATGTTCTTTTGCTTTAATAAATTACATATCAGATTCATGTTCCGGGGGATTCAAATTGGTTTGCTTAAGGAAATGTGGGTGTTCACATTTTTCATCTTCTTAAATCAGATTATTGATCAGGTAAACTGGAGTGTTGATAAATTCCTTTTGGGTAGATTTGCAGGAACTACGGCTGTAGCAGTGTATGGTGTTGGTGGACAAATCAACACTCTATATTTGCAGTTTTCTACATCTATTTCAAATGTATTTGTTCCGAAAGTAAATAAGATAGTGGCAGAATCCAATGATAATGAGCAGTTGACAAAACTATTTACAAAGGTAGGAAGGATTCAATTTTTGGTATTGGGACTTGTTTTGTCAGGATTCATTTTCTTTGGAAGTCCTTTTATAAAAATGTGGGCTGGTAAAGAATATGGTGCATCTTATGCTGTTGCAATTCTACTTATTGCACCGGTTACAGTACCACTTATACAAAATCTTGGAATTGAAATCCAGCGCGCAAAGAATATGCATAAAGCGCGCTCTGTTGTTTACTTATTTATTGCAATTGCCAATGTATTTATCAGTATTCCTTTGATTAAACTTATTGGTCCTGCTGGCGCGGCACTTGGAACCGCAATTTCACTTATTGCGGGTAATATTATATTTATGAACTGGTATTATCATGCCCGCATAGGAATGAACATGATTTATTTTTGGAAAGAAATTGCAAAGTTTATCCCGGCATTGATTACACCTTGTGCGGTCGGTATTGTTATTATGAACTTTGTCAATATTACTGGTCTCGTTAAATTGGGGGTGTTTGCAGTTGTTTATACTGCTGTGTATGGACTCTCGATGTATTACTTGGGGATGAATGAAGAAGAGAAGCAGCTTGTCATGGGACCAATTAGAAAAATCTTAAGGAAATAATAGATGAAAGAATAGAGAGAATATTGCAATGTATCCGAGGAATCTGCATATATTGGCGGTTATGGGATATTGCGTTTTGTACTGACTGCATTCATTAGTTATATTATAGTGTATATTGGTCAGATGATATTGAAGAACCATAAAAATTGTTGCGATATATTGGATTTGTATAAAAGGTACAGGAAGAGGAGGATATACGAGTGAAGCCAGAAAAAGTATATGCTTGTTTTAATAAAGATAAAGATGTGAGATTAAGCAGTTCTTCTGGAGCGGTATTTTCTTCTCTGGCAGAATATGTGCTCAATAAGAATGGAATTGTTTATGGCGTGACGATGTCGGAAGATTGCTACTCGGCAGAATTTATTGCTGTCAAGAACAAGAAAGAACTAACAAAATTACGCGGATCAAAATATTTACAAGCAAAAGTTGGGGATGCATTCAAAAGAGTAAAGGAAGATTTGCAATCTAATAAAATTGTATTATTTACTGGAACAGGCTGCCAGATTAATGGACTAAAACACTTCCTTGGAAAAGATTATAAGAATTTAATCTGCGTGGACGTGATTTGCCATGGTGCTCCGTCACCTGCGTTGTGGAGAGAGTACGCACAATACCAAGAAAGAAAGATGCGGGGTAAGTTGAAAAGTATCAATTTTCGCTGCAAGGATGACAGTTGGGCGGACTTTGGAATGAAGGAAGTTATTAAATCCATTCCGAAAAATAAGATGAAAAAATATTTTATATCAAAAGATAATGATTCTTATATGAGAATGTTTTTACAAGATTATTGTTTACGTCCATCCTGTTATGAGTGTATAGCAAAGAAAGTGAAAATGTCTGATCTGACTATTGCGGATTTCTGGGGCATAAATAATGTTGCCCCTGATATGGATGATGGCCTAGGAACATCCTTAGTGTTGATTCGCACTACGAAAGGTAATGAACTATTTGAAAGTGCAAATAGGAACATGAAAATGAAAGAAGTGTCTTACGAAGACGGTGTTAAGGGAAATCCGGCTGAGTATAGGTCATGTGCAAGACCTTCTGAAAGAGATAAGTTCTTTGAAGATATGCGTACGATGAGTTTTGAAGAGTTAAAAGAAAAATATGCGGCTCCGATACGTTATTCATTGAAAACAAGAGTCAAACGAAAAGTTAAGGCTGCGATTAGGAAAATACTCCGAGTTATCGGGGGGGGGCAGAAAGTAAGTAATGGGGACTATGGATTACTTTTTGTATTTAATAGTGAGGAAATATGATGAAGCAAATACCGGTACTATATAAAAGAAAAGAAGAATGCTGTGGGTGTACGGCCTGTTATGCAATATGTCCTAAAGAAGCTATTTCTATGGTAGAGGACGAAGAAGGCTTTGAATATCCGCAAATTGATGAAAGCAAGTGTATACATTGTTATCAATGCATTAAGGTGTGCCCCATTAAAGAAGCACCCGAGCCTAGGAAGGAGAACATGAGATGAAAACAACATTACTTATCATGGCCGCCGGAATCGGAAGCCGATTTGGAACAGGAATAAAACAGTTAGAGCCGGTGGATGCTTCTAATCACATCATCATGGATTACTCGATTCATGATGCGATTGAAGCTGGTTTCAACCATGTAGTATTTATTATCCGTAAGGATATCGAGAAGGAATTTAAAGAGGTCATCGGTGATCGCATTGCCGCTATTTGCGCGTCTCATGATGTAACTGTGGACTACGCTTTTCAGGATATCAACGATATTCCGGGAGAACTTCCGGAAGGCCGTACAAAGCCGTGGGGAACCGGACAAGCTGTGCTTGTAGCGAAAGACGTAATTAAAACTCCGTTCATTGTGATCAATGCAGATGATTATTATGGCAAGGAAGGCTTCAAGGCTGTCCATGAGTATCTGGTGAATGGTGGCAAGTCCTGCATGGCTGGCTTTGTGCTGAAGAACACCCTGTCCGATAATGGCGGCGTGACTCGTGGCATCTGCAAGATGGACGAGGATAACAACTTGACTGAGGTTGTAGAGACCAAGAATATCGTAAAGACTGCAGATGGTGCAGAAGCAGACGGTGTGGCAGTCGATGTGAATTCTCTGGTTTCCATGAATATGTGGGGCTTGACTCCGGAATTTTTAGATGTACTGGAAGAAGGCTTCAAAGAGTTCTTTGAGAAAGAAGTGCCGAGCAATCCGCTGAAGGCAGAGTATCTGATTCCTATCTTCATCGGTGAACTGCTGAATGAAAGCAAGATGTCTGTGAAGGTCTTGAAAACCAACGACACCTGGTATGGGATGACCTATCACGAAGATGTCGCAGCAGTAAAGGACAGCTTCAAAAAAATGTTGGCGGATGGTGTGTACAAGGCTGATTTATTTGCAGACTTGTGATATACTGGGAGCGGTAGCTCCCTACGCTGCTCGTAAATAATATCACACACCTCTCCGTGGTGAGCAGCAGGCAACGATCTTATGATCGGCGAAGATGTGATGAACTACTTAACGAGGAACATACGATGATTAAATCAGGAAGACATGTATGTGAGCGATGCCATCAAGAATATGAATGGCAAGCAAGGCGGCTGGAGAATGGAGAAGGAGTAAAAGGGTCATTTGAAGGCTTTGGAAACATAAACATTGCTACTGCTGATAAAGTAAATGGCACATATATTATCGTTGGAAGATGCCCACACTGTGGACACCATTCGTTGAAGAATTTGCATGAGTGTGAGCAGTGAATAGGCTCACAGTGAAATAAAAGAAAAGAGGTTATCACCTATGTCCAGAACGAAAGGCAGCAAAAACCGTCCCAAAATTACCCATACCGACTACACATCCCAGATTGCGGAGAAGCAGGAATCTATCGCTTCTTTGACTGCTGAGATAGCATCTATTACCGCCAACATTGACACTTTGAAGGCTGAATTGAAAGAGAAGAAGGCTGCTCTGAAGAAAGCCGAAAAAGAAGTGACCACTCTGGAAGCAAAGAAAGCAAAGGCAGATGCCAAAGCTGCAGAAGAAGCAAAAAAGACAGAAGCAGAGTCCGTTCTGAAAAAGCTGCTGGCCGAAGGCATGAGTGCCGATGAAATCCTCGCAAAACTGAAATAACACGAAAAACCCGTGATGGACAGGCATAACGCGCCGTTCATTACGGGTTTTAGGGTTATAAGAACATAAGTTTATCCAGCGGCAACATCAAACTGAAAATGTACCGGAAGGTTGAATTGTTTGATAAACGCATGGTGCTGGGCGTGGTAGTGACGCAGATCGTACCCCAGATGATGCAGTTCCAGCAGTTTTACCAGCACCAGATTGAGGTGGATTCCCTTAGCAGCGGCAATCTGAGCAGCATCCAGCCCGCGCTTCGTCATTTGATAGACTTCATCACTGTCCAGCATCAGGTGGGATGTGAAAGCGTTATGCTCGTAAAGACGGATGTGCCTATCCTTAATGGTCAGAAACTTGTTCAGGGTATGCAGGTCCATAAGCAGCTGATGCTCAAGATAATGTCCGAGGGCATAGCCGCACACCATCTGCTTTGTCTGTTTGTCCAGCTGGCGATTGATAAGAATCAGTGGCTTATCAAAATAGAGCGAAAGTAAACCCAACATATCTTTAATGCGAGATGTTTCACTGATGTCCAGGCTGCAACTGCGCGCAATC
>ERZ1026846.1253-NODE-1253-length-16713-cov-8.280106_pt1 | contig 16713 bp, 13 predicted proteins | sample MGYA00380153_ERZ1026846 | MGnify/ENA primary metagenome ERZ1026846 (study PRJEB33269, sample SAMEA4719789) | human gut metagenome | biome: human-associated habitat; feature: organic feature; material: feces | place: Cameroon | collected 2013-10 ... | reverse complement strand
CAGTTTGACGTATCCAACTACTTTCTGTGCCATTTGTAGGCACCTCCTTCAATAAAATGTGGTAGCGGCGGGGATACTTGCCGCTTTTGGCGAGACGCGCAGCGTCTCTCCCACTTTGCCGGCACACCTGCGCCGGACTTCCGCGCAGACGTTCTGCGCTCAGTTGCTGCTGACCTCGACCTGGTCCAGTTCGAGATCAACGGGGGTCTCGCGTCCGAACATGGATACGACCACGCGCACCCGGTTCTTCTCCGGCTCGATCTCCTCCACGGTACCGGTGAAGCTGGACAGCGGGCCCTCGGTGATACGCACCGTGTCGCCCACATGGTAGAGCACGACGATCTCGCGCTTCTCCATGCCCAGCGCCGCCACCTCGTCCTCGGTCAGGGGGATAGCCTTGTTGGCCTCGCCCACGAAGCCGGTGACGCCACGGATGTTGCGGATCAGGTGCCAGGTATCGTCCGTCATGACCATCTTGATGAGGACGTAGCCGGGAAATACCTTCCGCTGCACTTCCTTCATCACGCCGGTCTCGGTGACCTCGGTGACCGTCTCCATCGGGATCTCGGTCTTGAGGACCATGTCCTCCATCCCGCGGTTCACCACGGACTTTTCGATGGCGGCCTTTACCGCGTTTTCATAGCCGGAATAGGTATGTGCCACATACCACTTTGCGTTATCAGCCATGTCCTGTACCTTAGAACAGGCCGATGAGGGTATCCACCGCCAGCACGGCCACGGCATCAAAGATCCAGATCGCCGCGCCCACGATCAGGGAGCACAGCAGGACGGTGCCGGTGTTCTTGGCGGTAGTCTTGCCATCAGGCCAAACGACCTTCTTCAGTTCGCTTCTCATCTCGCGGAACCACTTGCCGCGATCTTTACTGACCTTCTTCTCTTCAGCCATGTCAATATCTCCTTCCGGTTACTTCGTCTCGCTATGGACGGTGTGCTTTCTGCAGAAGGGGCAATACTTGTTCAGCTCAAGCTTGTCAGGGGTATTCTTCTTGTTCTTCATCGTGTTGTAGTTTCTCTGCTTGCACTCGTTGCATCTCAAAGTGATCTTCACGCGCATTAACGGCACCTCCTTATTAGATTAGGCTTCCGTTCCGGAACGCCCTTTTGCCTCCCTGCCGGATGATCTCCGCCTGCGCCCCCGAAGCGAAAAAGCGCGCAAAAAGAAAGCACCCACTCACAGGTAATGCCCACTATACCACACTTTCCCCCGCCGGTCAACCGCTTTTTGCAGAAAAATCCCGTATTTTTCGCGGTTTCGTCCCATTTTCTGTTGCTTCCCGCCGTCATTTTGTGTATGATAGAGCCAACGTGAAAAAACGCGGCGGCTGCCGCCGCAAAAAGTGAGGTACATCCCCATGAAGATCATGGCCATCGACTACGGCGACGCCCACACCGGCATCGCCATTTCCGACTATACCGAGACGCTGGCGGGCTACTCCGACACCCTCCACTCCCGCCGGCAGGAGGAGGTGCTCTCCGGCATACAGCGGCTCATCGCCGAGCACGGCGTACAGCTGCTGGTGCTGGGCTACCCCCGGAACATGGATGGCACCGAGGGGCCCCGGGCCGAGAAATGCGCCGCCTTCGGCGCGCTGCTGCGCCAGGCGACCGGTCTGGAGGTCATCCTCTGGGATGAGCGCCGCACCACCATCGACGCCCACAACATCCTGTTTCAGAACGGGCAGAACGCCAAAAAGCGGAAGAAGACCGTGGACGCGGTGGCCGCCGCGCTGATGCTGGAGGGCTATCTGACCCGCCGGAGGCTGGAGGGCGCGAAATGACGGACGTTATCGTTATCGGCGGCGGCGCCAGCGGCATGATGGCCGCGCTGACCGCCGCGGAAAACGGCCGCAGCGTCGTCCTGCTGGAACGGCAGAGCCGGGTGGGGCGCAAGCTGCTGGCCACCGGCAACGGCCGGTGCAACCTGACCAACTACCATGTATCTCCCGATCATTACCATGGGGAGGACAGCAGTTTCTGCGCTCACGCGCTGTGCGCCTTTGACACAGGCACAACGCTGCAGTATTTTGCCTCACTGGGACTGCTGACGGTCAGTGAGGACAGCGGCCGCGTCTACCCCATGAGCAACATGGCCGGCAGCGTGCTGGACGTGCTGCGCTATGGGCTGGAGCGCCCCGGCATCCGGGTCTGCACCGGGCAGGCGGTCACCGCCGTAAAGCGAATAGCGGAGGGCTTCACCGTCAGGACCGAGACGGAGGTCTTTGCCGCGCGGAAGGTCATACTGGCCGCCGGCGGAGCCGCCGGCAGCAAAGTAGGCGGCGTCATGGACGGCTATCGCCTTGCCAAAATGCTGGGACACCACCGCACCGTGCTGTATCCCTCCCTGGTGCAGCTGAGGACCGATCCCACCTATCCCCGGGCGCTGAAGGGCGTCAAGGCCGAGTGCGGCATCGCCATCCTCCGGGGCGGCGAGCGTGTGGCGGAGAACCACGGCGAGGTGCTGTTCACCGAATACGGCGTCAGCGGTCCGGCGATCTTCGACATCTCCCGGACGGTGTCCACCGGCGGCGAGGGGCTGGTCTGCGCGCTGGACTTCTTCCCCGACTGGGAGACGCGGGAGGTGCTGGACTGGCTGCGCCTGCGGCGGGAGACCATGGGTGCCCACGAGGCCTCCACCCTGCTGGTAGGCTCCTGCCACACCCGGCTGGGGCAGATGCTCTGCAAGGCCGCCGGGTTCACCAGCCAGCGCGCCGCCGACCTCACCGACAGCGATCTGGAGCGTATCGCCCGGCAGGTGAAGCGCTTTGCGCTCCCTATTACCGGCACCTGCGGCTTTGACCAGGCACAGGTCACGGCGGGCGGCCTGCGGACGGAGGAATTTGACCCGGAAACGCTGGAAAGCCGTGTCGTTCCGGGGCTGTACGCCTGCGGCGAGGTGCTGGACGTGGACGGCGACTGCGGCGGCTTCAACCTGCAATGGGCCTGGTCGTCCGGGCATCTGGCCGGGCTGCTGCTGTAATAAGTTGACAATAATTTTAATTATGGTAAACCTGTAAACTGCCCGCGGCAGCTTACAGGTTTACTTTTTCGTCTTAATAAAGTCTTAATCCTCCCCCTGCTTGTTTCTTAAGAGGCATTTCGGTACCATGGAGCCAGAAAGGAAAGAAAGGAAGTGCCCCTATGGAACCCACGCTGCGGACCATCAACGCCGTGATCTCGGCGCTGTTTTTTATCTGCTACACCTATCAATTTCTCTATATCCCACTGGTGCTGCTGAAAAAGCGTCGGCCCCTTCCCCGCCCTGCCGCGTCCCATCGGTACGCGGTGCTCATCGCTGCGCGGAATGAGGAAAACGTCATTGCCGGGCTGCTGGACTCACTGGCCGCGCAGACCTACGATATGTCCCTGGTAACGGTGTTCGTGGCGGCGGACAACTGCACCGACAGCACCGCCGCCATCGCGCGGGAACATAGGGCGGTGGTGTACGAGCGCTTCAATCATGTGAACGTGGGCAAGGGCTACGCCCTGGATTTTCTGCTGCAGCACATCGGCGCAGACTATCCGGAGGGCTTTGACGGCTACTTCGTGTTCGACGCGGACAACATCCTCTCGCCGGACTACCTCGAGCGCATGAACGAGAGCTTCTCCGCCGGGAACGAGATCGTGACCAGCTACCGCAACAGCAAAAACTTCGGCGACAACTGGATCAGCGCTGGGTACGCCCTGTGGTTCCTGCGGGAGAGCCGCTATCTGAACGGCGCGCGGAACCGGCTGGGCAGCAGTGCCGCCGTGGGCGGGACAGGCTTTCTGTTCTCGCAGCGGATACTGGACGAGAGCCATGGCTGGCGGTTCTATCTGCTGACGGAGGATATCGAGTTTTCCATCCACCACATTCTGCGGGGCGAGAGGATCGCCATCTGCGAGGACGCGGTGCTCTACGACGAGCAGCCCACCGATTTCCGGCAGTCCTGCCGGCAGCGGCTGCGCTGGGCCAAGGGCTACATACAGGTGTTCCGCCGCTACGGTGCGGACCTGCTGAAGGGCACGGCCAAGGGCAGCTGGAGCTGCTTCGATATGTCCATGTCCATCCTGCCGGCGTTTATCCTGACGGCCCTGGGTCTGCTGGCCAACCTGACGCTGACGGCGCTGGGCCTTATGCAGGGGGACGGCGTATGGTTCGCCATGCGGTCCCTGCTGGAGTGCATGGGCAGTGTCCTGGCCACGCTGCTGGTGCTGGGCGGCATCACCGTGGCCAGCGAGTGGCGGCGTATCCACGCGCCGGCGTGGAAAAAGATCGCTTTCACTCTGACGTTCCCGCTGTTTATGCTGACGTATCTGCCCATCTCGCTGGCGGCGCTGTTTATGAAGGTGGAATGGAAGCCCATCCACCACAGCGTGAACCTGACGTCGCTCCCCTCCCCCGCTGTGAAGAATTGACCTTGTGCAAAGGCGGGAATAGGGGTATGATAGATGTATTACTCCCACAGGAGGTCCCTCTATGTACACGATTTTGGTCGTTGATGATGAAAAGGATATTGTCTCCGCGCTGGAGATCTATCTCAAGGCCGAGGGCTACCGGGTGCTGTCCGCCTGCAACGGGAAAGAGGCCCTGGCCGCGGCGGCGCGGGAGGACGTGCACCTCATTCTGATGGATATCATGATGCCCGTGATGGACGGACTGTCCGCCATGGCCCAGCTGCGGCAGACCAGCAACGTACCCGTGATCCTGCTGACCGCCAAGGGCGAGGACACCGACAAGGTCCTGGGGCTGAACGTGGGCGCGGACGACTATATCACCAAGCCCTTCAACCCGGTGGAGCTGCTGGCCCGGGTACGCTCACAGCTGCGGCGGTATTTGCAGCTGGGCGGCGGGCAGGTGCAGGCCAGCACGCTCATCATCGGCGGCATCTGCCTGGATGACAACGCCAAGACCGTCACCGTGGACGGCGACCCGGTGGCGCTGACACCCAAGGAGTACGACATCCTGCGGTTCCTCATGCGGAACGCGGGGACGGTGTTCTCCCCCAATGAGATCTACCGCCGGGTGTGGGAGGATGTGCCGCTGAACGCCGCGGGCGCCATCGCCGTACACATCCGGCACCTGCGGGAAAAGCTGGAGATCAATCCCTCAGAGCCCCGGTACATCAAGGTGGTCTGGGGCAAGGGCTATAAGATGGAGGGTGGCATCTCATGAAGGGATTTTTAGACAAGACATGGGCGAAGGCCGCCGCCTTCGTGCTGACGCTGGTGTTCGGCGTTCTGACCGTTCTGGGCGGCGTGGGTGTGGGTATCCTTATCAGCTACGACGTGTTTCTGGACGGCGGCGACTTCATGCGCCAGACGATGTACGAGGGAAGCTGCGTCAGATCCATCGACACCGCCGACAGCTTCCTGCGCGGCACGCTGGCCAATGCGGGCGTGCTGGTCAGTGACGGCACCTATGACTACAGTACCGTTGAAAATGGAGATGTCACCGAGGAGGAGCGGGCTCAGGTGATCAGCGACCTGCCCCGTATATTTGCGGAGGAGTTCTCCCGCGATGCCGCCGACTGTCACCTGACCGTCACCGTCAGAGGAAATGGGGAGGTCGTCGGTACCTTTGAAAATTTTGAGCTGACAAACGGCGACAAGCCGCTGTACGCCACGCAGGAGACGTTCACCTATCAGCTGAACACCGGCAACACCGCCATGGTCACCATTGCCGCCGATCTGCTGCGCACCGAGGAGGTGCCCTCTTATTCCTATCTGCTGGACATGTGGCTGGTGGAGCATACCGCCCTGACGGTGATTCTGACCGTGCTGTTCGCGGCGCTGGCACTGTTCTTCTTCTGCTTCCTCATGGCCTCTGCCGGCCATTGGGCGAGGCATGAGGGCATCCATCTGACGTGGCTGGACAAGATCCCCGCGGATGTATGGCTGATCGTACTGCTGTGTACGTTTTTCATTGGCTGGGAAGCGTTCTATTGGTGGGGACGCGTTTTCTTCTGCGCGGCGCTGGTGCCGCTGGTGCTGCTGTTCCTGTGTGCCTTTGCTGCCCAATGCAAGGCGGGTACCGTCCTGCGGAGCGCGCTGATCGCGCGGATAGCCCGGTTCCTCTGGCGCATTGTCCGTTCGCTGTTTCTGGGGCTGTGGCGCATCGCCAAAAGCCTGCCGCTGATCTGGAAGACAGCTTTGGCGGGGCTGATACTGGTGTTTATTGAATTCGTCCTCTTCATGCAGGACTACTACGGCACCCTCGCCGCGCCGTTTCTGGCACTGAAGCTCGCAGAACTGCTGGCGGCCCTGTATATCGCCCTGAACCTGCGGGCACTGCAGAAGGGCGGCGAAAAGCTGGCCCGGGGCGACTTCTCCTCCCCCATCGACACGAAGTACCTCATCGGCGACTTCAAGCGCTACGGCCAGGAGCTCAACGACGTGCAGTCCGGCCTGGAGCAGGCGGTGCAGGAGCAGATGAAGGCCGAGCACCTGAAGACAGAGCTCATCACCAACGTGTCCCACGACATCAAGACGCCCCTGACCTCTATCGTCAACTATGTGGATCTGTTGAAAAAGGAGGACATCCCCTCCCCAGAGGCCCGGGAGTACATCGCCGTGCTGGACCGGCAGAGCCATCGGCTGAAAAAGCTGACAGAGGATCTGGTGGAGGCGTCCAAAGCCTCCTCCGGCGTGCTGAATGTGGACCTACAGCCCACGGACGTGAACGTGCTGTTTTCACAGATCGAGGGCGAGTATCAGGAACGGTTGGCCGCCTGCCAGTTGACGCTGGTAACGCAGCCTCCCGCACCGGGTACCGTCATCCGCGCCGACAGTCGTTTGCTGAGCCGCGTCATGGACAATCTGGTGTCCAATATCTGCAAGTACGCCCTGCCCAGCACACGGGTCTACGTGGTTTCCACGCTGTCCCGGGAGGCCGTTACCATCAGCTTCAAGAACGTCTCGCGGGACGAGCTGAATATCTCCCCCGACGAGCTGATGGAGCGTTTTGTGCGCGGCGATGCCTCGCGGCACACGGAGGGCAGCGGACTGGGGCTGTCCATCGCACGGAGCCTGGTGCAGCTGCAGGGCGGCCGCTTCGACCTGGCCATCGACGCCGACCTTTTCCGCGCGGATATCACCTTCCCGCTGTCGGAGAGCGCAGCAAGCTAAGCGTTTTATACAGATCTGAATAAGGTCGTCATCGGCAGGCAAGCGCCCGCCGATGACGACCTTATTTATGTAAACTAAAAATTTTCTCTTCCCTTCCACCCGCAGCTGTGGTATACTGAAAAAGTATCCGGGTATAGCGAAGTTGGTATCGCGCTTGATTTGGGAGAATACGACCAGCCGGATAAAAAACTCAATAACCGGGTGTAGCGCAGTTGGTAGCGCGCCTGCTTTGGGAGTGCCGTGGCTGTATCCGGGACGGGGCAAGGTGAAACGCCGCAAAGCCTTGCGACACCTGCATTTGCGGGATTTCCCCCGATTGCAGAAAACGGCACAAAAGCGGCTTTGACCACAGGAATGACCACAGACAGAAAAATTCTTGTTTTTTCCCTTGTCATGATGGTATGACGAAAAATCGAATATCCGGGTGTAGCTCAATTGGTAGGGCGCGACATTTGGGATGTCGAGGTTGGGTGTTCAAGTCACCTCACTCGGACCAAAAGAGATAGACAAGTCTAGAAGCTTGTTTATCTCTTTTTATCTCGCAAACAATAAAGTATTATGTATTTGAAAGCAATTTCAACTTAAATTTGTGCCATTTTTATGCTTAACTCAAGGAGTAGGGGAACTTACTAATATGTGGGGTTTACTTTTGCAATTCTGCTAATATTTGCGTCTGATATTGAAATTTAGCCTCCAACAGATTATAATTAAAAAGAAATAAGTACTTAAAAATATACAAATTCAAAAACGCAAACATTAGATGATTTGCGATTTAGAGGTAAGGATGAGATTAAATAAGGTACAAAGAGCGGCTTATGAATTGATTCAAGCAGATGCAAGATTCCTATATACGCTTGTCGACATGAGTCAAAACGCAAGCAATATTAGTAGCAACTATATAATGATGTGCCAACCGTACATTGGAATCTTTGCAGACGGTGCAGAGCAGTGGTGCAAAAAGTTAGGACTAAAAGCACCGTTATTTAATAAGCAAGAGAAAAACTATTACGATGCATTAAGGCAAAGTCATAAACTTCTTGAGAAAGCATATTCTGAGTATGCCAATCTATTGATGAGTAAACTTGCTGAAAGTGATCAGTACTTTTATAGCATTCGAAGTCTGCGCGAAAAGGTATTTGGATACTATAATGTAGGAACTGATCTTTTTAATGGAGAATACTGTGGGAATACAATTCTTGGTGCTGCATATATACCAATGCCGCTTTTAAGTAATCAGAATGTTAGCATAATGATAAAAGATCTAAGTGTTATAGTAGGTGAACTCGCAGGCTTTTTCGGGTGTAAGGCGTTTGCCCCATATTTATATGATGATAAGGGGAACACTGTAGAATGCAAGGATTTTCATTTTTTTAATAATTGTCCTCTAAAAGAAAAAAACGAGTTAGGCGTGGTTCTGTTTTCGATATTATGCAATATTAATTATGCTACAGTGTTTATTGAAAAATTTTTCTTAGAAGAGATTCCCCAGAAATTTAAATTTGCATATCTGCAATACTATTATTTGTGTGACTTTGTAAACGAACTGAGGCTTACTAAAGGAACTAATTATTCGATTGATGATGCTCTGCAAAACAGAGAACTGCGAAACTGTCTTGCTCATTATGGATTAGGACAGTATTTAGAGGAGAAAGACATCATAGAAACAGATATATTGAAAGGCCTTACTGTTAAAGCGTTTAATTTGGATTACTTTGAAACTAAGCGGCAATTGTTTAAACATCTTCTTAATTTACGAGATCAAATTCAAACTAACATATTGGCGTAAATTTGTAGAAATGATCCCATTGAAGAAAAACGCTTGTTCAAATCAAGACAGCGAAAACGCAAAAACATCTCTATTGTCTTGTCTTCACAAACCCCTCTGAAATCGTTGATTTCAGAGGGATTTTTCTTATTCTTTGTCTATTGCGGCGCAGGATTTGAGCTGCCTTACGCTTTCAGCTTATACAGTCGATTCCCTTGGCCTGCCTCCACGACGACGATACCTTCATCGGCAAGCTGCTGTAAGAGGGATTCAGTGCGGCTCAAGCTGGTGCCCAGGGATTTGGAGAGTGCAAACAGGTCGCTGGTGGGGTGGTCTGTGAGATAGTCGATCAGCAGCTGGCGCTGGGATAACGCATCCAGCGGGACTTGCTTTCCGCCTGCTGTGGTTCCTCTGCCACTGCCGTGACTCGTCATGTACAGCGTAAGCGAGACGCAGGCTGGCGAGCAACTCTCCGTGAACACTGGCTCCGGCCAGCCCTCGGCTTTCCAGACACGGTACAGGTTGGGGATGCCGCCGCCGGTGTACTCGCCCACATCCACGAGGCGAAACATCCGCGCCATCGCGGCGTTCCGCGGGTCGGACACACCTCCGCTTCTGGCGGTATCGAGTGGCACGCGGAAGCTGCCGGGGTTGGAGAGTGTGATCTCCTGATGACCCTTACTGACAACGATGCCGCCGCACCCATGATAATCCGCATTGACAAGGCAGTTGGCCAGCACTTCGCGTAGGACTTGACGGACGGGCGTGTCATCCACTCGACGACCATTCTCCAGCTTGAAGGGCGTTTTCACGTCCTGCTGCAGCTTGTTGTAGGCCCAGTAGTAGAACTCGTAGGCATTGCCGCTCCAAGCGGTGTCTGTCCAGCGGCCTTCTGCATCGATCTGCTCACGGTAGGTCATGGCATAATTGGGGTATGCGCGAAGGATATCTTCCCGATTGCCGAACATCAGCAGTCCGGCAGAGGTTGGGCGCAGTGAACCTCCACTCTCGCCGACCGCTCCGATTTTTTGCAGAAATGCTTCGTCATCCAAGTGCTCCCACATATGTCTGGGACGGTACAGCTTCATCCTTTGCCGGAAGCTGCGTATGCTCTCGAAATTGAGTGCCTCGAGACCCATTCCGCATATCAGACGCATATCCTGCGACTGGATGGCCGCGTCACACACCATGGCTTGATACTCCTCGTATGTACAGCGGTAATCGCCCTCGCCGCTGCGGCGGTAGGTGTTGCGAATGTCGTTGTCCACGTACACTGGCTTGTCGGCGCGATCCGCGCGGGGCACCTTTATCACAATGATGCGGTCGCCGTTGACCTCCTCCACATACACGTCCTTCCCGGCCAGAATGTTGACGCTGACCTTCAGGGGATCGTTGATGATGCACCAGAACTCACGGATCAGGCTGTCGGGATCGGGCAGATCTACGGAATCGAAGGTCTTGTCCGCTGTCTCGATAACGCCCAGCAGGATGATGCCGCCCAGCGTGTTGGCGAAGGCGGAGTAGGTCTCCCAAATGCTCTTGGGCAGGCCGCCCAGGGCCTTTTTGGCCTCTATGCGGTTGTTCTCCCGGTATCGCTCCAGGCGGCTGAAGTCAAGCATGGCGTCACCTCCTATGGGGTTATTTTAGCACATTCTACTCTTAAATTCCTGTTCGCAAATTTTCATTCTCATGACAAATTCATCGTAGTTTGAGACATCTATGGGAATTTTTAAACCGTGCTTGGTGACGCTGATGTCATCACGAGGAGCAACGTTTTTCTCATAGGTCGAGCCGCGGTTCATCCACAGTTTCAAATCATCCGTGTCTTCTGCCTCGGGATAGAGGTAGTAACCAGCCTTGGCATCAAAACGGAACATATAGGCAAGCACCTGTAAATAGTCCCCATTACCGATGTTGTTGATAGGCTTGTACTTGGCATCCGCAATGATCCGCACCTCGCCATTCCGACTGATGAAATCAGGGTAGATCGGTCCAACATTTCGGTTAAACAGCCTCTGAGCGCCTGTTCCGATCTTGTTCATTGGATGATAGAATGTATCCTCGATGAGCGAGTTGATGTATTCCTCCCACAACCATGCGCCATCGAACAGAATGCCATATATCTGCCTTGACCCGGTACCGATTTGATGCTTCTGATGCCGGAGGATCAAGAGGCACAATCTTTGCAAGGCAAGATACTCCCGAAAATAGGCATGTCGGACGGTATGCTTTTTATTATGCTCAATAATCTTCTGCCGGTCATATGGCGCATATCCCGGCGTCGCGTCTATTACGAGCTTTACCTCGTCCTTTACTCTGACAAGCAGGTTATTTCCGTAAGGCTTTCTTTTGATGAATTCTATGGTATGCCGCACTAACTCCATCAGATTGTTATCGTAAGAAAACTCCCGCTGCGTATATGCAATGTTTCCTACAAACGGAGTATTCTTCTCTATGTGCCTTGCGACATCGATTGCACCTTTTACATTTCCATCATTGTAATTGTGACGGATATATTTTTTGAATAAACCCTTCCGCATGGCAGACCTGAGGTAATACGGAAACAGGAACAGCAGAAAATGAAACAACCGATTGTCTTGATCAGCGTCGGACTCCAAATCTACGATGTTCGGGAAGTCCAGAACTTTGTCCAAAAGATACTGGAAAAAGTAATCCTCACCCTCTCCGCAAAAACGAGAGTCGATTATTAGCCGCTCATCACCGCAGCCAAGAAAGCCCATCACATTACTCGCGCGGTAGGTATCATTGACGCTTTGAAGGATCATCTGATCTCGTGAAATATCCCCTGCGTCCTTTACGGTTTCGGGAAATACGAATACACCTTCACGCTCAAGCTGTTCCAATGTTTTATCTGCAATTCTACCTGTCAGCTTCGCTACTTGAGAAAAGGCATCTTTTTTCTGCTGGGAGTTATCCTTGATCCTGAGCAGCTTCATTCTCATCACCTCTGGCGGGTTTCTGATAGCCGTATGCCCTCGCGAACCGATTCATGATCCCCTCCTCATCGTACATTCCCTGTATGTACTCCTGCAGGAGCGGCTGCAGGTAATCTGTCCAAAGCTGGTCAAAATCAAGCGTTCTCAACTTCGCAAAATAGGCTGCGCCAATCTGATAGTTTTCGTTCAGATCCTCAACCTCGGCGATTGCCTTATTGAGCTCGCTCATTCTTCTGATTGCTTCAGACCTACACTCTTCGTCCTCTATCGACTCATTAATTGCTTCGAGATGTTCATCCGCTTTAAGCTCCACAAAGCGGAAGCGGCGGCGCATGGCAAAGTCAAAGCTGTCTACAGAGCGGTCGATATCGTTCATGGTGCCGATGATATAGACATTTTCAGGAATATAGAACTTTTCGCCGGGGTCAGAGTGCAGATTGGAATACTGCGTGGAGATCTCTCCGGCTTTACCGCGATAACCGGGATCTATCGCAAAGAACAGTTCACCAAAAATCTTTGAAATCTCGCCGCGGTTGATTTCATCTATGATGAATATGTATTTTTTCAGTTCCTCCTGTTTTGCCTTTGCTTTTGAAACTGTACTTTTCTTCGCTTTGATTGCTTTATAGATAGCAAAGTCATAGGAGTATCCTTGCGTAGCAAACGTCTTTCCGAAAAAGGACGTGATATCCTTTATTTTTTCAAACTTCTGCCCGGATTCCAGCATCTTTCTAACTTCATCCAGATTCAGAGCAAGCCTGTTGACAGATGCGTTACCGGGAATGGAAATATGGATATGCCCGTCATCCACGCCGGTAATGGTAAATTCATTTCCATTGATCGTTTTAAATGTGTCAACGCCAAACTCAACGCCGGAGAAAAACTCTGTCATGGATTCTTGAACCGTGACTTCCTTTTCCACGGCTTCTCTGGTTTTTTGTGAGTCTTCATAGTTCTTTCTGGCACGGGCAACAAACTTCTTAAAAATGCCATCCTGCAATTCAAAGCCCATTGTCCCGTCATCATTGACCTTTGGTCTCAGGCCCTCAACAAAATCAGAGTAGTCATAACTCGGATGAAACTGGACAAACTCCACCTGTTTTTTCTGCTCGTCAGTAAGACAATCATACTTGTCCTCATAACCATTGCTAATGATATCCGCAGCGATTTCTTTTGCAAGATAGGTCTTGCCGGTACCGGGCGCTCCTCTGAAAATCAGATTTTTTGATTTGATCAGCATGGAAGAGAATTCATTCCGATACTCTTTGGCCTTCTGATCAAGATTTATCTGGTAAGTCGGTTCCGCCGTCGCGGTTTCCTTCTCATCTTTTTCACGGTACACAAGAACGAATTGATCCCCCGGCTCACCAAACCGCTTCAAGCATTCCTGAACAAAAATGATTGTAGAGAATATATTCCAGCTATAAATAACAAACTGGCGGCCGTTATCATAGCTGTACGTCAGGTACTCTAACGAGTTGCGGTGCTTTTTGTACTCATCGACGCTCGTATAGATACCTCTGATCATGTCACTATTAGGGCCGTATTTACAAACAGGAAAACCCTCCTTGTCCTCAACGGATAATGCGGCAAGTTGCTTCTCGTATACCTGGCAGGCAATACGCGGCATGGTCTGATTAGAATTTCTTCTTTCGCCTTTGCTATAGGCACGCTTGATGATATCCCCATTCGCTCTTTGAAAATAGGCATCCAAAGGCTTATAGTTATCACCGAGGCTCAGATTATCCATTGTAAAACGTTCATCTGTTGACTCGACACTTTCGGCAGTAATGGTAAGTTCAAACTTCTCCTGCTGCTTAGTCTCGATGGTAAATCCCTGCCCCTCCAAATAGTTTTTCGCTTCAACGGCATTAAATCCAGTTGTTGAAATATCTGTGCCGTTTGCCAAATGGTCAGCAACAGCCACCACATACTTCGGCGGATATTTTTTCCCGTCCCCAGACACAAGTGCATATTTTACGCTTGCATTATGGTCGGGAACTCCCTTCTCGTCGATGAATTTCAGAGCGTCAATAATATTCTGCTTTTTCAGCTTCGGTATAGCCATGCTGCACCTCCGATATTTCAAGTTCATTTATGGCTCACGATAGAAGCGTTCGGCAAATGCCTGCTGGATGATGTGGTAGTTTTCTGCCGTGAGGCCGCACACAATCACTACTATTCTTAATAATACCATCAGCTTTAGCAAAACTCAAGAATCGCATTATACGGGCGCGACTCTGTCGTAGGATTCTCTCAGTTTTTACAAATTTTTTACTACACCAAAAGCGAAAAAACAGAGGCAAGGAAACCAATCACCTGGTCCTTCTTGCCCCTGCTTCCTTTACTTCTTCCCCCGTTTGCCCTTTCCCTCCGGTGGCTGCCCATCGCCTTTGCCCTCGTCCTTCAGTCGCTGTGCTTCTGCAATTTCTGCTTTCATTTCTGCGATCAACACCTTCAGTTCCTCCTCGCACTCCTCGCGGGTATGGGCGTAGACATTGCGGGCGTGTTTCTTGCCGTCTGGCCACTTGGGCGAGTAGCGTCCCTCGAAGAGATGGTCGTTGATCTCGGAGACGCAGCCGGTGCCGGATCTGCGCTTGCGGCCCACGTAGGGCTTGAAGTCGGTCATTCTCGGCTTTTCCGCCTGGGCTGGGGCAGTTTCCTGCCCCAGCTCTGAAGTCTCTTCCTGCGGCGCTGCCTTGCCGATGCCGCGGTCGATATTGGCGGCGGCCGTGAGCCGCATGTCATCGGTGATGTGGGTATAGATGTCCAGTGTGGTGGCCGCCGACACATGGCCCAGCATGGCGGAGAGAGTTTTCACATCCATACCGTTTTCCAGCGCCAGCGTTGCGAACGTATGACGCAAATCATGGAAGCGCACATGCTTGCACCCTGCGTGTTCCAGGATGAGCTGCAGTCTGCGTCGTACCACGCCGGGGGTAATGGGGCAGTCCTCCTTCACGGGAGACGGAAACATCCAGCGGGAATTCACCGTCTTTTTATACTCCCGCAGCACCTCAACCACCACAGGCGGCAGGACAATCTTGCGGACAGAGTTCTTCGTCTTGGGCGTGCTGATTTGAAGCTGGCCTCGCACATCGTAGACCTGCTTGTTCACATTCAGCACGCCGGTTTTGAAGTTCAGGTCATCCCATTGCAGCGCCATGAGCTCGCCTCGGCGCAGGCCGGTGGCCAAGTCCAGAAGAAAGACCTCGTAGTAGCCCTCGAACTTCGCTTGAATGAGAAACCGTTGCAACTCCTCCCGCGTCAGCACCTGCATTTCCCGCGCTTTCTTGGGCGGCAGCTTGCAGCCGATGGCCGGGTTCACGCGAATCAGTCCATCCTGCACCGCTTTCTCCAGCGCGGAGCGACAGGTGGCGTGACACATGCGCACCATTCGGTCGGACAGCCCTTCGCCGTATTTGTCGGTGAAGCGCTTCCGGCCGCTTTTCTTGAGTCGGCCATAGAACTGTTGCAAGTCATTCTGCGTCAACTTATTCAGCGGGATGCTGCCGATCTCCGGAATGATGTGCAGGCGGATGCGGCTCTCGTAGGTCTCCTGCGTAGTTGGGCGGATCTTAGGCTTGGAGTGATTCTCGTACCAGTATGTCAGCCAGTCCCCGAAGGGCATCTCGGGCCGCACCTTCTCCGGCTTCAGTCCGCCGCACTCTTCCTTGAGCTTTTGGAGCTTCTCGACGCACTCCTTCTTTGTCTTGGCGAGGACATTTTTCGTCTTGGGATAGCCGTTATCGTCATAGCCGATGACGATGCGCCCTTCCCAGCGCCCATCCTTGCGCTGCCTTACCGTTCCGTCTCCGGCTTTTCGCTTTCTTGCCACGGTTTCAACTCCTTTCCAAAGATATCCTCCATGAAGCCGCCCACGATGCCCGAGGCTGTCTTCTGCATATCCGATGTGACATGGGTATAGGTGTCCAGCGTGAAGGAGGCGTTGGTGTGGCCCAGGATACCGGACAGCGTTTTGGCATCCACGCCGCTGGTGAGGGCGTGGGTGGCGAAGGTATGACGCAGATCGTGGAAGCGGATGCTGGGGAGTCCTGCCCGCTGGAGCAGCGTCTTCATGTGGCGATACGCCGCGTTGGGATCGACGGGATCTTCCGGCTTCACCGGATCGGGGAATATCCATTGGCTAATGGCATCCGCCTTGCGCCGCCGCAGGATTTCAGTCACGCTGTGCGGCAGGATGATGGTGCGCATGCCCTGATTGGTCTTCGTCTCGCCGACGGTGTATTCGCCCTTCCGCTGGCTGTGGAGGGTGCGGCACACCTTCAGCATACCGCTCTCCTCGTCGAAGTCGCTCCATTGCAGTCCGCAGATCTCACCGCGGCGCAGGCCGGTCATCAGTTCCGTCTGGAAGAAGTCACGCCACACCTCATCCTGCTCCACCACTGCGAGAAAGGCGTCCATCTCTGCACGGGTGAGGATACGCTTGGGCTTGTAGTTGGGCTTGGGCGCCGTTGTCCCCTCAGTAGGATTTCTGGGAATGACATGCGCCTGCACCGCGTCCTTCAGCGCGGCGTGGAGTGTGGAATGGATGTGGCGCACCATGGAGTCGGAGAGCTGATGCCCCATCTCGGGATGCTCGTGGATGCGCCCCTCCGTTTTTAGGCGGCGGTACATTCGCTGGATGTCCTGCTGAGAGATGAGGGAGATCTGCTTGTCGCCCAGCTGCGGCTTGATGTAGTATTCGATGTAGCGGCGGTAGCCCTCGAGGGTACCGGGCCGCACCGTACCCGCCTTGTACTCCGTGAGCCAGCGGTCCAGCCACTCGCCCAGCGTCATGCGGCTGTCCTCGGTCAGCTCCACATCGCGGTAGCACTCGATGTTCTGGTGCAGCTTGTCCAGCAG
>ERZ1026846.1252-NODE-1252-length-16729-cov-46.561653_pt1 | contig 16729 bp, 12 predicted proteins | sample MGYA00380153_ERZ1026846 | MGnify/ENA primary metagenome ERZ1026846 (study PRJEB33269, sample SAMEA4719789) | human gut metagenome | biome: human-associated habitat; feature: organic feature; material: feces | place: Cameroon | collected 2013-10 ... | reverse complement strand
ACATTCTGTTACTGGTAGCTGTTAAGTCAAGATAAGATTTATGGAAATTAATAGATAGAAAAAGGGTGCGTCATGGACTTATGACACACCCTCCTTCATCTGTCTTAATCCATGAACTTAATCATGTCCTGGCGTCTTGGCTTTGCCTCCGGCGATTCGTCAGGATATCCCAGGGCGATGCAGTAGAGTAGCTTGTAATTCTTGGAGAATGCCATGCGGTCGAGATAAGGCTTGGCTGATGGCGAATCCAATATCCAGCGGGCTGAACTGCCCAGGCAGCAGGAACCGATGCCCCTTGACCATGCTGCAAGAATGATGTTCTCGCCAAGCAAACCGCAATCAATCTGCGCCATATCATAAGTAGTATCGTAGGCGATGCAAACCACGCATGGAGCATTCACGAAGATGTTCTTGAAGCCCTTGCGCTCTGCTATCTTAGGATTATCCTTTACCACGGCTTGGGTGATTGAATCGATGAGAGCAGGAGAATCTATCACTCTGATTTCATACGACTGCAGGTTCTGCCCGTTTGGCGCATGGATGCCGCATTTCAGAATCTCGTTCAGGGTATCGCGGCTGATGACGGAATCCTTGTAAGCACGGATGCTTCTGCGACTCATCATCAAATCGGTTACCACACTTGCAGAGTCAACGCTGGTCGTTGCCTCCGGCTGTCTGTTCTCGTTGCAGGCAGTCAACATCAGTGCTGCTGCCAATCCTAAGAAAATCTTCTTCATATTACTCATGATTAAACTTATATTCCTATTAGTATATACCCATGTAGCGCTATTAGTATTTATCCACGTAGCGTTATTAGTATATACCGTGCAAAGATAGCAACAAATACTTGTATTCAAGAAGATACGTTATGATTTTTAAGAGTTTTTATCGGTCTCTCTGCCATTCTTTTAACAAGTATATATCATAGCCAAACATTTTCCACCTATTTTGCTAGAATTTCCCAAAAACTTCGTATCTTTGCAATGGCTTTATGCAAGATAAGCTGTTTATAAAATCATCAAACGTAGAATTATGGAAAGAAAAAGTTATTCTATAGATATAAATCGCATTGCACAATATGCCATGTATGCATATTGCATTTTCGCATTGTTTTCGCTGGCATTTTCTGTTTGCAGACAAGCGGGCTTATCCTTCAGAACAAGTCCCATCCTGATTCCAATAAGTCCCATCCTGGTTACCATCAAGCAACTGGTCTTGCAGCTCGCCCCTATAGCTTTATGGGGAATATTCCGCTACACGCTACCGGCAGGCGTAAAATTGCTACGACGCTGCAGCGAGTTGATGGTACTTTACTATGTGCTCTCATTCATCCTGGGACAATGCTTCAAGTTCAACTTTGTAACGATGATGCAGAACGGACAGATAACACCCACGGCAACGATTCTCACCTGGATACAAAGCACTATGTTATTGATTTCCGTCATCACCTCCCTGGTAGCCGGCTGCCATCTGTGCAGCAAGCACAGAGGTAACATGCGCAAACTGGGCTTAGCCCTTATCCTGGTTTTCATGGTATGGCTGATATGCTCGAATCTACTCCCTGTAGCAGTGTTTTGTCTGGCAGGTAACACCCAGCAGGCAGCCTTCACCTGCATGAATCTCATCAGTATGATAACCACAACATCGACTTATATATACGTATACTATAGGATGTTTCGGGCAATAAAAACGATAGGATGTTTCGGGCAATAAAACTAATAAATACAAATTCTCGGATATACAGATTATAGAAAGGTTATCAGTTTTACAGAAAGTGTTATCAGTTCTACAGAAAGTGTTATCAGTTCTACAGAAAGAAATTTGCAATGCACTGCAAATTTCACCAAGAAACACAAGAAATTTGCACTACACTGCAAATTTCCCGAAAAAGTTTCGTATATTTGCAGCGCATTTCATTTTTAGCAATCAAGATAGAATGCAAAATGAATAGCAAAGTGAATAAATAGAACATAAAGAGAATATGTGCTCGACTGGCTTATGGAATGCTATGATTCGCCTAAAAAATAAGACTCACATAGAAAAGCAATGATGGAAAAGAATCAGATTTTTGAAAATATTATGAGCCGTACATCGGTGAGAAGTTATACAGAAAAGCCTGTAGAACAGGAGAAGGTGGAGATGATGCTGCGTGCCGGCATGGCGGCTCCATCGGCATGCAACAAGCAGCCTTGGCATTTTGTGGTTATCAACGACAGGGAGATTCTCGACCAGATACCACAGTTCAGTCCTTATGCCAGCATGGTGAAGCAGGCACCGCTCGCCATTGTGGTTTGCGGATGCCTGGACAAGACGCTGGAAGGCACCGAGCAGGAGTTCTGGATTCAAGACTGCTCGGCAGCCACGGAGAACATCCTGCTGATGGCTCACGGCTTGGGACTTGGCGGAGTATGGACAGCCCTCTATCCCCTGAAAGAACGATACGAGGGAATGCAGCAACTGCTGCATCTGCCCAAGACGATGATTCCGCTCAACACCCTCATCATCGGATATCCGAAGAATCTGGCGGAAGCAAAGAATAAGTGGAAAGAGGAGAATGTATCCTATAATAAATGGATGGAGAAAAATTCATAATACTAGAAAAAAGGCAGAAAAAAGTTATAAAAAACTCCGTTTCTGAGTTTTCAAGACATCAGGAACGGAGTTCAAACATTAATCCTCGAACAGTTTATGAAATTCAACGGCATCCATAAATTGATAATTTGGGTTATTTCCTACATTTCTTCTAAGCCTATTTAAATTGGAAGGAGTTGTAGCTTTCTTTGTCAGCAAAACATAGAAACTATTATCAAAAGAATAGTTAGAAGTAACCATTGCCTTTGATTCACTAACCTTTTTTGCTATCTCCTTTGAATCCAAATTCCTGGTATTGCTTAGTCGGAATTTTGCATCGGCCAAAAGTAATCTCTTATCATTCACATGCAATAGCATATCTGCAGAAGATTTCTTATCAGCATGATGTTTTTGAGAAATTCGTCTCTGAACATCATCAAGTTCTATTGCCTTATCTGTGTCAGAGAAAAGATTTTCTGAATTTGGGCATCCCTCCTGCTTCATCAAATGATGCAAGCCGACTAAATCTTTTGCTGTCCAACAATCAATCTTGATTCCCTGATAATTGCCAATCTTAAATTTCGCCATAGTTCTCTACGTATTTCTGAAGAGTATCAAAAGATTTATTGAATGATTCAAATACAGGTTCGATGTCACAACCCAAATTCTTATAGTAGAATGAATCTGTACCTTCACTTTGCTCTGCCAGATAAAAGCGAGTAGTATTCAACAAGCCCTCTTTTTCAGAGATATACCTGATAGCCGATACCATATCGGGATTGTGACTCGTGATGAGTATCTTGGTTCCAAATGTTTTGTTGATGCGAACAAGAAGATGCGCCAACTCAACCACCCATTGTGGATGAAGATTTGTTTCAGGCTCATCAATCTCCAACAAAGTGTTTTCTGTCAGCCACCCGTTTTCTATCAGACGAAGCATATAAACCAGCGGTTTGAATCCCGATGCTATATCTTCAATTCTAATATCCTTACCATTGTTGCTATGATAAACTAAATCAACAGCATCGAAATTTTCCTTTTCTACAATAGAACCATCTATCATTTTATTAATAGAATGAAGTAATTCCTGTTTGCCGGTAATCTCACTTCCTTTTTCATTTACGTGAACCACTTTATGTGCCAAGGAAGTCATCAGAACCCTATCTGATTGACGAAGAGAAATAGCTGCTGGTGTTCCTATATATATGGCATTATTTAAACTATATATCTTTCCAAGTCTATCAACAAGCAATTCCACTTCATCTTCCTTAAAGCTTATGCTGGCAGGAAAGCTATCCTTTTCCCGATATACAGAAGCGATTTTCTCTTTCAAGTAACTGATGGGCCGATTTTTTTTGTTGTGTTCATATTTCTGAAGATATTCAGAAAACAACTGAATGGAATTTCGTTCTATATCCTCATGAACATGATTTTGTTCAGTAATCCCAAAAAGATTAAGCACTCGACGCACCTGCTGAGGATTCTGCTCTTTCTGAAGAAAATTAACCAGCATGTCATCAAGTGAACCAATCGCTCTTTTATAATAAAAATCGAGCTTCTCCACACCACCATTACTCAATGTTACCATTGTCATTAATGATAAGGTATGGTCAAAAAATCGTTTTTTATCATCATCCAGATAATTTGAGATATCATCCAGCGCATTAGAATATTTCTCTAATGATTTGATAATCACATCTCTAAAATCAGAGAAAAAGAAACTGTCTAACACAGACAATGTATTAACGATATAATACAACCAACGGGACATAGTGCTTTTTCCACAGCCATTGCTACCCACGATAACTGTGATACCCTCTATTTCGATATCAGCATGCCCTATAGCATGATAATTGTCTATATTAAAATTATACTTGCTCATTATTCAAACTATTTTAATGCAAAAATACGATGTTTTTGTGTAACCTCCAAATTTTTCTGCTATTTTTAATTGAGTTCCCTAAAATCTTCGTATCTTTGCAGCATTTTAATTCAAGCAATTATGGAAAAATATACCCCTCCTGCTCATATCCCTTGCGATAATGATGAATCATATTGACCAGCGGCTGAAGGCGGACATCCATTACTGCCATATTCCTGAATCTGGCATATTGCTGATTATAAAGCGCGGCATTGCCTTCGGCCAATCTTTCTTCTATATCAGATGGCACCAGGAAGGAAGACCGATTACCCAGATGGGCATAAAACTCTGAAAGATAGATATGAACTCCTGCCAAATCGAAATCGCCGAAATGAACGTAACGATTGGGAATGCGGAGAAGCCATGACCTGAGATTCTCCAGGTTTTCCTGTGGATAACGGCAGACAAACAGGAGTTGCTTGCCAGGAAATAGGGCATCGAAAAGCCAACGCTGCAACCGAATCTGCATGAAATTCTCAGCATTCTCCATACCCACAACTATCACGTCTTCCGATATCTCGAAATGATCCGGCTGATTGATGAATACGGAACTGCCCTCCATCGGCTGAAGTCTGAATGCCTTTCCATTCAGCATAGCATCTATCTGAACATAGCAATCTACCAGAAAACCACGAAATGTATTCACCTTCTTAGCCTTTGAATCACCTACTATCCTAACCATATCAGCCCTCGTCTGCATAGAGGAAGAGACTGAAATCCATTCTTCTAAAGAACATTTCAAGCCAAACTCCTGCGATAACAAGGTACGGCAACCCTCTCGCATGGCCTCGACTATGCGATATTTGCATCTACTGCCATTGTTCTTCAACATCAGGAGCCCTTCCTGCCTCAGCAAAGCCGTGAGGCGAGGAGACAGTTTCGACGAAGCTATCTCCTCACCATTCAACATTGCCAATATCTGTCGGGCATCGCCCAATCCTAACTTTGCCATATCATCAAGTATTTCATTTTATCCTGTATATACTTTTATATTTCTACACACAAGAGTTTTTATAATCTCTTGATCAATTGAGTCACCTTAGTATAAGCCCTATTGTCCTTGCTGAGCAGATAGGTGTATTTATAATCCTCCACATTATAGGTAGTTGGCGAACTGTTCACCAGCAGGATGTTGCGACGATTGGCAAAGTCGAGGATTCCCTTCACGTTGTTAGGATGCAACTTGCCTATCTCGTCCATCATGCAATGAATCTTGAAATCGCCCGATTTCTTCGATGCCTTCTCCTTAAACACGTTGATGAGCATGATATTAACCATCGCCTTTACCAGAATATCGGTGCCGTCAGAACCCACATTCGCTATCTTCTCTACCCATCCCGTATCATTATCATTTTCCTTGATGCGGAACTCCAACTTAAAGGTATCTGCCACCTGCAACTGCTTGCGGTTAGGCTCATCCAGAAGTCCCTTCATAAAGGCAAGCAGATATTTCACCGCCCTGGCATTCACATCCTGGCGTGATTCGGTGGCAAAGAGATCCATCTCTCCCATATTGAACTGATTCTCTTCCGCAAAGTCTCTGATTCGCAAGAGGAGAATCATCAGCTGGTCGTTGCTCTTCAACGGGCGCAAGGCGATTTCCCTGATAACACCTGCGAAATTCCGCTCCTCGAAATCGCGGTTGATGTCGTTGATGGTCTTGCCTATATCGCCTTCCCTTCGGGTAAGATCACCCACCTCCTTGGAGATTCGGAAGATGATGCCGGTATATCGCTCGCTAATGCGTTTCTGATATTCCGAGATTTTATCATTATCTACAAACTCGCAGAGATTGGATGCGAAGGCGATAAACTCTTCTTCTGTTACCGGACTAACATTGAAGTGAAAGGTATTGTGGGCAGAAAACTTACCCAGGAAATCCTGAGATTGCTTCTTGAAATTGTCGAGCGTACGGCTATCCTCATATATCTGGCGCTTCAGCTCTTCTACGATGGCAAGACAATCTTTGGTGGTGATTTTCTCTCCAACCTCACTACTACCCAACGGACACAAGGTTGCATCGCTCCGGAAGTTCTTTACTGCATTCAAGCCCGCCTCCAGCTTTCTTAAAGCAGCCTGCTGCTTAGCCAGTTTTTCCTGTGCCACAGACAATTGCAGCTTGAGTCGTTCACTGCGCTGCCTGAATTTATCTTCAATCGTCATCAAAGCCTCAGCCTTGTTTTTCCGTTCCTGTCTTACGGAAGATTCCTGGTCAAAGAGTTCTATCTTGTCGTTTCGATAAACCGCCACCACATCACGATTCTTCCTGATAAACGCCAATTCAGCATCCAGTTCAGCTATGCGCTTGTTGTAAGCATCCAAAGCCTGGGTATCCATACCCTTGCCATGCAGTTCATCGTGCTGTGCTTTCATGATTTCCTGTCTGCGGGCATCCATCTGGTTCTGCTTATCTTCTATCTGGGTACGAATATCCTGGGCAAAGACTTCATATTTCTGAGTCTCCACCTTAACCTGCCGGTTGTATTCCGTCTGATGCGCTTTCAGTTTGCGCTGCAAATCCGTCTCCAGCTGGTGCTTCAGTTCTTCCTTTTTCACCTTATCGGCAACCAGCGCATTCTGCTTATCTTCCAATTCAGACAGTTGCTGGCTGCGCCATTTCTCCAAATGGTTTTTCAACTCCAGCAATTGCATCTTGAGTTTCTTTTCCGTCTGAGGCAACAGTTGTATTTCTGCCTTTTTAGCATAAAGCGATTCATTCAGCTTTCTTATCTGAAGCTGATATTTTCCCTTCAAGTTTTTATTGTCCTCCTCATGCTGGTTCTGTAAATCATTCAGCAGCTTGATGACGTCTGCACGAAGCTGTTCTTTTTCTGCGAGTTGCTCCTTCAATTCCTTGGGAGTTCTGAATTTTCGCTCTACAGCTGCCAGATTGATGCTTACGCCATAGAGAGAAGCAGAGGTTGATGATGAAGATGAAGACAATGGAGACGAAGAAGATAATAATGACGAAGAATCGGCAACCAATTGCGGATTCAATACATTATTATATAGTATCGCCTCCTCATCTACCACTTTTCCGATATTCTCCAGCCATCCCTTTCTGTTCTGGTCGAGCCATTCGGAAAACGAGCCTTTGCTCTTCTCCAGAAGATTCTGAATTTTTCTGATTTCAGCCTCAACATCCGCTTTCTGCTTCTTGGGTTCATCGAGCGAAGCCTGGTATTTCAGTTCTGCTATCTCCAATTCCTTCTCGACTTCCTGACGCAAGGTTTCAATGCGCAGTTCCACTTCCTTAATCTCGGTTTCTACCTGAAATCTTCTAGTTGTAAATTCGGCAAACTCCTGTTCGTTTGTCTCCATCTCCCGGGCAAAAGGATTCTCATGAGCCACCTTTGCCTTCTGAATCTTCAAGGCAGTTTCCTCATGCACCAGTTGCGCTAACATCTCATCCACAGCAGAAATCTTCTTCTGAAACACCTCTCGGGTTTCCGTTTCAGCCTTTCTCCATTCCTGCATCAGGACTTCCTTCCGGGTCATCAAGGCTGCCTGATGTTCATTGAGCAAGGTGGTCTTGCTGTTTCTGAAAGCACGCAAATCCATATCCAGCTGTTCGAGCAGAGCCTTATACTTATCCACCACGTTCTGATAGGATTTCTCCAGTTCTGCCTTCATCGCTTCCTGTCGCCTGCGCTCTTCTTCAATGATGTTTTCCTGCTCTACTCGCTGCAAAATATCTTCTATATGAATTTCCTCATAATGCTTGCGCTTGGCGGCAGTTTTCTTTAGCTGCGCATCGAGTACGCCCAATTCACGGGAGAGTTTATCACGCTCCTTTCCATATTTTTCCTGTTCCTCACCTAGCAGCCGGTTTACCCGGTTGCATTCCGCTTCACTTTCCTGGATATCAAGACGATATTGCGGCAGGAGTTCCTGTGCCACACGCTCTGCATAATTGAGTTCCCTGCGCCCCTCGCCAATCAGGCGGCGATTGTTCAGCAAGGTGCGATACGCATCTATCACCTTATCGGCTATGCGGCGAATCAGCACTTCGCCATTCTTCTCTTTCTTCGTCCAGAGGCTCACATCCGTGTATTCCTGTTCAAACTCCTTGATCTGTTCACGATAAAAGTTGAGGTCAATGCTGTTATCCTCATCACTCATCGAGCGGATGATGGTATCCTTAATGAAATCGGCATCCAACTTGGTGTTGAGGAAAACATTCTGGATGGTGCGGGGGATATTCTGATACTTGGCACTCTCAACAATGGCATACTTGCGGAAAGACAGGAGTTCCTGGCGTCGATTGTTGCCGAAGATGATGTCACGATACATCTCATAACTGCTTACGAGCGAAGATATATCATGCTTCTTACCCACCTGCTCACGTATCTGGCTCCACTCGCCATACACCAGCTTACGCTCATCGATAAACCATTTGCTATCAAATGGGGCATCGATGAAACGGAACATCACTCGTCCCTGATTCTTCAAGGCAAGCACACTGTAGGCTCCATTCTCACGCATCACCTCATAGACGATGTATGAATTGGGACAAGGAAAATAAAAGGCATCAAACGATTTCTTCTCCTTCGGGATGCCCAGACGCAACTTATCAGCATTATAGAAAAACAGCAGCGCACGGAGCAAAGTACTCTTGCCCACACCCTGGGTGCCGATGAAATGAACGTTTCCATCGAGCTTCACCTCGGCGTATGGGATATGGGCACTATTCAAAAATATGATTTTATTCAGATATCTCATGGCTGTTCCTCCTTTTCTTTATCGTACTTTTCTTCTTTTTCGTCAGTATCATCGGTAATCGATATGCAATCTATCAACTCCTCGATATAATGGAATGAAGCCAGAACCTTCCAGGTCTTCTCCACTTCATCCTGCTGCTCTATGAATCCCATTCTCTCCAATTCGCCTATCAGTTTATCAACTATCTCATCATACGATTTTTTCTCGCAGAAGAGTTTTCCTGCCAATTCCTTCAGTTCCATATCGCAATTGATTCTCACCACGATATCCGCCGCAGAGAATACCAACCCTGATCCGAAGGCAGAATTATAAGTCTTCAGAAAGGTGAGATAATCTATCCATTTGCTCACCGCCTCCAACTTACGCTGCAAGTCAACCTTGGTTTCCTTACGGGTGAAAAAGAAGTAGCCATCGCCTGCTTCCAGATGGAATCCGATGCCCAGGTAGTACTCATCATATTCTGCCTGATGGTCTTCGATGGCATCATAATACCGCTTGATTTTTGCCTGAACACTGTTGTTGGATATAAATCCACCCCTGCTCAGAATATTAAAGATTTCTTCTGTATAATTCAATTTATTCATTGTTCTGTCGTCTTATTTTATCCAGATTTTATCTGGAAAGAAAGCATTCTTATCTCGGGAGAATCATCGGATATTCTACTCCATCCGATTCGGCATAATTACCCGTAAACTTCAACTTATCCACATATTGCGAAGCTATCTGGCAAAAATACACGAGCTTATCTTCCCGGCTTTGTTTCTTATCATAGTGATAATTCATGACGAAAGCAAAGAGATGGGTACTCGATGCCGAGAAAGCATTATAGATTTCCTGCAGATTCACCGCCTCCAACTTCTGCCTGTTACCTTTGAGATAATCATCGGGGATAGGTTCTGCCAGAGAATCGAGCTGGCGGCCCTTCCTCTTTTTCAGATTTTCTGAAAGAATGCTGATGCATTGCAGAGCCTCATCGGATGTGCGAAGATTATCTATCGACAACTTGATGTAATACTTGGGCTGCGGTTCCATCCAAACGGCATTTCGGGTGGCAATAACCTGTCTCATATCCGTGGCTTCCTCCCATCGGAACTGGTCTTTCAGATATTTCAGTTTCTTCACCTTTTCGAAGATGCGGTTCTGATAATCTATCATATTGAGGTACTGGATAATCTGGCGTTCTATCTCCAGCAGATTATGATAAGACTCGTTTAGCTGAAGGCGCACATCATTCACCACGATTTTCATCTGCACATCCATCGCCATGGAGAAGAAGACGGGCTGATCGGTATCTATCACCCGTTCGCTCTCGGTGATGAGCTGAGATATGTTCTTCAACTTCTCGCTCAGTCGCTGGAGTTTCGTTTTCTTGATTTCGTAATTAGGCTCATTCTTATAAGTATTATCCATATTACGCTTCAAATCCAACACATTTCGAACGGTGGCAAGGGCTATGGTCTGCAGACACCGGCGCACCTCCTTGAGATACTTATATTTTCGGGTATCGTTATTTTCCTTGAGATAATAGTCGATATTCTCATTCAGCACAGAGATGTAATCCCGCACCGAAGAAACATTGATTTCCTCGTTCACTTCCAGCACATCCTCGAAGAACTTCTGATACACGTCTTCCATCTCCAGACAGTCGCCCGTATCACGAATCACTCCATTTTCTATCAAATATCGGATGCGCTCCTCCTTGTATTCGGTCATTTCCAAGGCATAGTCATAACGAAACTGAAGGGAATGTCGCTTGGCAAACATCTCCTTCAGCAAAACCTTTTCCCGGTCAAGAGTTTTAATCAATTCATCTATAGAATGGAAAGTACCCATTGGCTTGTCATTTAAATAGCTATTTTTATTTCGGTGCTAAATTACTTATTTTTTATAGAACAGCCAAATTTTCATAGCACTTTTTACTGCCAAGGGTTCATAAAAGCCAGATTCCTATCACGAATATAAGTATAAAAGACTTAAAATGAGAGAATTTATTTTGGAAATCTAGATTTTATCCCTAATTTTGCACATCAAAAAAGAAAAATAAAGAAAAAGTATGAATATCAAGGAGAATTATCAACAATATGTAAGCCGATATGCTTCTGAGGTGGCTGCCCTGAAGCGTAAGAATACGGGATTTATAACGGGCGAGCTGCTGGCTTTCGGCGGCATCCTCGCCTTCCTGATCTGCTATTTCGCATTGGATGGAGATACACAGAACTATCTGATGGGGGCGGCGTTGTGCCTGATTGCCTATCTGGGTATCAGACGACTTGACGACAAGAACAAGGAGAAGATAGAGCATCTTTCGGCTTTGCTCAAGGTTTATCAGGACGAAATCAAGGCTTTGGAGGGCGATTTCTCACCTTTCGAGACGGGCGATTCCTATCAGAATCCGCAGCATCCTTATTCCTTCGACCTCGATGTCTTCGGCAAGAGTTCGCTGTTCAACCGCATCTGCCGAACCATCACATCGGGCGGTTCGGAGGCACTCGCCAGGAATCTTACCCGGGAAACGCCTCTGAATATGGAAGATATCAAAAGAAGAAGAGATTTGCAGAAGGAACTGGCTGGAGAAGGCGAAAACTGGCGAATGGAATTCCTGGCACTTGGCGAAAAGAACAGAAGCCAAACTGCGGATGGCAAAATGGTGAATGGCAAGATGAAGAAGATTGATTCTGCTGCGGTGGTGGATGCGATGCAGAAGGTTTCAAAGATGGAGGTGCCGGCATGGTTTGGGTCTCCGGTTTCTCTCGTTATCGGATGGCTGCTGATTATCGGAGTCATCGGTTCCGTGATTTTATCGATATGCGATATGGTTTCGGTGGATTTCGCCTTGTGGTGGGTGTTGGTTCAATACATGGTGGTGTTCTTCGTCTGCAAGCAGACACTTGACAAGATAGACAGCAATGGCGGCAAGCTTCGCCATCAGCTCATCGCCTATGCTCAGATACTTCAGCTTATCAACAGGCGCAATTTCCATAGCGAATTAGGCAAGGAGATGCAGGATTCCCTGGCAGATGCCCTGCCTTCCTTTGCCCAACTGGAAAAGATATTGAAGGGGTATGACAGAAGAGGCAACTTCCTGGGTCTTTTCTTCACCGATGCCTTCATGCTGAGCGATTTCTTCCTGGTTCGCAGTTTCCTGAAATGGAAGAATACCTATATGATGAAGATGGAGGAATGGATGCATATCATCAGCGAGATGGATGCAATGGTTTCGATGGCGAATTTCAGATATAATCATCCAGAGGCGGAAGAGGCTGAATTTATTTCAGGAAGTCCGGAAATCGTGTTCGAGGGAAAGAATCTCTATCATCCTTTCCTGGGTGCCAAGGCGGTGAAGAACGATTTCACCATCAAGGACGACAACTATTATATCATCACCGGAGCCAACATGGCGGGAAAGAGTACCTTCCTGCGTTCGCTGGGCGTGAACTATATCCTGGCAATGGCGGGTATGCCGGTGTTTGCAGATCTGCTGAAGATTTCCCGTTTCAGATTGTTCTCGAGTATGAGAACCACCGACGATTTGACGCATGGCATCTCTTATTTCAATGCAGAATTGATCAGATTGGAGGAGCTTCTGAAGTTCTGTAAGGAAAGTGCAGAGGGAAAAAACTGCAAGGAAAGTATAGCGGGCAATAAGGAATCACTCCGAACGCTGATTATTCTGGATGAGATTCTGAAAGGAACGAATTCATTGGATAAGCTGAATGGTTCGAGAAAGTTCCTCGAAGCCATCGCCAAACAGCCGGTGAGCGGCATCATCGCTACCCACGATCTGGAACTTTCAAAGATGGAGAATGATGCATCAGGAAAATTCCACAACTATTGTTTCGAGATAGATTTGGGCACGGATGTTACCTATACTTATAAGATACAGAAGGGCGTGGCAAGAAACCAGAATGCCACCTTCTTACTGAATAAGATTCTGGAGAAATATTAGAATAAAAAGGGAACTCCCGATAATTTGATCAGTTTCAAATTATCGGGAGTTTCCCTTTAAAGAATACATTACAACTCCACGCTATCCAGGCGGAATTTGAGCAAGCCGGCTGGTACCTTTACCATGACCTCTTCACCTGCCTTCTTACCCAGAAGGGCCTTGGCGATAGGCGACTTGATGGAAATCTTGCCACTATGGAGATCTGCCTCGTGAGGATTTACTATGGTATAATTCATGCTGCACTTGTTGGCGAGATTGGTAATCTTAATCTTGCTCAACAAGCCAACGGTATCACTCTTCAGGCGAGACTTGTCGATGACACGGGCATTCTCCAAAACCTTCTGCTTGAAACTGATGCGGCTCAACAGTTTGCCCTGCTCGCGCTTGGCAGCATGATACTCGAAATTCTCGCTGAGGTCACCCTTGTCGCGAGCCTCAGCTATCGCATCGCGAACGGCTGGCAACTCTACGTTAACCATGTGTTGAAGTTCGGCCACGAGCTCATCGTAGCCTTCTTGAGACATATATTCCATTTTTCCTTGTTTTCTAGTTTCTTATTGTTCTTAATGAATGATGATTTTTTATTCGGGGTGCAAAGTTACTAGTAAATCACGAAATCACCAAACTTTTTTAGTGAAAAAGTGAAGAAACTAAAGATTAGAAAAAACAGAGGCATCCTAAATCATTATTTTTGGGTATTGCAGATGTTGATAGATATTCTTACCTTTGCAACCCATTTAGAAGAAAACAACAATATTTAGTAGAAAACAACAATGAGAGAAAAAAAGAAGAAACGTTTTACATGGAAGAAATACCATCGTTGGTTCGGACTTGTACTGTCTGTCTTTATGTTGGTATTCTGCGTATCAGGTATCATTTTAAATCATCGCCAGCTATTCGCCGGTTGTGAAGTAAGCAGAAGTCTGATGCCATCGGCTTATCATATCAAGAATTTCAACAACGGCATCATCAAGGGTTCTATCAAGATCAATCACCGCATCAGCAAAACTCCAAGTGATTCCATCCTGGCGTATGGTTATGGTGGCATCTGGCTTACCGATGCAGAGATGAAAAGCTGGAAAGACTTTAACAAGGGATTACCCAAAAACGTGGATGGCAGGAATATCCGAAACATGGTGCAGACGAAGAATGGAGAAATCTGGTGCGCAGCCATGATGGATGTATATCGCTTCGACGGAAAAGAATGGAAGATGTTTCCGCTCGCAGATAACGAAGAGCGAATCACCGACATTACATTAACCAAAGACAGCACAAGCATCATCGCCATGACCCGCTCTGCCGTTTATGAAATATCCGGAAAGAAGACGGATGCAGCCAACGAAAAGACGGATACTATCAGCGAAAAGACGAATGTTACCCGCAAAATCATCGGTCAACCGGAAGGTTTTGTTCCGGAAGTTACCCTTTTCAAGACCGTTTGGAACCTGCATAGCGGTGCTTTCTTCGGATTAGCCGGAAGATTGGTGGTGGATGCCATCGCCATCGTACTTATCATCCTTTCGATAACGGGCATCATCCTTTTCATTCTGCCTTACCGTATTCGCCGACAGAAGAGATTACAGGCAAGAGAAAAGATGCAGAAGCTTGGCAAGCAGATGGTTTTCAATGCAAAATGGCATAATAAATTAGGATACACGACTATCATCCTTACACTTTGGCTAGCGATAACAGGTATGTGTCTCCGTCCACCATTGATGATACCTCTTGCCATGAACAAAACCACAGAAAAGGTGAAGGATGGAAATGTCTGGCACGATAAACTTCGCGCTATCCGTTGGGATGCTGCAGAGGGCAACTGGCTTGTTTCTACCTCAGAAGGATTCCTGAGAGTGGATGAGCATTTCCGGCATAAACCTATCTTATTAAATAAGGAGAAGGCACCAAAGGTAAGTCCGATGGGAGTGAATGTTTTCGAGAGTGATGGCAAGGGTGGTTGGCTGATAGGATCATTCAGCGGCATGTTCCGTTGGAATCCGGAAAAGAATCTGATTGTGGATTATTTCACAGGGAAAGCCAACCAAGGAAAATCGATGATTCCGATTTCCAGTTCTCTGGTCAGCGGTTATTCCAAGGACTTCTTTGGAGGAAAAGAAGTGATTTTCGATTATAGCAAAGGGGCGAGCTTAGGTGAAACAGCATCTACCCCAGAGTTGCTTTCTGCCACACCCATGTCGCTTTGGAATGTGGCATTAGAACTTCATGTGGGTAGATGCTATTCTCCATTCTTAGGGCCTCTTTCCGACCTTTTCGTCTTCATCTCCGGCTTGCTGATTACGCTGGTTTTGCTATCCGGCTATATCATTCTGCATCGGAGAAAGAAGAAGAGCCCCAAACTTCCTCAGAAATCTCTCTAACCAAATCAATCTTTGCCCATTGCTCAGCATCGGTCAGTTTATTGCCGATCTCGCAAGAGGCGAAGCCGCATTGAGGACTGAGGCTTAAGCGATTGAGAGAAATATACTTGGCAGCTTCGTGGATTCTGGCGATGACCGTAGCCTTATCCTCCAACACCGGAGATTTGGAGGTTACCAAACCCAGAACCACCTTCTTGCCATCTGCCACATACTTCAATGGCTCGAAACCACCCGAACGCTCGTCATCATACTCCAGATAGAAGGTATCTACATCTTCATGAGCGAAAAGATAAGGAGCTACGGCATCGTAGGCACCTTTGGTGGCATAGCAGGAATGATAATTGCCACGGCATACGTGGGTGTTGATGCTCAACCCCTCCGGTTTGCCCTCGATGGCAAGGTTGTTCACCTTCAGATACTGCAGGGCTTCCTGCTCTAGGGTGAACCCTGTGCCCACCTTAGCCTTCCAGTAATCACTATCCACAATCATTCCCCAGGTGCAATCATCCAGCTGGATGGTGCGGCAACCGGCTGCATAAATCTCCTGGAAGAAGGTGCGATAAGCCTGGGCAATATCCTCAATCAGCTGGGTGGTGTTAGGATAGAACTTGCGGGTGTTCTCGGCATTCTTGCCACGAAACAGTTCCGCAAGGAACTGTGCAGGAGCCGGAACCGTCTGCTTTGCCTCGAAGATATACTCGCCCTTGGCATCCAACTCCTCAAACTTCTTCACAAACAGGAAATCCTTGATAAAAGGATGATTCTCGCCGGTAATCTTGCCGGTCAGTTGGATAGAACCCTTGGTTGTCTCCTCGCCATGAAACTGATAGCCATGCTCCAGTTCGATATGTTCCACGCCATTGAATCCCCACATAAAGTCGAGATGCCAATAGCTGCGGCGGAACTCGCCATCGGTGATATAAGGCAGGCGATGCGCCTTCTGCTGCTTGATGACCTCAGTAATCAGACGGTCTTCTACGGCGCGAAGGTCGGTGGCAGAAATCTTGCCATCAGCAAACTTGGCTCTTGCTTCTTTCAACTCTGCAGGGCGCAAATAGCTGCCCACTGCCTCAAAATGTATATTTCTTACGTTGCTCATATTTTAAACTCCTATATTTTTAGATGATGAATGACTCTTATTTTTCCATTATCTGATGATAAACGGCTCTCTGCATCCGGAATTGCGAGTGCAAA
>ERZ1026846.1250-NODE-1250-length-16732-cov-8.753073_pt1 | contig 16732 bp, 16 predicted proteins | sample MGYA00380153_ERZ1026846 | MGnify/ENA primary metagenome ERZ1026846 (study PRJEB33269, sample SAMEA4719789) | human gut metagenome | biome: human-associated habitat; feature: organic feature; material: feces | place: Cameroon | collected 2013-10 ... | reverse complement strand
CGAGCTGAGAATTTTGAGCAGGAGTTTCAATCCACGCACCCACATAGGGTGCGACTAAGCTATATCGCCGTAATACCTTCAAAATGGTTGTTTCAATCCACGCACCCACATAGGGTGCGACGCGCAGACGACTTACATAACTACGTCTGGGAGGTTTCAATCCACGCACCCACATAGGGTGCGACGCATCAAACCGCAGCCCCCAATGGGTAACATGGAGTTTCAATCCACGCACCCACATAGGGTGCGACTTGGCTCCTCTGAGCGGCCTTACCCGTCTGTAGTTTCAATCCACGCACCCACATAGGGTGCGACTTATAGAGATTAAGGGAGATAAGCAGTTACCTGACGTTTCAATCCACGCACCCACATAGGGTGCGACCTAACAACGTATCTTGCCGCAAAAGACAAATCAGTTTCAATCCACGCACCCACATAGGGTGCGACTCGAGAGCTTGGCGGGGTTTATAGCATTGTTTTGTTTCAATCCACGCACCCACATAGGGTGCGACTCAATCGAGTTGGTGGAAATTCAGTAATAACGAAGTTTCAATCCACGCACCCACATAGGGTGCGACCTTTTGGAGTCATAGCGAGCAGCAGCGCAGGAAGAGTTTCAATCCACGCACCCACATAGGGTGCGACATATCTGCTTGTGTCTTAGCTTCTGCAAACTTAGTTTCAATCCACGCACCCACATAGGGTGCGACATATCTGCTTGTGTCTTAGCTTCTGCAAACTTAGTTTCAATCCACGCACCCACATAGGGTGCGACATAGACACGGGACTTGCTTGGTCAACATTTGAAGTTTCAATCCACGCACCCACATAGGGTGCGACATACTTGCAAATCTGCTGCCATGAGGTAGACGCAGTTTCAATCCACGCACCCACATAGGGTGCGACGCTTGACAGATACACCCGAGGGAGTAGTAAAAGGTTTCAATCCACGCACCCACATAGGGTGCGACACATACGGCGAGAGCGTGTTTTAACTCTATCCAAGTTTCAATCCACGCACCCACATAGGGTGCGACCGAAGGGTTGCTTGCCATATAGCCTCCCATCAGGTTTCAATCCACGCACCCACATAGGGTGCGACCCGTAGCTTTTACTATCATAGCGAGAAGCAACACACGTTTCAATCCACGCACCCACATAGGGTGCGACTATTAATATATTTAGTATAAATACGCTCATGCTGTTTCAATCCACGCACCCACATAGGGTGCGACATTAAAAACTTTAAGGGTTTCAGCGTTTAACTTATGTTTCAATCCACGCACCCACATAGGGTGCGACTCAACGGCATACTCCGCACCAATAAGACAAGAGAGTTTCAATCCACGCACCCACATAGGGTGCGACTATGGCGTTTGGTTATGATAACAAGATAGTTAATGTTTCAATCCACGCACCCACATAGGGTGCGACTAAAACGCTTGCTAATGTCATGTTACGTTTTCCGTTTCAATCCACGCACCCACATAGGGTGCGACGTGATATTGGTGTAAATAGTAGCCAAATTTCATTGTTTCAATCCACGCACCCACATAGGGTGCGACTCAACGGAAGCGTCAGATCCTAACGGTAAAATTGTTTCAATCCACGCACCCACATAGGGTGCGACTTCGGCAGCTTTAAGACGGTCACCATACTTAGCAAGTTTCAATCCACGCACCCACATAGGGTGCGACCGTGTATTCAGCAAATGTCTGAATATCACTCTACAAAGTTACAATTTTTGCGGAAGTCTTCAAAATAACACAATTAAAACATTGATATTTCTATAAATAAGTATAATTCATTGATTACCTGCGTGTGCGAACCTATTAGCATTTTATGCAAAGCTAAAGGTTCGCACCTTGTTATATGATTAGGTCTCCTGTAAAGTCTATTCCAATATCTTTTCCTATTGTTTTCACCTTATTTTTCCAATTTTTCCCTAACATATAAAACCTAATACTATCTTGCTCCGTATCTATAATACCATTGAGCTTATTTTTCAATATTACATACTGAGTTTCTGTTAGAATACATTCAAAAACAGAATTTTGGACACGTTTCCCATAATCTATACATGCCCTTGCTACATTACGTAATCGTTTCGCACCATGAGGTGATGTGATATTTACATCATAAGTAATTAGTACAAACATAAGCTACTTGATTAAAAATACGGGATAATCATCAATATCCTTACGGATAAATCTCGCCAACAACATTGATTGAATATAAGGAAGAAGCCCTATACTTACTTTCTCATTCAGATAAGGGTGAGTTATCTGCTCCTTTTTCTTATTTTGCCAAGCAGAAATTATGGTCTTACGACAGGAATCTGTCATAACAATGCCTTCGTCACCCTGCTTGATAAAATCCTTTATTGTGATTTGTTTCCTATTTATTAAAGACAAAACTAATCTGTCTCCTAAATATGCTCTTAATTCCTCCATCATATCCAATGCCAATGATGCGCGTCCCGGTCGTAACGTATGCATAAAACCAACATATGGATCTAAACCTACAGTTTCCAAAGCTGCCGTCATATCATTACATATCAGAGTATATATGAAAGAAAGCAAAGCATTGATAGCATCTTTGGGAGGGCGACGATTTCTCCCCTCAAACACAAAATCTTCTTTTTGATTGAGTAGAAGACGAGAGAAAACACTGAAGTAATAAGTAGCAGCTTCTCCTTCTATACCTCTCACACTATCAATCGAATCTGCATTCAGAACCTTTCTTTTACATCTTAGCAATTTCTCTGCAACCTCTGCTATATCAGCATCATCTCCATTGTCACGAATAAAACGACGCAGAATATTACGGTAGTTCTGAATTTTTCCTCCGATGAATAGCTTGCTGATATGTAATGCATAGTTTGGTTCATCAGAATTTTTATATTGTGCTTTTCTTAGCAAAACGTTTCCTTTTGTCGGTCCTTGAGAACGACTTATGTATCTTCCCTGTGGTGAAAGGAAAGTTAGAGACACATTATTGTCAGCGCATAGTTTCATGAGTCCCGGGCTTGCACCCATGTATCCAAAGGTTACAATTTGTTCTATATTGTGAATAGGAATTCGGAATATCTCGTTTTGTTTAACGGATACTACTACATTAAGCCCGTCTTTGCTGAGATAGGCTTCAGGTGTGGTTATGTATAATGTGTTAAGTAATATCCTCATATAGGTTATTGTTTAAATAGGTTGACACTTTTACGCAATCATTCATCTCCGGCATACATATATTTATTAACGAACAATTCTTGCAATGACGCTGTTTGTTGGCTTTTGGCAATTCACCGGACTTGAAGACCTCGTGCATTTGCTTGGCACACCGAATGGTGGTATTTCTCAACGATTCAGAAATAGAGATAGTTTCTCTACGCTTTACTTCATCATAATACAAAGCTCCGTATGGGATGTTAATGCCATACATCTCCTCCAGGCACATTGCCTGTGCTGCCAATTGCACCTCGTCCCTTTCATCAGGTTTAGGATGTCCTCTTTTATATTCCACAGGGTATAGCTTCCAGTAACCTTTGTATCGGTTATGAGTAATGGCATCTTCTGCTGAATCAGTAGGAACAAGTTCTACCGCATCCGTTATGCCATATAGTCCCAATTCTTTTGAGGCAATATGAAGAGAGCGAAGCGTGATGACATCACCATTTTTCTGACGATAGAAGGGATTGTCTACGTTCTTGTGCAGAATCTGACCTTCTGTCGTCAGTTTGTTTTCAGCCCATTGCTGTTCGATATGTATCAAAGCCCATTGTCGGGGACAGAACATAAAGTGCTGTATCCCCGACAACATGAGCATTTCGTCTTCAGTATACATGATGTTATACTAAATCAATTCTTCAACGGTAACGCCGTTAGGAACAGAGTCCTTGTCTATCGAAACAACATAGTCGCTGAACGATCTTGGTGCGGCTTCCGTATTCTTCTTGATTTTCACCAAGTCGAACAATTTGTTGGCTGGAGCATTGCCAAGAACCGAATCGTGACGGAACACGATGAGTTTCTGTGCGCTCATCAGTCCACGTGCAGCAGAACGGTCCACGTCGAACATGTTCTTTAATGCCTCGAAGAATAGCTCCAAGTCTTCCTCCGAGAAGCCCGTTTGCTTGGCAAGACTTGCTGAGATAAAACCATGGCAGACATAGAGCCCGTAAGGAACTGTAGCCTTGCGACCCATAGTTCGGTTGTCGCCATTTTGTTTTTCTGCTTCTTTTTCTGTAGCCACAGCCATTCGGGTGATAGAATGTTCTGCTGTTGCTATTGGATCAATAGAACGAGCAAAGGTAAACTGGATGGGACCTCTTACCTGACCAGCATTCTTACCCGTGGACATGACCGCTCCGAATGTACGGATGTCATAATAATTCTTGCACATGAATAGACGAGCTGCTGCAGTCTTGTCTTTAGCCTTCTTCACATCTTCGTCATCATGAGCCTTGTCTATCTCGCTGTTAAGAACCGCCTTCTCCTTAATGAAGATATCATAACCGTCTGACAAATCTTTTGCTACTTGAACGTAGTTGCGAACTTTGCGCTTCAGGCAAACGTCTGTTACCAAGCCCATTCCGGTCTCAGCATCAACACGAGGAAGGTTTCCTGCATCAGGATCACCGTTGGGATTACCGTCCTGTACATCAAACAGGTAAACGAAATCGATTCTGTTATTAATTTCAGCCATATTGTTTATAATTTAAATGTTATTATTTTAGTTCTTGTTTTCATCTTCTTTTTTAGTAAAGAAGTCTTGTCTTTGGTGGTAGTATCCTATAAAGAATCTGCCTTGGTCTTGAAGGTCAAGATGTGCAGGGAAGCCGGTTGCAGGAATCTTGTCGATGATTTCTTGCTTCATCTTCTCATAGAATATTTTTCTGCTTTCGTTAGTCAGTTTCTCCATGTGATGGTAAGAAAGATTGAGGATAGTGGCAAACACCGAAGCAGGTGTTGCACTTGCAGCATTCATGTATCTTTCACAAATGCTTCTGATTCCATTTGCATCTTCTTGAATCTTGTCAAGAACTGCAAAGAGGCGACCGCAGAGGTAACCTTGATTTGTGTTACTTTTGTCTAACATAGTGTTTATCTTTTTATTGTTATCATTTATTCTGTTAAGATAAGCTTTAATGATTGCCATACGAGCTATGCGAATAGCGTTATTATCTTTATTTCCTGACTCTGCTCTTATTCTGCGGATGCATGCTGAGAACAACGTGAATGGATATGGTGTTCCTTGAAAGATGCTCTTGACAACAGCCTCTGGTAGGTTAGGTGTAGCTTCAGATTGCTTTCCGTTAAGAGTGACAGCTGCAAGCATGCTCTTTATTCCCATATATGGTTTCCCGTCTTTACGAGTATCTATAATCTCCATGTCGTCAAAATGACGAAGAATCTTTTCTGCAAATTCTTTTAAAGAGCATTCAGACCAATACACAACGGCAATTCTGGCAGAGTTTGGAGCGAGTCCAAGTATATAGAAGCGGTCGTCCAATGAAGTCTTCAAAGTTCCAGAATAAATGGAAGTAAAGACTTTACGCACTTGCTCTATTCTTGCATTTGGGTCATCCTGCTCTTCGTCTGCAAAACCTAATAGATCGAACAGACTCTCTTCCGTCTGTTCTGCTGCCTCGGCATTGGAAGAAGCCCAAAAAACGAAGGTACGATTACCTACACCAAACTTGTTATGCGACCCTTTTTGCAGCATAGCATTAAGAGCTGTGGTATAGGCAAATTCTGCATCTTCACTAATTTGAGCATTGTAGCCCTGTTCTTTTCCATAAGAGTCATAACCACGATCTGTTTTAAAAGAAACTAAAGGACCCGTATCTTTTGTTAATTTTATTGTGGTATGAAGTCTTGCAATTAAGTTATTCTGCCCGGTTATTAAACATGTTCCATTTATGCCAACATTATTTTGATTCAAAACTAAATCCCATACAGCCTTGTTTTCTGCTGCAATCTTATACTCACCTTGTAACAGAAACGATATGTTTTTGTTGGACTTACGCATTTCTTCGTATAATGAATCCTTTTTAATCGTTTCTTCTATGACATCATTGTTTTTGTAGAATTTAGATATTGCGTCTAAATAGCTATCACTAATTGCACGTTTTTTTAATGTTTCAATCATATTAATGAAAGTACTATTTTTTATAGAACTATCACCAGAACCTCCAATAACATATTCATAATTGTCCCAAAGATGATTTGGAACGTATTTTTTACCACTACGCTTAATCGTTTGTAATACAATAAATGTTTGAGCGGTCTTTTTATCTTTCATCCTACTTTCTATTCTAATGAAAGAACCGTCTTTATCTATCACGATAAGGTAGCCTATCTCTTTCTGTTCTAAGCCCTTTTGAGTTAGACCTTCGCATCTGTTGTAGTAATCGTATAATGCTTTTAGTATCATCTTAAAATCTCCTCACTATTTATTGGTGGAACAATTATTACGCCATTTTTCATTTGTGGACGATAGAACATAGGCTGGATGTTCTTCGGGTCTTGGAAATCCATGTCATAGAGCATGATGCCAAGATCTTTTGTGCCTCCCTGCTCTTCAGATATAGGAGGAGTCAAAGCTTCGTCATCTGAATTAACCAAGCGGAATGATGCCGAGAATTCGCGAGTGCCAAGATAAGGTTGGTTGAAGCATTGTCCCTTGCTTGCTCTTCGTTCAAACATTTGATAGTATTTCATCGGATTCTCGTCTTTGCCGGGTTCGTGTAAAAACAAGTCTCTCTCAATTTTTCGTTTGGCAACAGAACGGTATTCCATTTTTGCCCAAATCCGATAACGAACATCCTTGAGCAATAAAGAGTTCTTTTGCTGGCGTTTGTCCTCAATAAAGATGACAGACTTGCCGGCAACAGCACCAACTTCATTTCTTCTCACCGATGTCCATTTGACAGGATTTAGTACTTCTATTTTGGTTATTTGCCAATGTATGGCAGGTTTCCAGAATATGGCTTCGAATATGGCACGTGCTGCCGACGGTGTAATAACATCATAGCTGACGCGCTCCACTTTAAGTTCTGGGCGGGTGAAGCAAGCCATATCGCCCCACACCTCCAAACAATATTCTCTGTCTGTATGTTCCATATTATTATTTATCTTTATTGTATTAATATTTCATTTGCCCAATTATTGTCGGTTCTAAGTCCAATATGTTCATCATACTGTTGTTTGTAATCGACAACAAAAAGCCCTTCTTTCTTTTCGCTGACAACCCCCATGTCTGCCAATGTTTTGAAGTCTGTCTTGTTGATGTTAACCATATACTTTGACAGCTTTTTCATCAGCATGTATGATGGTCCGTTAACTAATAATTGCTGGACAAGATCTATGCTGTTTTTCCAGCAGACAACAACATTTACACCATCGTCTTCTATTAGCTGGAATTCCTTGGCTGCTGTCTGAAAACTCAAATTGTTTGTCGGATAATAAAGATAATGTCTTATATCTTTCTTATCAAAAGACTCTTTTCTGCAATAGAGTTGCTTGAAGAAAGAAGTCATTGTTTCTGGAGAAAACCAGTCATGGTCGTTTCCAAGACTTAGTCTTGCGCTATTTGCAGCTTGTATGTCTCCCTTTGTAAGGTTGTGCTCTTTAGACAATGAAAAGACGTAAGTGGTACTTAAGCCATTCTTTCCTTCACGATTACATCTGCCCGCTGCTTGCAGAACAGAGTCTAATCCTGCCTCTTGGCGGAAGACAAAAGGAAAGTCAATGTCAACTCCTGCTTCTATTAATTGAGTGGAGACAACACGGATTATTTCGTTCTTATTGTCTTTCAGAGCGGTTTTTATAGCTTTTATTGTTTCGCTGATATGGTCAGGGCACATCACCTTGGAAAGATGCAATGTAATGCCCTCTTGCGGAAGACGTTCATATATTTCCTTAGCGTCCCTACGGGTGTTGACAATGCAGAGCACTTTTTTGTGCTGGCTCAGCATCTCTGCCAATTCATCATAGGTTTTTCCTTCGTTATTGATGCTCAGCTTCACTCTACGTAACTTGTCATGTAGCTTGAAATCATCCGGTATTATTTCTGTTATATGGTCTATTCCGTTGAAGGCGGCTTTCGGATTACACCCTTCAATGAGCCCGCTCAACACGGGCTGACTTGCAGTTGTGAACAAGAAGGATACATTGAAAAGTTTATTATAAGTTTTCAGCGAATCTACTATGGGCTGCAGATAATCCGTAGGAAGAGTCTGCACCTCATCTAAGATTATCACGCTGTTTACTATATTGTGAAGTTTTCTGCAAGCCGATGGCTTGTTGCTGAACATAGATACGAACAGTTGCACGTTGGTGGTAACGATAATAGGGTAGTCCCAATTCTCTGTTGCCAGTTTCATCTTCCCTTTCAGTCTCTCGTCTTTTATCTGCTCTGGGTCCACACAGCTATGATGTTCCAGAACATTCTCTTCTCCAAAGATGCTTCTTAGGATAGATGCCGTCTGAACAATAATACTTGTATAAGGTATGGCAATGACGATTCTCTTCTGTCCATTCTTTATAGCATGCTTTATCGCCCAAACCAGTGAGGACAGCGTTTTGCCTCCACCAGTTGGTACTGTCAAGCTATAGAAGCCGGTTGGAGTATCAGCCATCTTCAGACATTGTTGCAGAATCTGGTTTCTTATGATGTTTATCTCGGAAGAGTCTGCTTTAGCCTTTAATTCCTTTAACTTGTTTTCAAGTAACGGCAACAAATCGTTTAAAGCATCTTTGTTTTGTCTTAACGCAGAAGACTCCTTATCCAGAAATGCTTCCGTATCAAGATAGTCAGCGTCTACTAAACATGAGAATAGCATGCGAGCCAAATGATGAAAATCGTTTGCTTGCACATTTAATCCAGATCGGTTCAGCTTTTCCTTTTTATGGTAGATATTCACCTCGGACGGAATCTCTTGATCGACGATTCCTTTAATCTCATCAGAATCATGTAGCCCTGTATGATGAGACACAATCTGATTGACAAAGATATTACGGGAAAACTTTCCATAATATTTTTGAGCTAATATTCCTCCTACATAGGCGTGTTGATGTTTGCCACAAATCTTAATGTCGGGGACATATCCGCTTTCCTTTTTAATGTATTGCTGAAAGGCGTCAGTCTCTTTTCCTTTATCGTGAAGTAGTCCTAAGACTTTGCCATACTCACTCATACCAAATTCTCCGGCAAATTGTGACGCAAGTTTTGCAACACCCATAGAATGTTCATCATTGGATTGTATAACCCAATTTCCAGAATTGTCTGTATATAAATGAGAGATGATTTGTTTCATAAATAAAGATTTCTTGTCATGACTATCAGAATCTCCTACAAATATACAACAAAGTTATTGTTTATCAGGCAAATTAACATAGATTAAACAAGGTAGTAATGGTATATAAAACAAAGGAGAAACAAAAAAAAGAGTCCCTACTCCACTGCGGAATAGGGACTCTTTCTATGTTTTATTCAATATGTGAATTCGGTCTGATTACATCATGCCACCCATGCCCGGGTTGCCCATCGGCATAGCCGGAGCCTTCTCCTCTGGCTTGTCGCAGATGATACACTCGGTTGTGAGGAACATGCCTGCGATAGAGGCAGCGTTCTCAAGAGCTACGCGCTCCACCTTAGCCGGGTCGATGACACCTGCTGCGCGGAGGTCTTCGTAAGCGTCCTTGCGAGCATTGTAGCCGAAGTCGCCCTCGCCCTCGCGAACCTTCTGAACGACAACAGCACCCTCGCCACCGGCGTTCTTCACAATCTGGCGAAGCGGCTCCTCGATAGCGCGGCGCACGATGTTGATACCTGTCTGCTCGTCAGCATTCTCGCCCTTGAGCTCTGCAAGTTCCTTCTGAGCGCGGATGTATGTTGTGCCACCACCAACGACAACGCCTTCCTCCATTGCTGCACGTGTAGCGCAGAGAGCATCGTCAACGCGGTCCTTCTTCTCCTTCATCTCTACCTCGCTGTTAGCACCTACGTAGAGAACGGCTACGCCACCGGCGAGCTTTGCAAGACGCTCCTGCAGTTTCTCCTTGTCGTAAGAGCTCTTTGTGTTTGCAATCTCACTCTTGATCTGAGCAACACGGTCAGCGATGAGGTTCTTCTGTCCGCAGCCGCCTACGATAGTGGTGTTGTCCTTAGAAACGGTAGCCTTCTCGCATGAACCGCAGAGGTCGAGAGTAGCCTTGTCGAGGCTCAAGCCCTTCTCCTCGCTGATTACAACGCCACCAGTCAGAGTAGCGATATCCTCGAGCATTGCCTTACGACGGTCGCCGAAGCCAGGAGCCTTCACAGCGCAGATCTTCAAGCCTGCACGCAGACGGTTCACAACGAGTGTGGTGAGTGCCTCAGAGTCTACGTCCTCAGCGATGATGAGCATCGGGCGTCCGCTCTCTGCAGCCGGCTGCAGGATAGGCAGCAAGTCCTTAACGCTGCTGATCTTCTTATCGTAGATAAGGATGTACGGGTTGTCCATAACGCACTCCATCTTCTCAGAGTCGGTTACGAAGTAAGCGCTCAGATAGCCGCGGTCGAACTGCATACCTTCTGTTACGCCGATGTTTGTGTCGCGGCTCTTGCTCTCCTCGATGGTGATTACGCCGTCCTTAGACACCTTGCGCATTGCGTCAGCCAGGAGCTTACCAATCTCTGGGTCGTTGTTAGCAGAAACGGTTGCTACCTGCTCAATCTTGTCGTAGTTGTCGCCAACGATCTCTGCGTTTGCCTTGATGTGTGCTACGACAGCAGCCACAGCCTTGTCGATACCACGTTTCAGGTCCATCGGGTTAGCACCTGCGGTTACGTTCTTCAAACCCTCGGTTACGATAGCCTGAGTGAGGATTGTAGCGGTTGTTGTACCGTCGCCTGCGTCGTCGCCGGTCTTGCTTGCCACGCTCTTAACAAGCTGTGCGCCAGTGTTCTCGAACTTGTCCTCGAGCTCCACTTCCTTAGCTACGGTCACACCGTCCTTTGTAATCTGCGGAGCACCGAACTTCTTCTCGATAACCACGTTGCGACCTTTCGGACCGAGTGTTACCTTTACTGCGTTAGCCAACTTGTCGACACCGTTCTTCAACAGGTCGCGTGCATCCATATTGTATTTAATATCTTTAGCCATTTCTTTAATTATTAATTATTAATTATTAGTTATTAATTTTTATTTCTGAACAACAGCGAGCACATCACTCTGACGCATGATGAGATACTTTGTGCCTTCAACCTCAAGCTCTGTACCAGAATACTTGCCGTAGAGCACTTCGTCACCTTCTTTCAGAACCATCTCCTCGTCCTTTGTGCCGTTACCTGCTGCAACAATTGTACCGTGCTGCGGTTTCTCTTTTGCTGTATCAGGAATGATGATTCCACCGACTTTTTCTTCTGCCTGTGCAGGGAGTACGAGTACTCTGTCTGCTAATGGTTTAATGTTCATAATTCTTATGCTTTAAGTTTTTTATAATTACTATTGGTTGTTGCGACGGCTCATCTGCCGTCCGCTTTCGTTAAGGATATAGCCAAAAGCGTGCCAAAGCGCCATCGAGTTACAGCACATGACAAATATGACAGGCCGAGAGTGACAGAATTGACACATACAAACGTTCTTTTACTTTTTTACTTTTAAAAGTATGCTTTTGTGGCTGCGTGGTACGGGCAAGATGCCCATACCTCCTAATTTTTTACCCTTTTACTTTTTTACTTTTTTACTTTTTAGTACCTTTGCACGTTAGATTAAGCGACACCTCTAAATATATACTGTCACAAAGCAACAAGACAAACAAAAATAAATGAAAAAGTACATACTCGACCTTACGGTCAACAGCGTTGAAGCTCTGAGCGACAAGCACGTGCTCATCAAGCTCACCGACGACAAACCGCTGCCCGAGATGCTTCCGGGTCAGTTCGTAGAGGTGCGCGTAGACAATACGCCGTCTACATTCCTGCGCCGCCCTATCTCTATCAACAACGTGGATTACGACCACAACGAGCTTTGGCTCCTCGTGGCAGCCGTAGGCGACGGCACACGCCAGCTGCAGAAACTGCAGAAAGGCGACCGCCTCAACTGCGTGCTGCCACTCGGCAATTCGTTCACGATGCCGACCGACAGTACACAGAAGGTGCTGCTCGTAGGTGGCGGCGTGGGCGTGGCTCCGCTGCTCTACTTCGGCAAGCGCATCAAGGCGATGGGCGGCGAACCGACGTTCCTGCTCGGCGCACGCTCGGCTAAGGACGTGCTGGAGCGCGAACTCTTCGAGCAGGTAGGACGCGTACTCATCACAACCGAGGACGGATCAGAAGGCGAAAAAGGCTTCGTAACCAACCACTCCGTACTGGCTCAGGAGCACTTCGACCGCATCTCTACATGCGGACCGAAGCCGATGATGATGGCTGTGGCTCGCTATGCCTTCAAGAACGACATCGAGTGCGAGGTATCGCTCGAGAACAAGATGGCGTGCGGTGTCGGAGCATGTCTTTGCTGCGTAGAGAAGACAGTGGAAGGCAACAAGTGTGTATGTAAGGAAGGTCCGGTAATGAATATAAAGAAACTGACATGGCAGATTTAAGTGTAAAGATTGGCGGTCTGAAACTGAAAAACCCCGTGATGACCGCATCGGGAACATTCGGATACGGTCTGGAGTTCGCCGACTTCGTGCCGCTCGAAGAGATTGGTGGCATCATCGTTAAGGGCACCACACTCAACCCACGCGAGGGCAACGACTATCCGCGCATGGCTGAGACACCGCAGGGCATGCTCAACTGCGTGGGCCTCCAGAACAAAGGTGTCGACTATTTCTGCCGCAACATCTATCCGCAGATAAAGGACATCGACACAAACATGATTGTCAACGTGAGCGGTTCGTCGCCAGACGACTACGCCGAGTGCGCTGCACGCATCAACGAATTAGAGAACATACCGGCTATCGAGCTGAACATCTCCTGCCCTAACGTGAAGCAGGGCGGCATGGCTTTCGGTGTAACCACAACGGGCGCAGCCAGCGTAGTGCGCGCCGTACGCGAACGCTACAACAAGCCCATCATCGTGAAACTCTCGCCGAACGTGACCGACGTAACCGAGATTGCAAAGGCTGTAGAGGCAGAGGGTGCTGACAGCGTATCGCTCATCAATACACTCATGGGCATGGCCATCGACATCGAGCGCCGTCGCCCAATGCTCAGTATCAACACCGGCGGACTGAGCGGTCCGGCTGTCAAGCCGGTTGCCGTGCGCATGGTATGGCAGGTGGCTAAGGCTGTGAAGATTCCGGTAGTAGGTCTTGGTGGCATCTGCACCGCAGAGGACGCCATCGAGTTCCTCATGGCTGGCGCAACAGCCATTGAGATTGGCACCGCCAACTTCCTCGACCCTACCGTGACCATCAAGGTGCGCGACGGCATCAACAACTGGCTCGACAATCACGGCTGCTCTTCTGTAAGTGAGATTATCGGTGCATTAGAAGACTAATTTCTATAGCCCTACTTCAGGGTATTCGAAAGTTGAGATGGTGAGCCGTCAAGATGTCGACATCGCTGCATCTGCAATCGCAGACGATTGGACATAGAACATTAATATAAAACGTAGCAGAGACTCTCCGCTACGTTTTTTTTTGTAGTGGATGTTTCTTAGTAACTTTCCCTTTCTCTCCCATTTGGAGTATGGTTGGCTTTATTATCCGGTTTCTTGTGCTAAAAACTTTTTAACACGCGGCTTGCGCTTATTCTTCCAAAGTGGCTCTGGCTCCCAGTTGTTGTGGAAGCCCATCATTCGGGGATTGACTGATAGGTATTGTTTCAAGAGTTTCTTGAAATTTTTGATAAACTTATTGTCTGGCGAGATGGAATTGAGTCAATACACCAAGTAGAATGCCTTGGTTGCTTGCTCGACATCATCAATCAGCAAACCTTTCTGCTTTAGAGTCTCAATTTGCTGCTCTGTAGTTATGGCTTGATTAGTATAACGTACTCCCATAAACAAAAAATGTCCCACTGAGTACGCTGTTCAAATGGGAAGCGAGCGGGAATTGTTGATGCAAACAATACAACTTTGTTTTTAATAGATAAATGTTTTGAGAGAAAGTTGTTTGAAATTTGATCATCGTAACAAAAAAAATGCCATTTTTGCACTCATTTTGTCGGTCGACCGAAGAAAATTGAGGAAAGATTTGATGTTTTATAGTAGTTTCGTTGCTAGTTTCATTAAAAATGAGTACCTTTGAGACGGATTCGGTGTAAACCGTGTCTATCTTATTGATAGAAATAACGAGGCGTTATGTCTTCTACTTGTATGTTCGAAGCCTGAGAAACTTCTAAATAATGTAAGCAAGAGAAGGTATGATAGTCTCCACGCATATGCGTGGGGCTGTTATCCCACATCTGCTTACATAGGTTTTCTCAGGACCTGAACATTAAGACGTGGAGCATACAGCACCACGCTTTCGTATTATATACACCCTTCATTTGGTTGCTGGGAGGACAAAAATGATGGAATTATGAGTGGTATTGCAAAGACATTGGTAACAGTAGGAGTAGTTGTACTTGCTATAATACTGTTTGCCGCAGTTGTTGGCGTTCGTGATGAATCTGGACACAATACTCCAGGCATTTTGGGATTGATAGTATTTGCTGGTGCCTTTGGCGCAATAAAAGCGATTTGGAAAAAGGATAAGGAATCTGACGACAAGAACGATAATAATACTTCTATATTACAGAAATAGCACTGCATGTTCAAGGATTATTATGGAATTCTTGAAGTTTCCCCAACGGCTACACCTCAAGATATTAAAGCTGCATATAGAAGAATGTCAATGAAATGGCATCCTGACAAGAACCCGGGTCAGAATGTCACATCCGTCATGCAAGATATCAACGAAGCTTATGCGATTCTGAAAGATTCAGATAAGCGAAATCGTTATAATCAAGAATATAGCAGATTTGAACACTACACCTATAGCAATAGTCGACATTCTGACAGCAAAACGACATGTGACGCTCAATCTACTTGGACATACGATTACGATGTACAAAGCGACGATGTACGTGATGATATCAAGTCTGCACGAGAATATGCCGAAAAGATCGTCGCGGAGTTTATGGCATCATTTAAGAAGGCTACACATGATGCTGCCTCAGGTGCATGGGATAGTGCGAAAGGCTATGTTTGGGTTGCAACATTCTTTGTGATAATAGGTCTGTTGGTGCAATTGTGTTATTCAACAACTAAGCCTACAATAATAAGCAGCAACACTATAGACGATAATTCAAAGGAGGTATCCTCGGTTTCACATGTCGATAAATCAATAGTTATGGAAACTCCGACAGATTGGACTACATATTGGATAGACAATAACTCTTTTTCTATAGCAATACCGCAAACTTTAGAATTGCGAAGTGCCAATGACCGATATACCAAAAGGTTGCGGAATAGAGGAATTGTTGTGAATACCGACAATGTCGTATTTCAGCAAAAAGGATTAGCTAACAGCACTGCGGGTACTGAAGACAAGCATTATTGCCGCGTGATAATTAGTCATGCCAAATGTCGGCCAGGCGATGTGTATAAATCTGATGAAACCGAGCCTATATCAGGAGATATGCAATCAGAACTCTACGACATAGTATCTGCGGAACTTGCTCCAGACCAAGAGTTTGTAATGTCACCATTATTCAAATGGATTGATATCAATGGACAAAAGGCTATTGAGATTAAATACAAGCGTACTGGCAACAAAGGAGACACAACCAACTGTACTATGTATCTACTATTTAACTATGACGAACTTGTTAAAATGATTGTGGCATACAGGGAACGAGAGTCTGACCTTTGGGCTAGCGATATGAACAAGATAATTAAAACCTTTAGATGGAAGTAAGTATGAATACAAAGAACGTAATTATTATTGCGAGTTTCCTCTATACAATGTCGGGATACGCACAAGGGACATTGAATAATCTCTTTTCCACTTATAGCAGTAATATCAAAGTAAACAATCCTCCATATGACAACAGTAGTTGCCTGTATGCCACACATTATATGAATGCCCGTCAAGTTGGAATGCAATTGATTTTAGAATTTGGCTTTGGCTGGGACGAAAAGGATGGATATATTCAAAAAGACAACCTTGTCATAAACCTTTCTACGGCTAAATTCTACACAGGCTTTTGGTCAAAGATGCGGGGAAAATGGGAGCAGCATGGTGATAAGAAAATCGTGACCATAGAAGATGAAAATGGGATGGATTTCACTCAAATAGGCGCACAGAATTACAATCAGGGAACGAAGCAAAACATTATCAGTCTGATAAAATTTGATTTTCAAACCATACCATTGGCTAATCGAGTAATCTCTGAATTATTGAAGATACAAGAACCATACAAAACAAAAGATCCCTGGCTTTTACCTGAGTCTATTGAGGAGGCTTCGAAATCTCCCCTGTTACAAGCCCCCAAAAAGAAGAATGTAAGTAAAGCTACTGCGAAAAAACGTATTTCTAGCAAAGAAAATTCTATTCGCAAACAACAAAAAACAAAATCTGGAAAATATGGGCAATAACATAATCAAATGTTGCGTATCAGTGTGCGTCATCCTAAGTATGACCGCATGTACAAACGCAAACTCTACTTTAAAATCTTTTCAGAAGCCTGTCATCACTTATGAAAATCACTACTGTCCACGAAAAATATTTAACATTTCAAAAAGTAACAAATTGTAAGC
>ERZ1026846.1240-NODE-1240-length-16833-cov-6.303791_pt1 | contig 16833 bp, 29 predicted proteins | sample MGYA00380153_ERZ1026846 | MGnify/ENA primary metagenome ERZ1026846 (study PRJEB33269, sample SAMEA4719789) | human gut metagenome | biome: human-associated habitat; feature: organic feature; material: feces | place: Cameroon | collected 2013-10 ... | reverse complement strand
CGTGGGCTCGGAGATGTGTATAAGAGACAGTATATGGATCTTTTACAATATCTACGTGAGCATTAATAAATGCAGAAATCCAAGATGCTATATAATTATATTGATCGTCAACAAGTTTATCAAAATTACATATTCCACTTTCTTCTGTAAACTTTGTCTTCTTAAATGATACATTAAAACATCTTGTTAATTCTTGATTAGTAACGTTTAGAGCATACGGACCAATACCAAATTTACCTGTTATATAATCATTTCTACGTGTAACCTGTTCATGCAATGATCCGAAGTTATATGCTCTAGCTTTATTGGAACCTTGTTCTGGAATCTATTCTGCTATATCTGTAAGTAATTCAGTATCATTATCAATAGATTTATACAAAGAGTGTATAGAATTCTCAGTATCTTTAAGTAACGTCATCATTTGATTCAATATATTATTCTAGTGATATTCAGCACTATTTGGATCAAATTGATCATGTGATACTGTATTTCCATCTTCGGATTTTTTATAATTAAACGACGCTAAATAAAGGTGGTCAATATCAAAATCCGAACCGGTTATCTTCGTAAATTCTTCAGGTAATATTATAGTAGACTTAACCGCAGGAATGACGTCAACAAAGCGTAATGCGTGTATAGACGATTGCGCCTGAGTAGGAATACGATATCCTATAGTATTAGCTTTAGCCTTACTACCAATAATTTCATTATCTATTAACCATTGTCTAGCCTCATTAAATGATAATCCTTTGGGTAATTTATTTTCAAAATAATCAATAGATATAACAGCATCCATACTATGATCTTCATTAATCATTTGAAGCTTTTTACCACCGTTTATAGTTGGTGACATTGTAGCATCTGATTGTATAGCTCCACCCTATGTAGAAGAACCTTCAACTGCGAATACAGATCTCTGTACGAAAGAATTACCTGGAGTAACTATATCAATTATTCTCTTATTTAAAGAAGATATTAATATACTTTCAATCCAACTTGAATCAGACGTAGCTGCAATAGGTGCTTTAAAGTTACCTTTTTCGTCAACCTATAAAGCTTCTATAAGACCTTTATTAGCATTTCTAGAAGACATCTAACTTATTAAGTATCTACTGAGTTTCTTATTGTCAACATTTCCAAATTCGTCAATTCCAAACTCTTCTTTTACACCTTTATATCCAAGTTCAGTAAGTTGATTTATACTATCCATTAAGGAATTAAGAATCTGTTTACCTGACATCTATTTACCGGTAGTATTGTCTATATAATTCATTCGATTAAGACGTAAATTCTATAGTACAACTTTCACCATCTGTGTACCTATTGCTGTTGTTTCGCCTTCTTCTGGATCAGTATTCTACTGTCTACGTAAGAAACCATAATCTTGTTCGTATACATTAAATGGTTCATTTATAGTAGTTCCATCGTATTTTACAGCTCCTTGTGAACCAACTTTAACTGCAGATGTCATAAATAACATATCAACTTTTTCGTTCAGCATTTTATCATATATTCCAGACATATGTCCAGTAGCAATACATGGGAACAACGGGAACAAAGCAAACTTGTTATAATATGATACAGCTACATCTGATTGGTCTTCATCATTCAATGTATGATTTCTAAATCCATAGGCAGTATATTTAGTAGAAACTATATTTACAGCTTCATAGATATCTTTGTATGCTTCAGCTTTATCCATCCAATTATACTTATCGTTGCTTCTAAGTATATCAAAAGCTTTCTTAACTCTTCCAGTAAGTGCTCCACGTAGACGTAATAGGTTTTCACACATCTAATCTGTAATGTAAGCAGCACCATCGGCAACGTTTATGCCTTTGGTGTATGCACTAAAGAATTGTTGTCCTTTTTCTTTAGCTTTAATCAAAGCATCTTTATCTTGTTCAGATAACGATTCGTCAGACAATATTTCGTCAATAGACATGTTATATGCATCTATATAATTATCTTTAATGATAGCATACATATCACGTATAGAATTATCAGTAAACATACTTTCAAGTCTATTAAATACATCTGATGATGATTTTACTTCATAGTCTTTACATTCGGCACATCTATATGAAGATTTCATGTTTGGTAGATTTTCAATATTATCGTCACCAGTAGAAACCATACCACCAATACGTTTTTGGATATCAAATGTACTGTCTTTAATGTGGTTGCCTTCGTATGCAACTTTAAACATTGCTGGATGTCCACTAAAACATCTTTGAACTTCTTGTGAAGCTATTATTGATTTAGTAGTAGCATCACTTAATATAGAAGCTATCGCCAAGCCTTTACACACATTAAGTCTTGCTTGTTTTTTTGGTCCATTGGGTAAACTATTCCATGCAGGAATAGATTCCATTATCTTATTTGTTATATTTTCAATCTGATTTTGATTGAACATATGTGTATCAAGATTTGAAAAATTCTAAGATTCTTCAGACACTAGCGTATTATTTTGTTTTGTTTGAAGGTTGTATTCATCTACATTTCTTCTTGTAATAAGACCTAAATCTATAGCGTTCTATATCTCAAGTTGATATTGTATATTTAGCGTATATGCCATAGTTTTACGTTGTCTTTCTAAGAACTGTTCGTCAGTTTCTCCGTCTCGTTTTTCAAACAACCATTCGTTAGCAAGTTTTAACATATCCTCGCTTGACTTTGTAGGATTATTTAAATTTATCGTCTTTAAATTACCGTCTTTATCAAGCACCGGTTCGCCTGTCTTTTTGTCTAATTGAACTATTTCTGTTAATGACAAAAATCTAGTTCCATTAGGTTCTACTGAACCGTTTTTAGTATGATAATTTTTAATATAAGCCTCTTTTGGTAATACTTTTCTACCTTGTTTTTCATAACCTGGAATATTATCGTATCCAAGATCTTCCATACATTGCTGTATTGCAAGTCTTTCACCTTTAGCATACTCAAGCATCTAATCCAATACATTATTATTTGGACGTATATATGGAGTTGTTCCATACCACATAAATGTTGGAATATTTGCTACGTCACCAGACTCATTATATATCATACCAGGTAACTATATACCAGATAAACACATCCAAGTGCCTTTATCAGCAAGTGTTGGGAATACCAAATAACCTTGTTGAGTCATAGCTATCTTTGCCATGTAATCATCAACAATAGGTTCTTGTTTGTATTCTGTTCCACCATCACCTCTATTGTCAGTTTTAGATCCGACATATATATGTGTACTTATATTACACTTTCCGTTATTGATATTTTTAAGTATAATAGATCCTGAATCAAAGCCAGAAGTATTGGTTATATTATAACCAAATTTCATCAACGTTCTAACAATCGGATTGTTTTTATCGTTGGTATTCAATGCATTTACAATATGTGAAATACTGTTGTTTTGTGATACAGCATGTAGTTTTTTACCATTTAAACCAAGTGCCATAGCTTCTATAGTATTTCTATTATAAATACCCTGTTGATTTCCAAGCTCTTTTACAAAACCATTATCAGTATATGCCTTATTTAAAATATCTTCATTTATATTACCTCTTACGTCTACAAAACTATATAGTCTATCTATAAATGTAGAAATACTTGTTTCACCTTTATCTGTAAGTAGTCTTTCTAGTGCATCAACACCTGTTCCTTTGTACTTATTAGATAACATATTGTTTAATGCATCTTTTGAGAATATTATACCTATTGTATTTAACTTATCTATAAACAATCTCTTTATGTCTTCTATATCATCAAAAATAGATTTGTTATATTCAATTCCATCTAATTCAAATGTTTGATTTGCAGAAGTTAATCCTTCACGGAGTTTCTCAATAAATCCAGCAGTTCTGCTAAATATATCTTTATTTTCTGCTCCACCCATTCCTTCATTGAATATCAAATGACCGTTTTTATCTCTTTCACGTTTAAATACGGAAACCTATCCAGATAATAAGAACTGCGTCCATTGTTTTGAATACATTCTTCTATCTCTGTCGAGAGAACTACTTCCAACTTTTATCTCTTTACCATTTTCTTGTTTCTTAGATACAGATGTAATAAAGTCTATTTTTAAACTTCTTAGTGCACATAATATGGAAGCACAATACGATTCCGCATTATAATTGATTTTGATACTACCATCTTGATTATGTTTGTAACATTGTTCATATAAGCTGTGGAATTTATTGTATATATACTTGTACATTTCTTTCGTTTCAGATAATCGTTTAAGTTCGTTATCCAAATCTTGTAATGAAGAACAGAAATGGAGATCGTTCACAAGAGTATTAAATACCTCTGTCATTGGCATGAATGTTGGAGATAAGAATTTGTTTTTAGATAAATCGTAATCGAGAATTCTATTTCCGTTTTCGTCATTATTATATCTTACATAAGGTATGGTAGACAAAAAGAATTTAACACTTTCTGGTAAAGTATCAAGTTTAGATGTTTCATATGAAGCTTTGTCAAATTGGTCTATGTTTTTGCTCATAGCCTCTTCTGTTTCATCATCGATATTTTCATCAGAAACTACGTCTTCTATTTTTCCAGAGTATGCTGTAATAGTAGATTCTATATACTCATTAATTTTATCAAGCAGTACATCTAATTTAGGGTATGTCTTTGTAAATCCTCTTACTTTACCTTTTTTGTCAAGTATTGATTTATCTTCTGACTAAAACACCTCTCTGAATGCTCTATGTATATTATCTATTTCAGAATCATCAAGATGATTTCCACACAATTCATCTACTACATCTTGTGATAAATTATTCACAAAACTTGTAGCATCCTTTATTCTATATTCTCCTGCATTTATTGAATCTAAGTTCATTGAACTTGCTATCCAATAACCAAGAGCTCTTACCATTTCTTGTACATCTCCAGAGTTTGCTAAATATTTAAAGTTAGCACTTTTTCCAGATTTATTATCAACTGTATAATACAATCCTTCACCAAATAGTTTTCTAAAGCGCTTTCTTTTTTGTTCAGAAATTTCAACATTTGCATACTTACCTTTATTAGTATTATGGAATGTATTGATCATATTGACAGCACCAATAACACCTATCTTCGGTACTAAACCTAATTCAAGTGTAAGTTGTTTAAACCACTTAAACGGTTTTTTATACCACTTAGCTTGTTTTATTGCATCTTTATTTGTCATATAATCCATATACATGTCGGCAAACGCTTCAGCAATCTTTCTATCAGAAATGTTTTTACCGTTTCTCTTTCTGTATGATTCATAGAACTCTTCACGTACATTATCTGGTAATACCAATTCCATTATTTTATGGAATGCCTCATGATATGCAACACTTCTTGGAGCATATTGTGATAATTTTATCATCTGATCACAACATAAACCTAATACATACTAATTGTCACCAACTTGACCTAAGAACTTTTGATGCTCATCTGCAAAATAAACAGTATCGTGATTTCCAAAAACTTTATCGAAGTATTCGTTTATTTTTTGTCTAAACTCTTCAGACGTTCCTGGCATTATTTCATCAATATTCTATGTAGAATATGTTAATCCTCCAAGATTTCTAAAGTTTCTATTTCTCAAACGTTCGTGTTGTTTTTCAACAGATTTTATAACATCTTTTTTCTCTATTCCTATTTCCTGGTTCTTATCTACAATTCCAAAGTTATCAACATTTAATTGTGTATAAGATTTTCCAATAGCTCTCGTACGTAATACACCATTGCGTAACATATATCCAAGCCACGTAGATCCTTGTGTACCGTCAGAATTTTTATGTGTAAAGTCATCTCTATAAAAAACATATCCGTTAGGTAATTCAATTTTATCAACATCTGTATTTTTAAAGACTTGCTTTGCTGTATAAAATACACTATTCTGTGAGTCAGCTATATTTTCATTTAACAACTTAGCATCAACATTGTTACTCATTTTAGATACAGCATTGATAATATCTGCTGTCTATGTAGATATATCGTATTTAGTGTCTCCAATTAAAACTATGCCATCACTTCCTAATGTAATTCGATTATTTGTATTATTATATATGGACAACTTCTTTTGGTCTGATAAATCAGCCATATATAATCTCTATTGTAAAAGAGAATATATATCGTATCCGTTTATATTTCTGTCGCCACGCATATATAACTACATTAAATATACTAGACGTTTTGCAGATTCTTCGCCAACCATACCGGTTTCAATAGGAACTCCAATATATTGGTTGTTGCCAGTATGATAAAAATAAATAATGGCTCCGTTATTAATAGCCAAATGTTGCTTCTGGAAAGTATCATCAAAACCACCAATACGTGTTCTAAGATCAGATCCAGCATATACATCGTAGAACATTGCTCCTGTATTCTTATTCATTGTAAATACAGACAAACCTATTCTATTTTCTTTAGATGTTTTTATAGTATACAAATCCTATTCATTGCCAAAATCCTTAAATAAGAAATCTGTAACAAGATGTGTTGACGCAACATTATCATATTTAATACTACCTTTATTTGTATTAAGAGTAAAAGATATTTTTTTATTTTTATCTTCTGCTACTATTTTTAAAGCTTGTTTTACAATCTTAGCAAATTTACGATGTACATTATTTATCTTTCTGATTCTTTCCTGTGTTTCCTCATTAGATGTAGGTTGGTAACCTGGACTAATTAATATAGGTAAATCTGCCCAGTTTTTCTTTCCGTTGTCGTCAGTATATTCTATATACATAACTACATCACCTTCATTGATGTTATAACCATAACCTCTACTATTTCGGTATGTTTTTGGTTTGTTAGATACGTAAAACGATACTTTTACTTTTTCTAAGAAATCAGGCTTTTGTGACATATTATAATATGCATCATTATACAACATAGCATCCCATGCAGGATTATGTTGAGTAGACGTTGCATATAAATCAGTCCACTTTTGTGAGATTCTATTAAGTTTTTCTGCAGCATCTTTAGGAACTGTAGGATATTCTTTGTCTTCTCGCATTGAGAATTGTTCATTAAAATCTCTAATTAAGTCTAGACCATCCTATATGTCATTTTCAAGTATTTGCTTTTGCGCAGGATCTTGTATATATGTATCATTAAATTTCTATGCATTATCTACTAGTTTAGAGAAGTAGTTATTTAATAATAGATCATACCATTCTTGCAATACCGGTCTGTTATGTAGATCATTTAAAACATGTTCATGAAGAGTTTTTGTCCAGTTTTTAATTGCATTATGTAGTTGGAAATATTTCTCACCTATACCTTTTACAGTTTTTGATGTATTATTTCCTGTATTGGTATTATCTATTACAAAATCTTCAAGCCACCACTTTTGAACAAATCTAGACATCTCACCAAAATTAGCGGTATTTTCAGCAAGTTTTTCCATAGCAGAAGCTATTAATTCTTGCTCACGTGTTACATCTACTACATTAGTATTTGGATCCTTTAATACCATATCTAATGCCTTCTATGCATCAAATATACACTGATACATCTTCTTAACGTTATCCTTCTCTTCTTGTGTAGTAGCTTTTAAACCTGGAATATTAGTTAAGGTACAATCTAATTCATTACATATATCAGATAAATAGTTTATTTTATCTTCTACTTCTTGAGGTATTAAATCTTCATTCTTAAATAACTCTTCAAACGAAATATCGAAATATTCTTTGTTTTTAGATTTCCCAATAAAATCGTTTATTTCGTTTATCTTTCCAGTAACATCATCATATATACTAGAGAGTTCATTGAAGTACGTATTATATTGTTCAGCCGTGTATTGTTGAGAAACAGTTAATTCATTAAGTTTATTGAATCGATTATTGTTTACACTTTCTACAATATTATTATATATCTTTATTTGTTCATTAATGCGACCAATCTATTCAACTGCTTTTTCATGTTCTTTAGTAAGATCTATTTCATTTTTACCTCCAAGTTTTGTTGGTATATGCATATAGTTAATTTTACCATCTGTTTTTTGTACAAATATTACAGAACCCCTCTCTATATCACATGTTACTGGTAACACAGATAAAGACTTTGTTACTTGTCCGAACTTACTTAACAATATATCTTCTATTTGATGAAGTATATTTTCCTCTCTCTAATGTATTGTATAACCTGCTTTACGTCCTGGTTTATAATCCCATCTTGCTTTTATGTCAGCATAAGAAGATAAGATATCTATTACATGAAGGTCTTTGTTTTTGTCTATTGCTATAATATCAGCTTGTACAGAGTTTCTAGTATTTGTATCATATAGCATCTAGTTGGTATTTATTATTTTATATCCTAAGTCATCGAAAGACTTTTTTAACGATATTATATCTGCTATAAACTCCTGATATCCGTAAAAACCAGCTATATCATGTACAGCAGAACCATCCCCTACAAGTATACTTATTGCCGCATTTCTTACAAGTTCACCTGCTATTATACCAGAACTAGGTTTATAATTATATATATGCATTATAATAGCCTCTTCGATGCCCTCAGTATTTCTATATTTTACATATGTTGATACTGGGAAACCTTCAGGTGCAATTTGTTTTAATGCATTCTCAAAAGATTCATCTGATGTATTTAACTATTTAAGTTTTTCAGCCTGTTCTTTGTAGAATTTAATTTGTTCGTCTCTAAAATATAATTTATCCTATTGATTTTTACATATTACAACACTACCATCCTCAGTTTCTACAATAGTATTAAAGTACGTAGAGATATCTTTTATTATATTTTGATTATCTTTATTTATTGTACTCTGTATAGTATTATATAATTGTGCGGCAGGCTCGATTTGATGAGGAGCTGTATATCCATACGAAGCTATTTCTTCAGGAGAACTTAAGTTGTTTAATATATCAGAATTAAATATAGCCTATTTTGCAGCGTATTTGCTATATAATTCTTTTACTGCTGGCAATACACTATCAATATCTATATCTTCTGCAATTTCTTTAAGCTCTTCTACAAACTGAGCTATTTTATATGTAGACGTTTTTGCTTTCTGTAAAAGATAATTAGCTGCTTGTGCTAACTAAGGAAGAGCTGGAATAAAAGAACCATATGCATTTTTTCTAAGTTTCTTTTTGTTCTTTTCATATATTTCCTTAGCCTTTGCTTTGCGACGTTCATATTTCTCTTTAGCTTTAGCTAAGTTAGAATCTCTCTTTTCTCTAGTAGCCTCCCATTTTGTTTCAGACGTAGGTTTAGATTCTGTAGATGATGTAGAATCAATAGGATCAAATGGAACATGATCACTTGGTTTCGTACTTTCTGTTTCCGTATTTTTACGTTCAGCCTCTTCTTGAAGAGATTCCATATATTTATTTATAATATCTCCTTCAAATGCATCTGATGCCATCCAGTTTAACTTAGCATTTTCTCTAGCTGCTTCACGTATTTTATTTACACGAGTTTTGTATTCATTATTTTTTACCTCTTCCGGATTATACGGAGTTGTAATATCCTCATTTCGTATAGCTTCTGCTTTATCAGTATCTCCAGACATTAATGCTTCAACATATCTACGGTCTCTATCCATACCTTTTTTATACTAGGTTGGATTGTATTCGTATTTGTCACCATTTTTAACGAGACCATATTGAAATTGATTTACATATGATTGCGTTACCGTCCTGTCAGCTGCAAGAGCTACACTATTTAATTCAAGTTGTTGAATATCATCTTGGTTTACAGTAGAAACATCGTTTATAGCTTCTAGTGCATCAAGTAAATCCGCATCGGTCTTTCCTAATTTTATACTTGGATCTAATGCTTTTAAAGCACGTTTATTTTCTTCTATCTGCGCAATAGTACTATTTAATATAGTCTTAGCATCTGGACGTTTTGTCTTTAATTTAAGTTTGTCTGATAAAAAATTAAAGAAGTCTTGTGCAGAATTCTATTGTCCTTTAAACTTAAGAAGAGCCTTTAATCTATTTACAAGTCTAGTCTTCTCACGGACGTGTTCCTTGTAATTCATTAAACCATCTTCTTCGGCTTCATCCTGCGCCTACTTTCTTATTTTTTCAAGATTTAAATTAAACTCAGGATCTTTTACGTCTTTTCCGTCTTTTTTAGCTTGCTCTATTGCCTATTTTACAGCTTCATTTCCAGCTTGTATTCTTCTTTGTGACAATGCTAGGTCTAAAGACAAGTCACCTGCTCTTGCTGCAGTTACAATATTATCTATATCATCATTGAGTTCGTTGCTCTGATATGCACTTCTTAAGCTAGCATCGTTTTCAGATCTTTGTCTTTCGTTTTGTTCCTATTGAGATTGTAGATCATATATATCAGCAATAGCCGTAGCATATTCTTTAGTGCCGTACTCAATACCCTTAGCTTTTAATTGCTATTTAATCTTCTCATTTTTTGTTAAAGATATAATCTTATTGGCAGCATCAATCTTCTCATCATAGTCATCCTGGGTATAAATTGGATTCTCTCTACGTCTGTCATTTTGATACATAGTCTGCATAGATTCTGTTACTTCGGCACCTCTACCATTCATAGCTTGTTCTGCAAATGCAACATTAGCAGCTCTGTCAAGACGACTTCTTTCTCTATTCATTACTGCAGACTGTCTTATAAACTAATCCGTTCTGTACTGTCTAATGGCATTTTTAGTATTTCCATAGAAGTTTATAAGCTGTCCTGGATGAAAACCTCCCATGCCACCTAAAGCAAATCCACCTTTTACGTTCTACCAAAACTCAAGATCATCATCTAATTTAGAATTACCAATACCCATTAATGATAAATATGCTTCAGCTACTCTTCCACCTTGTACAAAATCATTTATAATTAGGTCTCCTAAAGATGCATTACCAAAACCATATTTAGATGCAAAGTCTTCTTTTGAATTAAGATACTGAACACCTTCCTCTGCACCTTCAGACATTCCCTGCATTAATCCTCTTCTAGTAGCATTTAATCCATATCTAACAGCTATTCGCATCCAATCTTTAGGTAACAGCTTATCATACACATTTTGATATTTGTTCATAATCTGATCACCATATCGTCTAACGAACGCCTTTGCCTAAGGAGTTAAAAGCTTAGATCCTTGGTGTGCAACTTCTCTTGCCACAGCACCCGCGCCACCGAAAACAATTCGTCCTCCGTAACCAAATCCAAGAGATTCTCCTACAGCTGAACCTGTATCATAACCAGAACTAATTCTGCTTCTAAATGTACTAGTAGGTCTTCTAAATCCATTTGCATATCTTTCTGCAGTCTATTCTGCTGCATTACCAGCAGCTTCACCAGATACTTTAGATATTATTTTTCCAGCTTTTGTCTTAGCTATTTTGTTGACAAGTTTTTTTGATAATACTTTACCACCATCTAACGCAACATCTCCTGCTTTAGCTAAAGGTTTAGTAGGTAAGAAGTTCATAGCTAGCTGTATAGGCATCTCTCCCATAGTTCTGACATTATCTGCCCAGAACTGTGCCTTAAGACCCTTGTTTGAGTTTAACATTGCTTCTTGCAAACGTGGGTCATTATTTTTAGTAAGACCCATCACAAGATCCCTCAATGCATTTTTATCATCCTCTTCTGTACTAGAATTGTATCTTTCATTTATCCAATCTTTAGAATAACCATGTTTTGTATAATACTGAATACTTTGTTTTTTCAAATCACCTAAAATATCACTCTTTGATTTAGGGTCGTCATTAAAGAAAGATAACTCTTTTATAGATTCGTATAAATTATCTATTTTCTTTTCTCCTGTTTCACCGTAGTTTTCCTCAAAACCTCCTTTTATCTATCCAGGAATAGCTAAAGCACCTCCGATGTTGGTTATTGCAGCTCCAGCAGCTGGTGCTCCTGCCATTGATACTGCAGCACCAGCAGCCAAAGATCCATACTGTATTAAATTAGATTTAATCTGTTCCATTGAAGAGTTAGAGCTTCCTATCATTCCAGGAGCTACATAAAACCAATAATCGGGACTAAATAATGATGCGTTCTAATGAATCTACTTTCCTTTTTTATATGCTTCAGATACTCGCCAATAATCATTATATTGATCATTTAATTTAGCCGTCTCTAAATAATCATTCTAAAGTTCTTTGTTTTCAGTATCCATCTACTCTTTCAGATGTTCTGTAACTTTTAAATCTTTATCTAGTTTTTGCTATACAGACTTTTGTTCTGCGCTTTTGTTTTTTGGAGAATTGTATACCTATATACCAAACTGTGGAAGGCTCATATAAGATCCTTTATTACCTTCTACTTGATTATTGTTTGCTATTTTTTCGTCATATTCTCGCAACATAGCAGCTCTTCTTGCTGCTCTATATTCTGCACTCTTCTTAAGTTTATTCTATGTACCAAGATGATTAAGTAGTTTTATAGAATCCCACGCTTCTCCTACAAGATATCCTCCTAAACCACCATGATTAAGAACATAATCTATTTTATATTCTTCATCAAGTTCTTTTAATTTAGGGTCGTCCATCTTCTGTTTTAGAAGATTTATTTGATTGTTGTATTCGTTTATTTGTTTCTTTACCTCATTATAACGCTGTCTGAATGCAGGATCGTTTTTAGAGTTAGGTTGTGATACAGTCTCTGCAAGAAGGTTTTTTTGATTCTCAATAATATCTATATTTTTTTGTATATTTAATCTCTATATGTGAGCATCAGCCTAACTTTTAGTTAAGTCATTGAAGTTCTTTTGACTAGATATAGATTCCATATGAACAGAAGTAGCATCACCAACAAGACTTCCTATTGTATTGTTAAAAGCATAGATACCTTTAAGTATATGTCTCCATGAGTTAAGAGCTCCCTCTTTGTTATCGCCCATTCTAACAACACCTCTGGCTAAACTACCTTTATAACCATCACCGTGCTCAGCTAATTCGTTTACCCAATTTGTAAATTCCTGTTCGTATTCTTTATCGTTCTATTCGGCATTTCGCTTGTATTCTTCGGCTCGCTTTTTGTCTAATTCTTCGTAATCACGTTTACGCTTTTCGGCAGCTCTTCTAGTCTCTTCTTTCTAATCTTCTATAAACTATCTGTATCTAGCTTCTTGATTTTCTCTATCAGTTCTAGTTTTTACAGCTTTTCTTACTATTTTACTTGCTTTATCTATAGATGAATTCCCAGGCGTAGTAAAACGCTTGGGAACTATTTTATTCATCTATTCTAACGGGTTAGTTGTTTCAAACCCGTTACCAAAATTAGGTATTCCTATTTTATTATATTCCATAATTAAGGCTATAAATATTTTTTAGTATATTGATAATCTTTCTCAAATACTTCCATTTGTACAACACCTTTACTTCCTCTCGGTTTTATTATCTTAAACGTAGGTACTCGTTTTCCATTACTATCCGTATTATATCCAGATTGATATTTTATAGATCCAGAAATATAATATCTTGTCTTTCCGTGTTTATCTGTTTTTGCATGAAGTTCTCCAGCAGGCTCGAAATAGAAATCAGAAGCGTCTTTAGGTAAGTGAAACTTAATTCTATAATTAGGTGTTTTTCCATATATACTATTTGTAGTATAGAATAAGTTGTTCACCTTATCTTTAGGTATATTATAACTCTTAAATCTACCTTGATCATTATATATTTCTTTAATTCCAGCACCAGGTAATGAATTAATCTTTAAATATTTCGTATCTTTTGTATCATAGTGAACAGAGCCGAGTCCGTTATTATCAGCACCTCTAAATATATTCTGTGTATTAGTTTTCTCTTTCCTAAGTTTTTTAGCGTATTTATAGTCTATAGCAGCATTAGCAGCGTGCTCTCTAATACCCTAGTCTGCTCTAAATTTAGTTAAAGCAAACTCATCAGCGTCTTTTTCAGAGTATATACGTTTAGCTTGTGAGTGAGCGACATCTTTTATAAACTCCTAATCTATCTATTCTTGTGTAACATTTGGGTTTTTGCTAAGCATCTTATTTTTAAGTACATCATAGTAATATCCACCCAATGGATCATTCTTAAGATATTGTGCTTTTTCTTTCGCAACAGCTAATAGGTCATTTTCATCAATACCTTTGTACTTATATCCACCTTTGGTACCTTTATCACTAGCCTTCATTCCAGTATATATCGGATCAGATAATTCAGTAAGTGTCATATATTCCTCTGGAGATGTTCTAGTCCATACTCCATTCTTAAGTGTATCATAGTCCTAAAACGATGGGATACCAAGTTGCTTTAATGCATAATCTTCGTAATCCTTATTGTATTTACGTTTAGCTGACAGATTTCCTTGATTTATAAGATATTGTTTTGCTGCTTCAGCACCCATTCTAAGTTTCTATAATTCACCATATGGTACTGAATTTATAGCTTTCTGTATCTATGCTCTACCCTCCATAGATCTTAACATATCTGGACCATACTTATCCATTACTTCACGTATAGCACCGTTAGTAAGTCTGTCCCAATTTTCATTATCTTTAGCAAAAGGACTATAGAAGTCTCCATACTCTTTTTTAAAGTCCTTTAAATCCTTTTGTGTCTATAGATAATCTTCTCGTAATGCATTTACATAATTCTATTGGGCATTATACACCATCTGTGCCATTCGTGGATCAAACACATCATCTATCTAATAGACGATTGGCTATTCTTTTCCTAATATATCCATGATTATCTTTATTTATTCATATATGATTCAATCTACATCATTCTACCTAATCTTGAGAGCGGATTAATTCCCGGAATTGATGCATTGAGTGGCATAAACTAATTATATTTTAATTGCGGGAGTGTCGGTTTTACAAGCTTGTTGTAAAACGCATTTTTTGCGTTTTGCTTTGCTTCTCTTCGCAATTGTCTGCCAAGTTTTCGTAAATTAATTTCAATCGGTTTTTTATTTACAGGAGTTTGAACATTATTGTCTCCTGAATTTATTCCACCCTCTTTTGCATAAAGATCCAACATCTTATTATTATACTGTTCGCTCTTATACTGCTGATAGTTATTAAATAAATTTTTAGTAAATCCAGATATAGAATTAAGTATACCTTGATTAGCACTTTCAATTCCTCTAAGTCGCTGCGCAGTAGCTTCTCTAACTCTTTCTTGTTGTATTTGATTAGCTTGCTGTCTGGCTGCAGCATCACGAGCACCTTCCCACAATAATGCTTGAGCATATTGCTGACGATACTTATTGTTTGTTTCATTTGCAGCAGCGTAAGTATCAGAAAGATTGCGCATGTATGAATTATTAAGTGCAGCACGCTGTATCATTTTTTGACCAGGCGACAATGCTCCACCAGTATTAATTCCATATAATCCTTGTCTGTATGCATCACTTACTGCATTTACCTAGTTGTATGGATCATATCTAAGTGAGTTTAACTCGCTAAGTGCAGCATTTGCAGATTCATTTCTAGCGTATGGAGACTGTGAACTTAGCGGAGAATTCTTATACATATTTCGCTAATTTATAGCGGTAGCAAGTCCAAATGCAGCAGGCATAGATGTCAGTATTGAATTTGTTATATAATCTTTACCTACATCATATGATCCCATTGGCATTGTTTTATACATATCGTGTTGTATTTTCTATCTATTCATTATTTCTTTACCTTCTTTTAATAATTGCTGTTTATATAAATTAGCTTGTGCTAAATTTAATTCTTTGGTTTTATCATTGCCGTTACCTCGCTGTATCTTATCGATAAGCTTATTTGTTTTCTCTACTTCTTGAGCAGGTTTTGCTGCCTGATCTGCAAAACTTATACCGTTTGTTAAATCAATATCATTTCCAGCAATAGAAATATGATCTCCGTTTTGTGCAGATGTAAACTAATCGTCAGCTCTCTTTACTCCTTTACTTACATAAGATGCAGTTCCGTTTATAAAATCCCACTATGATTCACCCTTACCAATACGACCATTTATTGGTCCATATTGTTCTCCTTCTGGCGTCCATACTTTACCGAATGTTGGAACATGTTTTTCGTCAGATTTATTTTCATAAGTATCCTTTCCACTATCTGCACTATATAAACCCGAAGTAGGATTGTTTTCCTTATAATAATCATTTAGTACAGATTGTGATTTAGCTTCACTAAGACTCTGTCTATTTGCCAATGAATTAGACAAATTTACATCTCTAATTCTCTCTCGAAGTTTTCTTTTTCTATGTCCGCTTCCGAATAATGATCCAAAAAATCCAGTTATTGCTCCTGCAACTGCACCGATACCGGTACCAAGCGGTCCAAATATACTTCCTATACCAGCACCTGCCTACATTCCAGCTGTGGTATTATTTATTCTTGAAGCTTGTTCGTTTTTTCTGAACATACGCATCTCATTACCGGCATTAATACCTCCGTATGCATTGTACGAAACGCCATTTACATTATTAGTCAAAGTAGTAGCTCTATTTGCAATGTCTGCAGAACTAGCTACATTATTCTTCATATCAGCAAAACCTTTAACCATATTAAACGTTCCGTATGCACCTTGTAATGCTCCGGCAACAGCTAGTGCATCACTAGCTACTGCACCTGCTGCATTACCAGCAGCTCCTCCAGCTGCACTTCCTGCTGCACCAGCTCCAGTTGCTGCTCCGGTTGCTGCAGAAGTGGCTCCAGATTTAAACAAACTTGTTGCTATTGGTTGTACAACTGATGATACTGCTGTAGTTCCTGCATTCATCCATGAATTATTAATCTTTTCGTCAAGCATTTGCTTATAATAATCAGACGAAGTGTTTATTTGCATTGACGGCCATTGTACGTCCTACTCAGCATCAAGTCTACCTGTTACATTATCAGTAGGATCAATTGTTTTTTTATCAGACAAATCGTATTTAGGTAAATATTTATAC
>ERZ1026846.1238-NODE-1238-length-16849-cov-12.056389_pt1 | contig 16849 bp, 20 predicted proteins | sample MGYA00380153_ERZ1026846 | MGnify/ENA primary metagenome ERZ1026846 (study PRJEB33269, sample SAMEA4719789) | human gut metagenome | biome: human-associated habitat; feature: organic feature; material: feces | place: Cameroon | collected 2013-10 ... | reverse complement strand
CTGCCCTTAAGCAGGCTGTGTCTAAAGGCTATTGTGACTGGAGTGACATTAAAGTTATAGGAGAATAAGTAAATGGCATCTAAGAAAGCAAAAGGCAACAGAGTACAGGTTATTCTGGAGTGCACTGAAATGAAGAACAGCGGTATGCCTGGAACAAGCCGTTACGTGACTACCAAGAATCGTAAGAATACTCCGGACCGTATGGAATTAATGAAGTATAACCCTATCCTTAAGAAGATGACTCTTCACAAGGAGATTAAGTAATAACGTTTAAGATATGGCAAAGAAAGCGGTCGCTACCCTCCATGAAGGTTCATCGGACGGTCGCGCATATACAAAGGTTATCAAGATGGTAAAGAGCCCTAAGACCGGCGCTTATATTTTTGACGAGCGTATGGTTCCTAACGAGGCTGTTAAGGACTTCTTCAAGAAGTAATTCTTTTAGAAATCTTACAACTATAGATATTTAAGGCGGTGTCATTAATTTGGCACCGCCTTTTTTGTGCTTGTATGCTAACAATACAATAAGAGGCTACAACAAAATCTTGTCATAGCCTCTTATTATATAATGTATAGTAATGTATTTTGTTTAGTTCCGATAAACGGTTTTAACGGTTCTGATACATGTCGTCGTAGTATTTCTGATAGTCGCCCGACGTTACGTTGTCCATCCATGCATGGTTGTCAAGATACCAGCGTACGGTCTTCTCTATGCCTTCCTCAAATTGCAACGAAGGCTCCCATCCAAGTTCGCGTTGTAGTTTGCGCGAATCAATAGCGTAGCGCATGTCGTGTCCCATACGGTCGGTTACGTGGGTTATAAGGTTGAGGTCCTCGCCCTCCTTGCGTCCCAGCAGTCGGTCTACGGTCTTTATAAGTACATGTATGATGTCGATGTTCTTCCACTCGTTAAATCCGCCTATGTTGTAAGTGTCGGCCACCTTGCCATTGTGGAATATCAAGTCGATGGCTCGTGCATGATCCTCAACATACAGCCAGTCGCGCACGTTCAGTCCCTCGCCATATACTGGCAATGGCTTGCGGTGGCGTATGTTGTTGATGAATAGCGGAATCAGTTTCTCAGGGAATTGGTACGGACCATAATTGTTCGAGCAGTTGGTCACGATGGTAGGCATTCCGTAAGTGTCGTGGAAAGCTCGTACAAAGTGGTCTGACGAAGCCTTTGAGGCAGAGTAGGGCGAGTGTGGGTTATATTTTGTCTCCTCCGTAAAGAAGTCCTTACCGTAAGCGTGATGGTGGTCCGACGAAGCCTTTGTTGTGAACGGACTCTCTATGCCTTCTGGATTTGTCAGCTCAAGAGCTCCGTACACCTCGTCGGTAGAAATATGGTAGAACATCTTGCCGTCGTATTTCTCAGGCAGACTTTCCCAGTACAGCTTTGCAGCCTGCAGCAAGGTTAGTGTTCCCATAACGTTTGTGCGTGCAAATGTGAACGGGTCTTTTATCGAGCGGTCTACATGACTCTCGGCTGCAAGGTGAATAATGCCATTCACCTCATACTTATTCATAAGGTCCATCACCAGCTCAAAGTCGCAGATGTCGCCTTTCACAAATGTATAGTTCTCGCGGTCCTCGATATCCTTTAGGTTGGCAAGATTGCCAGCGTAAGTCAACTTGTCGATGTTTATTATGCGGTAGTCGGGATACTTGTTCACAAAGAGTCTAACTACGTGCGAACCAATAAATCCAGCGCCGCCTGTGATAATGATACTTCTCATAAAATGCTTAATTATTAATGTATAACGATTAGTTGTTTGTAGAGTCGTTCAGTTGTTTGATGCACACCTTTAGCGAGTCGGTCCAGTATGGCACCTTAAAGCCGAATGTTTTCTTCAGCTTCGACTTGTCCAGCACAGAGAAGTGCGGACGTTCTACCGGACTGGGGAAATCCTCGCTGTAGCAAGGTTGTATATCGCATGCGTTGCCCGACATTTCGCAAATCAGTTTTGCAAAGTCGAACCATGAGCACACTCCCTCGTTGGAGAAATGGTAAATGCCCGTCTTCTCCAGTTGGTTTGTGTTGATGATGTGTGCAATCACGTCGGCCAGGTCGCCTGCAAATGTTGGTGTTCCCACTTGGTCGAACACCACCTTCAGCGAGTCCTTTGTTGCCGTCAGATTCTGCATTGTCTTCACAAAGTTCTTGCCCCATTGCGAGTAGAGCCACGCCGTGCGTATTATGATATGTTTGCATCCGGTAGCTTCTATAGCCTTCTCGCCAGCCAGTTTAGTCTTGCCATAAACACCCAGAGGGTTTGTGGCCCAATCCTCGCGGCAAGGCGTGTTGCGGTCGCCTTGGAACACATAGTCGGTACTGATGTGAATCAGCGTTCCGTCCACTTCTTTCATAGCTGCTGCAAGGTTGCCAGCAGCTGTATTGTTCAGCATATTGGCCGTGTCGTAGTCCGATTCTGCTTTGTCCACATTAGTGTAGGCGGCGCAGTTTACAATCAGCTTTATGCCAAGCTCCTTCACCATCTCGCGTATGGCGTCGATATTGGTAATGTCGAGTTTCTTGTAGCCCTCGGCAACGTCAGTAAACGTAAAAGTATGTTGGCTGTTTTTAGCCACACGTTGCATCTCGTGTCCGAGTTGTCCGTTGGCTCCAGTAACAAGAATGTTCATCGTATTGTTTTTTTTGTTGTTTCAAACATCGTTTAGTACAATGGCGTGTCTATACTGAATGGCGAGTCAAAATCCTTCAGCAGTTCGTGCTTGGTGTCCTTCTCGCTCAGTATTGCCTTGTCGGTAGGTATGCGCCAGTCTATTCCCAATGAGTCGTCAAGTATTGAAATTCCTCCATCTGCTTCAGGATGATAGAAGTTGTCGCATTTGTATTGAAATACAGCCACATCGCTTAGCACGGCAAATCCATGTGCAAATCCACGTGGAACGAAGAACTGTCTGTGGTTGTCTTCCGTCAGCTCCACAGCCACATGCTTGCCGTAAGTTGGCGATCCCTTGCGTATATCCACAGCCACATCCAGCACGCGTCCTTTTACGCAGCGCACAAGCTTGCTCTGTGTGAAGGGCGGACGTTGGAAATGCAGACCGCGCATCACACCGTACGACGACATGCTCTCGTTGTCTTGACAAAAGTCTATCTTGCCTATTTTCTCCTCAAACTCGCGTTGCGAATAGCTTTCAAAGAAATAGCCTCTTGCATCCTTAAAGATACGTGGCTCTATTATCACCACGCCATCTATTTCTGTTTTTATTACTTCCATAGAAGGATTGTTGTATGTATGTTTTTATTTGTAAACAATGCAAAGTTACGTATTTATTCTTTAACTTTGCAATCAAATAGCGAATAAACTAACATTCGATAGCAAATAATATAAAACTCTAATAAATATCAATAATCATGGAAAGAAAAACAGCTCTTATCACTGGTGCCACAAGCGGAATAGGCGAGGCTTGTGCACGTCGTTTTGCCAATGGTGGCTACAATATTATAATTACGGGCCGTACAGCCGACAAGCTTCAGACGCTTAAGGCCGAGCTCGAGGCCGAGGGCATTTCTGTTCTTGCTCTTGCGTTTGATGTTTGCGACCGCAATGCCACTCGCGAGGCTGTCAACAGCATCCCCGAGAGCTTCAAGCCTATTGATGTGCTTATCAACAACGCCGGACTTGCGCGCGGTCTTGAGCCCGAATACGAGGGCAGCTTCCAGGATTGGGACGAGATGATTGACACCAATATCAAGGGTCTGCTCAACATGACACGTCTTGTTGTTCCACAGATGGTTAGCCTCAACCATGGTCATGTTATTAACATAGGTAGTGTGGCTGGCGACGCTGCTTATGCAGGAGGTGGTGTTTATTGTGCTACAAAGGCTGCCGTCAAGGCCTTGACCGATGGCTTGCGCATTGATGTGGCTCACACACGTGTGCGTGTTACCAATCTTAAGCCGGGACTTGTAGAGACCAATTTCTCTAATGTTCGTTTCCATGGCGACAACCAGCGTGCCGACAATGTTTACAAGGGCATCGAGCCTCTGCGTGGTGCCGACATCGCCGATGTTGCCTTCTATGCTGCAAGTGCTCCCGAGCATGTTCAGATAGCCGAAGTGTTGGTTCTTGCCACACATCAAGCCAACGGAACTGTGGTGCACAGAGAGAAGTAAAAACTAATCAACTGTCAATATGAACAAACGTGAATACGCTAAGGCAAACCTTGAATGGCTTGCTACCAAAGCTCAGGAGGAGGGCGTAATGGCTCTTCCTCGTGGCATTTATTATAAGGTGTTGTCACAGGGCAATGCCGACGGCAAGCATCCTACACCTCGCAGTATCGTAACCGCCCATTATACGGGCCGCACCATAAACGGCAAGAAGTTCGACTCCAGTCGTGGTGGAGCTCCTTTGGCTGTGCGTCTGTGCGACCTTATTGAGGGTTGGATCATTGCCATGCAGCAGATGTGCGTTGGCGATAAGTGGGAGGTCTACATCCCTGCCGATATGGGCTACGGCAAGTTCTCGCAGCCTGGAATCCCCGGCGGCTCAACGCTTATTTTCGAGATAGAATTACTGGGTATTGCTTAGATACTGTCTTGGATTATTAGTCGTATTTGAGTATTTTATGCTCGATTATTAGTCGTATTTGAGTATTTTATGCTCGATTATTAGTCGTATTTGAGTATTTTTATATATCTTTGTGTCTGAAAATCAAACGTTTATAACTATGCGAGAATACATACAAAGAAACATAGACGCTCAGCTCCTATCTTGGAAAGAGGATGTAATGCGTAAGCCTCTCTTGATTCGAGGTGCCCGACAGGTAGGCAAGTCGTCTGCCATCAGGCATTTCGGCAAGGAGTTTAAGTATTTTGCCGAGGTTAATTTTGAGCGTCATAAGGCTGTCAAGAGTTTCTTTCAGGGCGATGTTGATGTGCATCTCATAGTCCAAAAAATTGCCAGTTATATTAATGTCCCGATTGAGGAAGGCAAGACTCTTCTTTTTCTGGACGAGATACAAGAGTGTCCTGAGGCCATTATGGCCTTAAGGTTTTTCAAGGAGGATTATCCCGAACTGCATGTTATTGCTGCAGGGTCGCTCCTCGAGTTTACGCTTCAAGAACTTCCAACTTTTGGGGTCGGCCGAATCCATTCCTTGTTTATGTATCCTATGACTTTCGACGAGTTTTTAGGAGCCAATCAAGAGCAACGGCTAATGGAAATGCGCAATCAGGCTGATAGCGACAATCCGCTTGATACGTCTTTTCACGACAAGCTGATAGAATACTTCAGAATCTACATGCTTGTGGGGGGAATGCCCGAGGCTGTTATGGCATGGATTAAGACTCACGACTTTAATGCTTGTCGCAGCATTCAGGAAGATATTGTTCTTACCTATGAGGACGATTTCGCAAAATACAAGCGACGCGCCAATCCCGATTTGTTGCGAACTACCATGAGGGGTGTTTGTCACCAAGTGGGCGAGAAAATCACATACCGACAGATTTCCACCGATTTCCAAAGCTCCCAAATCAGAGAGGCGTTAAGGTTGCTTACGCTTGCGGGAATAGTCACTCCCGTTGTCTCTACTTCGGCTAATGGCATTCCGCTTGATGCCGAGGCCGACGAGAAGAGTCTTAAGATGCTGTTTCTCGACACCGGTCTGCTGCTTGCTGTTTTGCAGCTTGAGGGCAATTTGGCGCAAACTCTCGTCCAGCTTATTATGGCCGGAACACCACAAGAGTTGGTTAATAAGGGTGGGCTGACAGAAATGCTTGCTGGACTTGAGATTATGCGTAATAAACCTTGTGTTCAGCGTCAGAAAATGTTTTATTGGGAAAAGAAAGGCAATAGTGTTGCCGAGATCGACTATCTGGAAATCCTCAATCTCAAAATCACGCCGATAGAGATAAAATCGGGTACGCAGGGGGGAATGAAGAGTCTGTGGCTCTTTATGCGCGAGAAACATCTCACCGAAGCTTTGCGATGCTCTTTAGAGAATTTTGGACATTTCGAATATGTTGATCATGCCGACAACGACGTTGTCAGACATGTTACAATTCTCCCTCTTTACGCTTTGTCTCAATTATAAATCAACTCTGCTTGCGCAAGTTGTGAATGTAAAGAAATTCAAAGTCATAGAAGTAAAAAAATAAACTAACAACAAAATAATGCTATTATGAACATCAACCGAACTATCCTTACCCTCGGCTTGGCTTCTGCACTTTTGCAGATGCCTGCCCCCGTGTTTGCCCAAGGCTCGTTAAGTGAAAAGTGAAGAACGAAGAGTGAAGAATCCAATAGTTAAGTGAAGAGTGAAGAACGAAGAGTGAAGAATCCATATGTTAAGGGAAAAGTGAAGAACGAAGAGTGAAGAATCCAATGGTTTAAGTCAAGAACGAAAAGAGAAAAGTGAAGAATCCAATGGTTTAAGTGAGGAAACCGCAAGAAAGGAGTGTTGGGCAAAGCCCAACCAAACCTCTTGTTCTCGTTTTGCTCAATCAATCCTTTGCCATTCTTCTCATGTTCTCTTGTTCTCCTGTCTTTCCAAAAAATCATGTTCTCTTGTTCTCATGTCTTTCCCCAAAAACATGTTCTTCTGTTCTCATGTCTTTCCAAAAACCATGTTCTCATGTCTTCCCCCAAAACCATGTTCTTCTGTTCTCCTGTCTTAATAAAACTTGTTCTCATGTCTTAATAAAAACTTAAAAACATGTAAGTGAAAAATTAAATAGTGAAAAATATGATAAATCGACTGTTATCTTTCCTCGATGCTTCGCCAGTTAATTTTCTGGCTGTTAAGAACATCGCTGATATGCTTGAGGCTGGCGGATTCCGCCGCCTCAACCCAGCCTTGCCTATTGGCACGGTTAACGTGGGTGACCGCTTCTTTGTTACCAAGAACGACTCGTCTATATTTGCCTTCCGCATTGGCGCCAAAACGCTTGCCGATGCTGGTTTCCACATGATTTGCGCACATGCCGACTCGCCCACGTTCCGCATCAAGCCTAATGCTGAGATGCTATGCGAGGGCGGACTCGTAAAGCTTAATACCGAGGTGTATGGCGGACCTATTATGTCTACTTGGTTCGACCGTCCGCTCACCCTTGCCGGACGTGTCATTGTGCGCTCTCAAGACGTTATGCAACCGCAGACCATGCTGCTGCATATCAAGCGCCCCTTGCTGCAGATAAGCAATCTTGCCATACATTTTAATCGTCAAGTGAATGATGGTGTAAAGCTTAGTAAACAGAAGGACGTGCTTCCGCTGCTCGGACAAATTACAAGTCAGCTTGAAGCTGGCAACTTGCTTATGAATGTTATTGTTGAAGAGCTAAATAAGCAGCGCCCTATCCAACAAGACGACATTCTCGACTTCGACCTATACCTTGCCGATACAGCTCCAGCATGTACCTTTGGTGTGCACAATGAGTTTATATCAGCAGGTCGTCTCGATGACCTCTCTATGTGCTTTGCCGGTCTTGAGGCCATGCTTGCTGCCCACGACACCGACACCACACAAGTGCTTGCAATCTTCGACAACGAGGAGACAGGCTCGCAAACTAAGCAGGGAGCAGGCAGCCCATTCCTCTCGTATATGCTCAAGCGCATAGCCTTGGCGCAGAGCCACACCGAGGAGGCCTACTATCAGGCTGTAGAGCGTGCCTTTATGATTTCGGCAGACAATGCCCACGCATGGCACCCAAATTATGCCGAGAAGTACGACCCCACCAATCATCCTATGCTTGGCGGCGGACCAGTCATCAAGTTTAATGCAGCACAGAAGTACGCTTCCGATGCTGCCTCTGCAGCCGTGTTTGCAGGTTTGTGTGCCAAGGCAGGTGTTCCATGCCAGCGCTTTGTCAATCATAGTGATGTGGCAGGTGGTAGCACCCTCGGCAATATTCTTGCCTCGTCTATACCTTTGCGTGGCGTAGATATGGGCAATGCCATTCTTGCCATGCACAGCTGTAGAGAGACTGGTAGCGTGCGCGACCATGAATATTGCGTTAAGGTATTTACTGAATTTTTTGAATTTTGAGTTTAGTTCCCACAGAACTCACAGAATACACAGAAGCCTACGGGGTTTAGTTTTTTCGAATTCACAGAGCGTATAGACGCTGCGCGTCATACGACAGAGTGCACAGAAATGATTGCTTGTAATATATACCCTTCATTTCTGTGGATTCTTGCCTCGCGAAGCGTAGGCCATTCTGTGGATTCCATAAGCTTATCCCCGTAGGTTTCTGTGTCTTCTGTGCGTTCTGTGGGAAATAAAACTCAAAATTCAAAATGCGCGCAGCGCACCAATTCCTAACTCCTAATTCGAGGCTCTTCTTGCCCAGCTCTCCCCTCTCTATTGTGGAGGGGCTGGTGTTTTCTTCTTCATTTTCCCCACAATAACCCCATACGATTCCCTTATAATCCCCATTACAAAGTCGGGTTCCATTTGCTCGAAGTACACGTCGCTCCAATGTTTCTTGTTCCAATGGAAAGCGGGCGTTATATTTTCGTATAGTTCGCGCAGTTCCTCGTTGCGTTCGGGCGTCAGCTTGCAAGCAAATCTCAGGTTGTCGTTGTCCACGTTATAATTGCCCGTGCCCAGCCATAGGCACAAGAAAATCTTGCCCTTCACGCGGAAGGTAATGTTGTCGTCGCCAAACGGTTGGTCTTCAGTAACCCCGTTCAGCGACAAAGTATAGTCTCTTACGTGTTCTATATCCATAGGTGTATTGTTGTTTTAAGACATAATGACATGTTTTTTAAGACATAAGAACATAAGGACATGTTTTTTAGACATAAGAACATAAGGACATGTTTTTTAGACATAAGAACATAAGAACATGTTTTTAAGACATGAGAACATAAGAACATGTTTTTAAGACATGAGAACATCTTTTCCCAAAAAAAGCCTGTTCTTCTGTCTTTCCCCAAACCATGTTCTTCTGTCTACCACCCGCTTGCGTCCTCCTACACTTCCCTTACCATTGGATTTTTCCCTTTTCCCTTTTCTCTTTTCACTTAAATTCCTATTTCCTCCAAATCATCCGGCACAACAATCCTGCCTTTGAAGAATTGAGCGGCCTCTTGGGTGTAAGTTTGTTTACGCGTATCGATAGTCATCTCCTCGGTGTGATAGAGGATAAGGTTCTTGATGTCGAGTTGTGCGGCAAGTTTGCCCGCGTCGAGAGCCGTGCTGTGGAATTTCTCGTAAGGCTTAAAGGTGTCGCGTTGAGCGTATAGGCAGAATGCCTCGCACATCATCCAGTCGACGTGCTCCACATAAGGTCGGTTTATAGGGTTGTAAGGCTCGTCGCCCAGGCACGCCAGCGAGACGGAGTGGGGCAGAAGAGCGCGGAAACCGAACTGTTTCTCTTTGTTAGAGTGGATGTCAAAGCAAGTGAGTCTCATGTCGCCCACGTCGAACTCCTCGCTATCCGTCAGTTGGTGGAACACCACGCGCTCGTCAACCTTGTCCAGCTGTTTCTTAGCCAGAACCATGTCGATGATGGTGCGCACCACGCTCATCACCTTGTCGTTGCCGTAGACGTGCAGTCGTCCCACGTAGCCCTTGCATTGTGCCACCATGCGCACAATCCATATCACGCCCAGTATATGGTCGGTATGGGCGTGGGTTACAAATAGGTGGTGAATAGAGTCGATAGAGATGTTCGCCTTGCGCAGTTGTGCAAGGATGCCGTTGCCTCCGCCAGCGTCGACAAGCAACTGTGTTGTAGAGGTAGCGAGCACAAAGCAAGTGTTGTAAATGTGGGATACTGTGGCGTTGCCCGTGCCAAGCATAGTTATCTTGTTCATATTACCATAGAGCAACTTTTCCGGCAACTCCCAAATCGATCGTTGCATTTACCACACCGAGAGCCTTAAAAACTCTGCGCATAGTAGGTATAGTTATACTATAGCCTCTCTCCAATCTGGAAATTTGAGCTCTTTTTACACCAATACGCTCACCAAGTTGTTCTTGTGTCAAGTTCTGCTCTATACGAGCCTTCTTGATGGCCTCTCCCAAACGGTAGGCGTGCAATGCTTCATCTACATCACTTTCAAAAGCGTCACGTTTAGGAGTACCTACTTTTCCAAAGTGCTTGTCAAGCACATCGTCCAATGGGGTTAGATTCATCTGTGCCATAATTATTTATTTTTAAAATATTCTTTTCTTATTGCTTCTGCTTTCGCTATTTCCTTGCTTGGGGTCTTTTGAGTTTTTTTGATGATGCCGTGAGTGGCAATTACCAATGTGTCTTTATCCTTATCCCAAAAGGCGAACAACCGATAAGCAGTTTTGTTGTATAATGTACGAAATTCCCATATCTCCGAGTTCTCTAATTTCTTGAAAAGTTCTTTGTTGCGCTCACCACCTGCAACACGCTTGATGTTGTAGTAGATTTTGTAGGATACCGCTTCGGGTAAGCTCTCTATAAAGTTATGTGCCTCGTCTGTTAAGACAAGTCGGAAGATATTTTGTACCATACATTTTCTTTTATTGCAAAGTTAGGCATTGTGTTTCATAAAAAAGAAACAAAAAGTCCTTAATTGTATTTCATTGCCCACTTTTTAACATTTCCTTGTCTTATAAAAGTAATGTATGCGCTCATATATATAAGGGAAAAGTGAAAAGTGAAGAGTGAAGAATCCATATGTTAAGTGAAAAGTGAAAAGTGAAGAGTGAAGAATCCAATGGTTAAGGGAAAAGTGAAAAGTGAAGAGTGAAAAATCCAATGGTTTAAGTCAAGAGTGAAAAGTGAAATGGTTTAAGTGAGGATACCGCAAGAAACGAGTGTTGGGCAACGCCCAACCAAAACTCTTGTTCTCGTTTTGCTCAATCAATCCTTTGCCCTTCTTCTCATGTTCTCTTGTTCTCCTGTCTTTCAAAAAACATGTTCTCTTGTCTTCCCAAAACCATGTTCTTCTGTTCTCGTGTCTTTCAAAAAACCATGTTCTCTTGTTCTCTTGTCTTCCCAAAAACATGTTCTTCTGTTCTCATGTCTTTCCCCAAAAAACATGTTCTTCTGTTCTCATGTCTTTCCCCAAAAAAACATGTTCTTCTGTCTAACGCCACTTGCGTGGTACGGTTCGGAGACCGTACCTCCTACTCTTAGTGTAAATAAAACCCATTAATAGCCTTTACACATGTTCAATCGTCATAAATACCTATCGGGGGGGGTAACTATAGATAGATTAGTGTCAAATTTACCCTTATTTTTGTCTATGTAAACGTTTTCATACAAAATGTAACGGTTTTCACGTATTTTTTTATACGACCTATTAAATTTCCTAATATCTTTGCAAACGCACAAGACAAAATAAGATTTGATTCTCACAAAACTACAACAAATGTGACTCATACAACAACAATGTGACATGGACATTTTAAATATGGAATTCATATCTTACTTAAACCGATAGTAATATTTAATTAGATAAAATAAAAAGCCTAAAACGATGAAGCATTCATACATATTAGGAATGGCAATGGGGCTACTTGCAACGACTGGCACAGTTAAGGCACAGGACGTGGCATTGAAGACCAATCTCTTGGGCTGGGCTACAACATCGCTCAACGCTGGTGTGGAGATAGGTACAGCCGAGAAGCAGACGGCACAAGTGTTTGCCACGCTCAACCCGTGGACTTTCTCAGGAGAGAAGAGGGTGCGCATTTGGAACATCGAGCCCGAATATCGCTGGTGGACTTGCCAACGCTTTGGAGGCAGCTTCTTTGGTGTGCACGCTTTGGTAGGCGAGTACAACGTCAAGAATGTTGACCTGCCCTTCGGCACTCTGGCCAAGACCAAACGCGGACGCCACTACGAGGGATGGTACGTGGGAGCCGGTGTAACTTACGGCTACCAATGGTTGCTGTCGCGACACTGGAACCTCGAGGCTTCGCTTGGTGTGGGCTACGCCTACAGTCCGTACAAGCTCTACGGACGTTGCGCCAAGTGTCTTAAGGACTCGCACCGCAACTATGTGGGACCTACCAAGGCGGCAATAAGCTTTGCCTACATATTCTAATATATAGAGAATTAAGAGAAAAAGATTTAAACCAGAGGCTTTTTACACAGAAAAAACTCTAAGTATAGAATCTTCAATAGACAATATAACAAACCCAGGAGTTATGAAGACCAATTCATTGACACGCATTTTTCTGACATGTCTCATGGGAGCAGCCACTTGCAGCTCTGCCATGGCGCAGACCGTTGCTTCGGGTGCCGTGACTATTGACAACGTGCAGACTAATGTAGAGAACAAACGGGTGGATGTTGCGTTCAGACTGAACCTCAACAACCTTAAGCTCAAGGCCGAGCAGCAACTTATACTTACTCCATTGCTTGCCGCCGATGGCGACACTACTGCTTTGCAGCCTATCATCATCAACGGACGCTCGCAGCAGATTCGCATGCAGCGTGCCGGCAAACTCGACGCCAAGAACACGGAGGACGAGCAGCCCATCGTTGTGTTGCGCAAGAACGGTACCGAGCAGAGCATTAGCTACAGCCAGTCTGTAGAGCGCATGCGCCCCGTTGAGGCCGACCAGCTGCAGGTGCTTGCCGCACAGGACCTTTGCGGATGTGGCGACATACAGAATCAGGACCAGACGCTTATCACCACTATCGACAACCTTGGCGCTTGGATGCCAGCCCTTGCATTCGTTAAGCCGGCTGCCGAGGCACGCAAGCAACGCGCCGAGAAGGGCGAGGCTTACCTCAGCTTCCGTGTTAACAAGACCGACATCGTGGTTGACCTGTTCGACAACTCACGCGAATTGGCAAAGATTACAAAGACCATCGACCTTGTGCGCGAGGACAAGAACGTGCAGATTACGGGCATAAACATTCATGGTTTTGCCTCGCCCGACGGTCCTTACGCCAACAACGAGCGACTGGCTCGCGAGCGTGCCGCTTCGCTAAAGAATTATGTGGCAAATCTTTATCCTATCAACGCCAAGCTGTTCAGCTCAAACTCTACGCCTGAGGACTGGGACGGATTCCGCCGCAAGGTGCAGCAGTCTAACTTGGCTAACAAGGAGGAGATAATAAATATTTCGAACTCGAGCCTTGCGCCCGACGACAAGGACAAGCGCATACGCCAGCTCTATCCGCACGACTACGCCGTGATAATGAGCGACATCTATCCGCGCCTGCGCCATAGCGACTATACCGTGAGCTATACGGTAAGGCCTTTCTCGGTTGAGGAAGCCAAACAGATACTGAAGACCCATCCGCAGCAGTTGTCGCTACAGGAGATGTTCCTGGTGGCACAGACAATGGAGCCGGGCTCGGCAGATTTTAACGAGGTGTTCGACATTGCCGTGCGCATGTTCCCCGACGACCCAACTGCCAACCTTAATGCCGCATGTGCCGATCTTCAACGCCGCGACATCGCGTCGGCTGAGAAGCATCTGCAGAAGGCCGACAACTCGGCTGCCGCCCTTAACGCGCGTGGCGCTTTGGCTGTAATGAAAAAAGACTATCAGTTGGCTCGCCAGCTGTTTGCCGATGCTGCTGCCGCTGGTTCGGAGGACGCAAAGGCTAACGCACAGCGCATAGCCAACGCCAAATAATACAAACAAAATATTTATCTATAGAAATAATAGGGTAGGGTGCCGCCAAAAAGCACCCTTCCCAACCACGTTACGATCAAAATTTTTAAGTTAAACAATTATATTCACTAAATTCTTTTTATTATGAAGAATGTTAAAAATCTATTCGGAATGGCTGTTATGGCTACAGCCTTGGTAGGTTGCTCAAGCAACGACAACCTTAATCCTAATCCTAACGAGGGTGCTGGCAAGGCAGGTGAAGCGTATGCTTCGTTCAAGATTAATCTGCCGACAACAAACGGTACACGTGCAGCAGGTGATCCTACATTTGAGAAAGGTGACAAGAATGAGTATGCAGTAAATGACGCAACTCTTCTTCTCTTCCAGAAAAATGCTACTACTGGTGCCTTTGAATACAAGGAAGCTGTAGAACTTGGTAATATGGAGCCTTGGACATCAAGCGACGCTAGTGGTATTACCACAACAGCCAAGTTGACTGCCAAACTTAATAATGCTAAAGTTGGCGCAAATGATTATTATGCTCTTATTATTCTTAATAACCATACAGAAACAGCTGCAAAAATCAATTTTCCTGCTACAAACCAATCATTTGCTGAGTGGAGCAAAATAGCTGCTAACGCAACTGCCAAATACTCGGAGTATGACAATGGTTTCTTCATGGCAAATGCACCTAAGTATGTTGCTGGCGCTCCTACAACTCTTGTAGCGATTAAGAATATCTGTGCTTCTAAGCAGCAAGCTGAGAATTCAGAGGCTACTACAGTATATGTAGAGCGTGGTCTTGCTAAGGTTTCTCTCGCTTCTACTTCTTCTGAGCACGTTGATATTACAGGTGGCAACTATGATGGCGACCATGTTGACATTACTGGTTGGACTCTTGACGTTACCAACAAAAAGACTTTCCCTGTACATGTAACTGCTTCTGATGATTTGTGGCCAGAAATTTGGAAGACAACTGCTACTACAACTGCTACCAATGGTGCAACAATGGATCGTTTCCATGACAAGCTTGGAGAGTTCCCACGCGTATATTGGGGAGTAGATCCTAACTACAAGTCAGATTTAGCTACTGTAGCTGCTTGCGAAGGCGAGTTTAACTTGGTAGCAAACGAAACAGACCTATCAAAAGCGTTTAAGACTGGTGAAGACGCCAAGAAGCCTCAGTATTGCCTTGAGAATACTTTCGACATTGATCACATGGTGCAGGGTCAGACAACACGAGTTTTGTTCTCTGCTAAGTACAAACCTGCTGGTTTTTCAGCTGGAGAGACTTTCTACAAGATGGGTAACAGCTCTCAGTTGTGGAATGCTGCTAAGGTAGAGGCTCAGATTAAGGCTAAGGCTATGGAGGTTCTTAAAGAGGCTGATGAAACAAAGGTTACTGTAACACTTGCCGCTCCTGCAAACAACTTGACAAAGGCTGGTGTTCATACTGTTGCCGCTGCTAATGTACAGCATAACTCTGTAGATATATCAGAAGCAGATGCCTTAAAAATCAATGCAAAGCTCGGCTTCAAAGATGCAACTCCAACAGAACCAGCTGTACGTTTGTCTACTTTCGAGAGTGGTGTTTCTTACTACATCGCACGTGTAAAGCACTTCGGCGATTACCTTACTAAGTGGGAAGCTGGTAATGATACATACGGCAGCAACAACATCAACTGGCTTGGTCGCTATGGTGTTCTCCGTAACAACTGGTATGAGCTTTCTGTAAATAGCGTTAGTGGTCCTGGTTATCCTGACGTTCCTAAGGTTAATCCTACAGATCCTGACGACGTTAACGATCAGTACATCAACGTTGAGGTTAAGATCCTCAAGTGGGCAAAGCGTACTCAGCAGGTTGACCTCTAATCAATATTGCCCGTCTTCTTATCAGGACCGCAAGAACCCTAATAAGTAACAGTTCAGAATTATCTTTACATATAGTAGGAGGGTATGGCATCCTTGCCATACCCACTAAATCGGCAGGACACTCATTACAGAGTAGGTATGGCAGGGATGCCATACCCTCCTACAGATTGCCACTCATATATAAAGCTAAAAATGAACACGTACTTATCTTAGGAGGTACGGCTATTGCAGCCGTACTTCCTTTGATACATTCATTTTGAATATTTACATTATTTACCAACAACTCTAATTAAATTAACGGCAAACATTATGTTTCACGGACTGGTTAAATCTATATGCTCACTCCTCGCCTTTGCACCATTGCTGGCTTCGTGCTCGCTGATGCACGACGACCTTGAGCCATGCGACAATGGCGCTTACCTGCACTTCCGCTACGACTACAACACGCAGCGCGCCGACCTTTTCAACGACCATGTTGGAGGCGTTGTTGTCATGGTGTACGATAAGGACGGCAAGTTCCTCTTCCGTCAGGACGCTTTCAATACCAATAGCGACGCTCCTATCCGCCGTCACGACTTTGCCGTACATCTTAATCTGCAGCCTGGCGAATACCAATTTCTCGCCATCGCAAAGCAGAAACGTTACGAGGACGCTCTGGCTACGCCTGGAGCCAAGTTCCGCATCCACAACCATGTGGAGGGCGAGGACATTACTGCCTTCAACACCATGCTCGACCGCAACGAGGCGGGCGATATTGACGAGGTGGATTTCTCGGCTCCGCTCGACACGCTGTGGATTGGCCGCTCTCAACACCTTACAACCGTGTACGACCTTAAGGGAACACACGACACCATCTCCCTGGTGCGCGACACCAAGCAGCTCACTATCTCGCTGCACCAAATAGACGCACCCGAGAAAATCTCTGCCGACGACTTCGGCTACGAGGTAATAGCCGACAACGGCTTGATTAACTACGACAACTCTTTGGCAAGCGACTCTAAGCTTCGCTACACGCCTTTCCATACATGGACCACCGAGTTCAAGGACGAGACCGGAAACGTTAAGGAGCGCACGGCTCATGCCGGACTGATGCTCTCGCGCCTGGTCTACTTCCCACCCGAGGAGAACAACCGCAACGCCATGCTGCATATATATAATAAGGTGTCGGGCAAGACTATCGCCCTGATCAACCTGCCAGACATTCTGCAGCAGGGACGCGACGCTTATGCCTCGCAAAACTACGGCATTCAGGAATACCTGGACCGCGAGTACGACTACCGCCTCGACTTCTTCCTCATCGGAACCGAGTGGCAATACGTAAACCTTTCGGTAGGTGTGCTCGATTGGGCTAAGCGCATCCAGCGCATCAGCCTGTAGATTATATAAAACTGAACTTTCGCAAGTGGTTCAAGTACGGGCTGAAGGCCCAAAAGCTCCTAGC
>ERZ1026846.1234-NODE-1234-length-16869-cov-4.510111_pt1 | contig 16869 bp, 28 predicted proteins | sample MGYA00380153_ERZ1026846 | MGnify/ENA primary metagenome ERZ1026846 (study PRJEB33269, sample SAMEA4719789) | human gut metagenome | biome: human-associated habitat; feature: organic feature; material: feces | place: Cameroon | collected 2013-10 ... | reverse complement strand
TTTTTATCGTAAATACGTTGAATTTTGTGGCCATTTTTCCTGAAATTTTTGGCCACAAAGTGGGTTTTTGACCAAGAAATCGACGTTTTCCACATGTTGTCGCAAAAATTCAGAAATAGCGCCAAACAAAAGTGGGCAAAGTCAGCTTCTGGATAAAAAGAAAAGGCCCCGATTTTTACATCGAGACCTTTCTATGTTATTCAGCGCCAAACAATTTAGCGAGAATAAAAAAGATTATAGGGAGAGCTATGAGTAAACCCCAATATATTGGCTCCATTTTTCTTTGTTGCATTTCTCTCTCTTTTTTGTCTTGACGCTTTTGTTCATCCATTTCCATCTTCTTCATCGCCAAGTCCTTTATAGCTTCAACGCGTTTTACTTTAGCTTCATCCACAAACCGATGAGTCTCTTGATAATCGTCTAACCGGACCTTACTTCCACAATACTCGCAGAACATGAACTCGCGGTTTCCATCCTTAACCGTAAGGTCAGCTCCGCAACTAGGGCATTTTACCGTTCGTGCCATAATAGCACCTCCTATTCTTATACTAAGAATATCATGTAGGAGTCGAATCGTCAAGCAAAAGCACCACCTCCTCGGAAAAATCCGCGCCTCTTGCTTGTTAGTTCAGGATACAGCTACACAGCCAAATGCATCGCAAAGCAAATATAACGGTTTTTCATTGGCCCATAAGCCTCCTCGCCGCAGCATACAGGAATCGTTTAAGCGTCCATTTATCAAGTCTGAACGCAATACGGAGCTCTTCCATTTCAGGATTCGGATACACACCGCTCCGATATTCCATCGCATCCACAGTCCTCACAAGGCGAGCAGTGACACTTTTTACGTTCGTGTGATACTTCTCTGCAATGGCAGTGCAAATATCAATCATCGGAACAGACCGATGCGAATTGAGCACATCAATGGTCATTTCGACCGCATCGCCCATCATTTCGACCGCATCTCCCACCATCGGAATCCGCATCTTCACAAGAAAATCATACGTTTTCTGCTGCATTATTCTTCACCATGTACTTTCTACACTTAGGTTTTCATAACGGCATTCGCTGCGTGAACCAGATATGTAGTGCCATCAATCGTGATTTGCAGCTGATCTCCTTCGTAATCGGTCCATTTATCTACCTTGCCCTCGATGATGGTTCCGTCGGGCAGCTTAATCTGTGCCCACGAATAGGTAAAGGTCATATCTAACACTGTACAGTTGCCGCAGCTACACAGAACCACACAACCAACAAGCATCATCAGACATGTAACAAAACAAATAATACGATTTTTCATGCTTACTTCACCATACTTCCCTTCCGCGTCTGGTCATCCGCCGGCCAGAACGTGTAAATATCATCGAATACCACCGGGATCTTCTTCTGAACCTCAAGCAGCAACGGGCACATCAGTTCACGCATCTGAGGATGGGCCGCCACAGGAGTACGCAGCTTGAAGATGTTGCGCCACTCACGGTAGTTAGCAGTGACCACGATCTCGGTCTTCAGGCACAGCGGCAGGACGCAGCGGGCCTGTTCGGGGCGCATACCATTGGCAATGAGAGTTTTGTAGCTTTTTTCAGCATCATCACAAGCCCAGAACCATGCATTGTGGATTTGATAGTCCGTTTCGAGTTTTTTTAATTCCTCGCTCGAACTGGCTGCTTTGATTGCTTTTTCTTTAGGTTCGCAAGGAATATAATACGGCCGGATAAAGTTCAGCTCCCCTCCAAACTTCTCCTTCGAGTAGTTGCAGTATCGCGTGCTCTCCTGTGCGAAGCTCGCAATGCGGTGCCGTACCAGCTCATTCGCCACGCCACGGTCACAGGTGAACAGCACGCTCAGCTGGGAATGCTCCAGCATAGCCTCATGCCCCTGCTTCACCAGAAAACCAACCAGCTTCTTCGCCGACTCACCATCCGGCGTGATTTTGTCCTCGCTCTTGTAGCAGACCCGGGCCACCCGCTCGATCTGCTGGAGTTCCTTAATGCCACCCTCAGAAATATCAGTGAGGATTTCGTACTTGGGTTCAACGATTTTCATAATTAGTTCTCCTTTTCATCAATCTGTCCAACATTTCAAGCTGACTGAGGCTCTTTCCGTTGGCTCTTGCGACAACAATATTGATATTAAGATCTGTGCTTGGAATAATATATCCAAGATGCTCCATTCTTTTATGATCACAGGTAGATGCTTTATGGCAAACAGCGCACCTTCCAGCTAACCGAGTACAAGCTCCAAATGACTCATTCATGTAAAAACCTCTAGAATCGAATTGAGCAACAAATCAAAATACCGCTTAAAAAACAAAGCGAGTCGGTGCAGCCAATACTGAGGCTCGGACGGAATATCTCTTTCTTGATTCTGCAGTGCATAGTACAGCCATCGGTCAAATTTGCGAAACGAAATATTATTCGCTAAACACCATAGCTGAGCATCTCGATAGCTGATTTCATTGCGAATGCATAGTTCAACCACATCTTGCAGCGTAGCGTTGACTTTTACCGTTTCCAGTTTCTGAGTTTCGTAATCCTCAGAATATAGCCCGATCTCTTTCGTCGGTTTGCCGGCATTGCGAATCAGAATGATGCACGGCTCATTATTTGCATATAAAATCTCAATCGTTTCGGCGTTTACTATTTCTCTTGCCTGGTCAACTGTGATTTTTCCTGTATCTACCAGGTCGGCCATCCAACGAATATCACTATACATCATTTACCTCACCCCAAGAACCTGAAGATAATAAACCACAGGCATTTCAGGGTGAACGCAATGATTATCAGCCACGCGCAGGCCGTGATAGTAACCGCCAGAACGCCGCCAATAAACTTGCCGATTTTTTCATACATACTCATTGCTCCTCCTTCTGGTACCCGATGAAGTCGCCAACGCCGATGTCACCGTTCGGACATGTATGCGCCCTATACAGCCTCGGTGCTAAAGGCATCTCTTTGTGATCCCACTCGAGTTCGCCATTGACCCTGTTCAGGAAATTATTCAGCTCAATATACATGATAGTCTCGGTATGTACCGTCACCGGGCAGAACTCATTCCCACATTTGCGGCAACGATAAATCTGATGATAGTACGTCACAGTATAACACCTCCAGTCAATCTCTCGACCCTGCTCTCCGCAGAGCACAGTTCGAAAATAGCCGCCGACATATGCTCCTGCTCACAGAAGTTGAAGTGGTTCTCAGCAATTTCCAGCTCCCGCAGAGGGTTATAGAATTTATACTTACGGGTATCCTTGAGAATATCCATCATCCAACCGCAGGGCGAGCTAAGTGTCAGGAAATTGATAATGAACGCGATAATTTTATGAAGCATATTTCTTATTCCTTTCATAAAAAATAAGAGCCGTAGATTTCTCCACGGCTCTTGCCTTTAGCAAGACAACTCAACCCAACAATGGTATTGTCCACAAGGCAGTGCGTCCCAACTCGGATGCTTCATCTTATACGGACATTGGTTGCAATTCATGATATTATCAGAATCTGCAAGAAATTCACGTATAAGATTATTGTCTTCGTTATTGGTCCAATCCACTTTGCTCCAATCTCTTGCTTCCATTTATCTCACCTCCATAAAGGAGCCTGTTATTTTCGCGTCTTCTCCTCGAATTTCACCGGTTTCACCGTTCCCTCCCGCGCACACTCCGTCAGGCACTCGTTGCAGGGCTCGTCCGTCTCCAGCACCTTGAAGCTCTTGCACTTCGGGCAGTAGGTCGCATAGTCCACTTCGCGCATCCAATCACTCATCAGATTTTACCTCCCGAATAATTGCAAGATGATTGCATTTTGGACAATATGTAAATGAATTCCCGTCCTTATAGGGTGACCAAACTTTCATTGCAATCCATTTATCTTCTGTGACATCAAAACGGGCACCGCATCCACCGCAAACAAGAGTGACCAATTTCTTTTCATTTTTCTCCTCTTGCGGCTTCCATCTATCATCCAACTCCGGATGGGTCTCCCGCTGGTTCAGTGCCCAGAGCAGGTTCCAGCAGGCAGCACGCAGGTGATCCTCATCGTCCATACCGACCATATACTTTGCCAGATGCCGAGAAGCACTGTCCAGCAGCGAATGCAGCGGAATGCCCTTATCTACATTGTGCTCGCCGTACTTCAGTGCGCCCTCCTCGCAGTGCTTGCTGACCTCCATGATGCCGTACCAAGGCAGAAGATCCATCCGCCCCTTCCCTGCGTGCATATCACGCTTGGCACCGGTTTCAAATTCAGTGCGGTCTCCAGAATCTTTAATCATTTATGTTTCCTCCATGTATACTCAATAGCATAAAGTTGAGAACACTCCGTCAGTCTTTGAACAATTTGCTTATTGATTTCAATGTGAGCTCTTGGATTAAAAAGTTGCTCCGGACAATGAATCAGACAGTATCTTGCTTTAACCGGGATCAGTGGCTCCTCTGGTAGAATTAGAAAACGCCCAACAAAAACACCATCAGGCCTTCTGACCAGATATTTCCAAACAGCAGATAACGGACTACTCTGATATGGATAAAATGTCACGATGGAATCGTTGAAAGTCTTCGTGCAATGACAGTGGCTGTTGAGAACTTTCATTAGTTTCTTCGTGATCTTTTTAGACATATTCTTCATTATCACGAACCTCCATAAAATTTCCTCTCGTTGAATGCTTTCTTCGAGTTCAGTGCCCTTGAAATAGCAAGGTCGATTCCAGCTCTGGACTTTAAGTGGTAATACCAAAGATCCTTATACGGCGTATTCAGCCGGTCGATTCGACCCGCAGCCTGCTCCATAATTTTGTAGGAGTAGTTCTGGCTGTAAAATATAATGGTATCGGTCTTGATGCAGTTCCAGCCCTCTGCCCCGGCGTTGTACTGCACGAGATAAACCCACCTATCGCCATCAGGAATTGGCTGATGCTTATGCCCATTCCACTGAGCAACCTCACCCCCTGTGCCGTAATTCAACCCGAGCAGAATATCCAGCTCATAGTCGAAATTGTAGAATATAATCACTCTTGGCCGCGTCATGCAAATATCAAGGACTTCCTGCTGGCGGCTCCGATCCGAGTTGACCAGTTTCCGCAACGAATAGCAAAACTCGCTTGCTGTCTCTATTGGTCGATCCTCCCAAGGATTCCAGCGGTTCTTGCAGATTTGCAAATACTTCGGCTTATCGTAGTCTACGAAAATATTCTCATGGTGGGACACTGTGGACCGCTCGAAGTCCATGTCAACCAGAATCCGTTCCCGCAGCCGTACCAGTCGCTGTGTGTTCAGATACCGCTCAATTTTAGGATATTTCGTGCAGTATTGGCTATATACTACATGCTGGTTGTTGAATTCCGTCCGATTCCTAAAGAATCCGTTGGCCACGAATACCGGAATATAATCCGTCCAGCAGTCGCCGGGGGTGGCACTAAGCAAGATCCATTCGTTTTCCTTTGTGATCTTCAGAAACGCTTTGACCCAGCTTCCACGTCCAACAACACGCTGTTCATCAAATATGAAGAACGCATTCTTCACGCCAACGTACTTCCCAATATTATTCCACGAGTCTACGACGACCGTATGCTCGTAAATATCAAGCTCTGGATCGGTACTCATGTAGAAATGAGCCAGTTCTTCATCCCATTCGCCAGTATCTCGTTTTCGAGCCGTGGTAATGATATAAAGATCCGGTGGTTCTGTCATCCTTGCATATTCTTTTGTGTTTATTTGTCCACCATAGAGTCTGTAGTAAAACGCCAAACTCGTCCTTGATTTTCCGCTCCCAACGCCGCCGCACAAGATGCATCCGATTTTCATTCGGTCTACTGCATCCAACTGGTAGTCATAGAGCGTAACTCCTGCCATCAGCCTGATCACCTCATTTCCAGCATCACGTGTATGTCTTTTTCCCGGCAATGATTCTCATACGCCAGAAGCGAAATCGTTGCTTCCTCTTCGTCCTCTCCTTCACCTCGTACAGTGTAAGCAAAGAGCTCCTTTCGATTTTTTCGGAAAACCTTCCAGAGTTCTTTCTTTTTAGTGGAGTCCGTGCTTTTTGCAATAAGCGACATACTGAAGTCCCTCCTTCGTTGCCTCATGCATGATTTCCTGAAGACTAGGCCCTTCATACTTCTTTTTTGCTTTCGGCTTGAATGCATCCATCTCTGCTTTGTCAGCAGCGCGCTTGATCCGTTCCTGCGCGATTTTTTCATCCAGAAGCTCTCTTCTGCGCTTTTTCCTGCATTCCGGGCAAAATACAGTCGCTACCGGGACATTTTTCAACTCTTTGCCGCAAGCTATGCAGACTTTGTCGGTTACCGTGACACCCATCTTGCGTCATCCTTTCATGTATTTATATAGGCGTTTGCCGCTGGTGGGACAGGCAGGATTTGAACCCGCGATGAACCAGTTATGAGCTGGCTGCTTTGAACCTGACTAAGCTACTATCCCAAAAGAAAAGAGCCACAGATCTCTCCACGGCTCTTTATGCAAGCTGATTATTTCGCGCCGTCCTCCGGTTTGCAAGGATGAACGTCCAGACATATCTTTCCATGCGCATCTGTCCGAACGGAAAATTCTTCCGGGTCATGGAACAGCTTCTCATACTTCTCAAGAAGCTCCGGACTCAGTGATCCGAAATCATCTTCCGTAAGCCCAACGATCAGGAATGTCCCTACAACGATGTCGTAAGGCACACCAAGCTCAGTTGCGAGAACCCGGTTATAATGCTCCACGGAATCACCATCCAGTTTGCCTTCTTCATTGCAGATCAGTGCCACAGGATCATCCCACGGATATACCGCCTGAATCGGTCCTCCAACTTCTTTCTGCAAGGAGTCCAGACCGAGCGGAATCCGGACGATTTCAGGATAGCAATGTGCTTTGATACGGAGCACTTTGATTCGTTTCATGACATCAACCTCCAAATCATTCATAAATATCAATCGAGCTGTCCCCTGCTGAGAACGCCATTTGCGACGTGGGCACTCATAGGACTGGTGCATTCAACCAGAGACCGACCCCGGCACTCGAAACTATCAATGCTTAGTAGATTTCGAGGTCATCTACTCTTTTATCAATTTTTCTGCGCTCGATGACATCAGGCGCAGCGTTGCCGAGATTGACCAGATAAAACGGGATTCCGTAGTTCTTAGCTGCGATATTCTCGATGATGCAGCCGCGGAACTCACGAGCCTCGTCAAAGATACCGATGAAATAGTCTGCCTCGGAAAGCTTCTTGATGGACTCGCCAAGATACCACAGCGCTTCGTTCGCATCTTCCGGAGGGTCGCCCTCAAAGTAGGTCGGGATGACTTCCAACTCTCTGTCAAAGATCACCTCTGCGATTTTGTGGAGCCGGTCGAAGGTCTTGCGGATGTCTTCCTCGCTGCGCTTCCGCATAGGGCAGCTGATAAACAGTTTCTTCATATTCTTCACCTCAGAACGGAATTTCGGTGGGGTCGCTCGGCTCTGCCATGTCTGCTTCTGGAGCCGCAAACCGGGCGTAGCGCTCTGCATACGGATCAGGATCGGCATCCTGCTCGACATACATGACATCGGCGTACAGGCTGTACTCACCGGGAGAGTTCCGCTTTTCAGCGAGGTTTGCCTGCACGCAGACATTCTTGACGCGGATATAGTCGAGCTGCCCGATAGTGTCGATGCCACAGAGCAGCCGCTTGCCGGTGGTGGTGATCCAGTACACATGCGGCGGCCACTGAGAGTTCATGTTGACCGTAACAGGAACGAAATAGGTCGGAACGAAAGGCTCGTCGTAAGTACGCTCGGGGTTCGGATTGGTCTGCTTGACCTTGACGCCGAGAGAGAGCAGATGGTCCACCATCTCTTGAGTCGGGATCACCACGTTGACACGCCGAGTGCTTGAGCCAAAGCGGTCACGGCTCGGGTCGCCGGAGAAATTGGTGGCAAAGATAAAGCGAGTATCATCGATGTTGACTTTCTGACGCTTGGTATACATTGTAGTAGATCTCCTTTTACTTTTTCAGTTCACTGATGACTGCTGCACGAAGCATCTCCATGGTATAGAGGTTCTTATCGGCCTCAACAATTACTTCGTGCATCTGACTGATTAACCGATCAATCGTTTCCATATCGGGTTTCGTAGCATCTTCAACAGGCTGCATATAGCCGCTCTTCTTAACCCACTTCTGGATTTCCTTATAGAAATCCGGGCTGTCGTTTGCACAGCGCTTTGCAACTGCCATAGCCAGACCCTTTTCCGGGTCAAAATTGTCCTTGACATTGCACTTCACAACGGTTTTGCTGCCATCGCTCCAGTACACCACCGTTGCCGGAGGGTTAAAGATAACTTTCTTGATGCTTGCTGCAGTCATAGTAGCTGCCTCCTTTTTGAATACTTCTTCACAGATGCGGTCAGCCAAGTGCGCATAACGAAGCGAATCCAAGACGTGCTCTTTTGAACTCCGAACATGCCAGTCCCCCTGCCTGTCACGCAGGAGTTCGCCCGGATCAAACTGAAACGTATTCCCGTTATCCAGTTCGAGAGTCATTCTAAATTCGCCCGATATGGTGTAAAAATTATTGACCTGACCCAAATAACGCCCATTAGAGTTAAAAAGTCTGCCTCTGTTCATAAATCTCATCTCCTCTCAAAATTCTGTGCAGCTTCATCCTTCACGTCGTCCCACGGAATATCAGGCTTTTGCCAAGGCGGTTCACCAGAATCATCTGCAACAAACCATTCAAAATCACCATATTTGGCGATTTCTTTGACGGCATCATCAACTTCCCTATTGAAGTATTCCTTGTCAATGGACTCCTCCATATGAAGCTGATAGACCATCTCACTTTCGAGCCACCGGTAATCTTTTGCACCCGTTACAGATGCGTATTTCCGATTGCCTGCATCGTCAATGCCCGATTCCCGCAGAAGCAGCGCGCCGCCAGCTCCTTTGACGATAGGACAGAACTGGCCGACGCGGCCCACAAAAATATATTTGTGCTCACCGTCCGGCAGCCCTTCATTTTTATCGAGATAGATGGCTCCTTTGGATACACTTTTTGTTTCACAAAGGTCCTCGAACTGAATCGGGTCTTTGGAAAACAACGTCTTAAAGACATACGGAATCTGGAACTGAGTTCCGGTGGCCGTCCACTCTCCGCCTTCCTTCTCGTTATCTCCAGGCACGTATCCATACCGAGCCTTACAGTCCGTCGCATCCATGTACTTTGCGATGTAGACTGCATTGTTCACGAGGCACATCTTCTCGTAGGTGGCCTCATGCTCAAAGGTGTATCCATACTTCTCCGCAAACTTCATACAGAAGTCAATAATTTCCGGCGTTGCACCGGGAATCTTGATGGAATCGGTCTTTATGTGGGCGACCGTGAACCCACGCTGCTGTACCTCATCCTGCAAAGTACGCATAAATAAAGCCCCTCGAAGCGCCACAATGTTGTTGGCGTTCTTGGGGTTCCGGAAGGGGTTGTCGAAGGTCGCACTGGTCAATCCGTAAACCGAGTTAATGGCGATCTTCAGCGCCTGCGCCAAAGCTTTTGCCTGTGCAGGGTCGTCGAGATACTTGGCCAGCTTTCCGCCAAAGAGTTCCTTGGCCTTATCGTACTCGCCATGCTTGACATGGATTCGAACCTCCATCAGATCATTGAAATGCTTGGTGTATTCGCCGAAGTAGTTCATTGCAACGGCGGAATGCGGGTGCAGCGACGCCACGTCCAGAAGCGCCACATTGTAGTACATGTTAGGCTCGGCATAGACATAGCCGCCCATGCCCAAATCCGTGCCACGGAACATATTGTGCATCCGACCATCCTCGCCCTTGACCCACTCGTAACCCGGGAAGGCATTGATGATGTTTTTGGACACCAAAATATCAGGCTCGACCTCGGTCAGCGAATCCTGTTCACCGGTAGCAAGGTCAGTATAGACAAGCTTCGGGTGCTTCTCTTTGCCAAAGATGATACGGGTGGTAAGCGTATTAGTCGTGTCATTGACCGTCATCCCGGCAAGGTCTGCCAGAATCTCACGAGCAACAAAGTCTGCCTGCCGCTTCTTGGAATAGAACACGGCTTCCGTGGCAACGACATCATTGTCGCAATACTCAGCGACCTTATCCCAGAGATTCTCCGGCACCGGCTGGTCCCACGGTAAGCCAAGCTCCTGATGATGGATACCAAGCTCGATTTCAAACTTTTTCAGACTCTGCTTTTTGGACGAGAAGTCGTAAATATCAGTGTAGGACAGATTATATGCCTCGCCGAAGAAACCTGTATGTTCGTTGATGATGCGGTTCGAAAGCGCATAGAGCTGCGCATTCGACATGCCGATCATCCGTCCCCAGAGAATGTGGTTGTCATATTTCCGGTTGTTGAAACCGATGAGCCGATATTTCGTAAGGGCTTCAATTTCTTCCGGGCTGGGATTGATCATCCTGTGAATGAGGTCATTTTTGGCAAACTTCCAGTTCACGAGGAAAAGGTTCGGGAACACCTCACAGTCGAAGAATACGATAGGGGTCTCATTCTCGCCGGCCTGAGAGTCTTTCACCTCTTCCTTCGATTTGAAATGCATCTTCGATACTGCTTTCAAACATGCTTCAGCCTGATTCGTGCTGTTTGCAGCGAAAGCCAGAATCGAATTGCGCATGTCATCGACATCGTACGGGACATTTCCCTCGTACGCCTCATCCATAATGTGAGCGATGAAGTCCACACTCGGTTTGGTGTAGGGACTGATTTCTTTGGCCAGTGCTTTCTTAATCAGAATGCGAAGATGCTTCTCATTCTGGATCTGCTTCGTGTCAACCATTTTTTCTCCCTTCAATGGCAAGCCACTACTGATAGACGCTACGGAAATATCATTGCACTTCGATAACTTTCTTCTAAGAGAAGAATTTCCAGTGAACACCTTTATCTCGATGTTTTCATCGTAGACTCTGCTGAGCTTCGCTGTGTCCCCGCTGTAAATATAATGCAGGTGGATGCCGGCACCAGATTTGCTGAGTTCCGCGTACGTTTTCGGCCACTTTGATGCAGCCTCCAGATTCAACTCGAAGCTTTTCTTGCCATCAGGTCCTTTAATATCAAAGTCGATGACAATATGATTCTCTGGAACCTTCACATAATGAAGTCTCGAAGTGTCCAGCTCTGACAACTTGGTTCTGACATTCTCCCATTTTTGCATAGGAGTGCCTTCTTCAGTCGCATACTGTGCCGGACAGTCCCTGCAAATATCATTGAAGAGAGAATGCTGCTCTTCGAACTCGATCCACGAAGTATGAGCTTCTTCCTGCGGCCGTTCCTCCTTCGGCTGCTCAAGAAACTCCTTGAACTTGTCGGCTCGGAATCCGCTGTAGTAACTGCGGACTCTTTCTCCATTCATATCTTCCGAACGCTCTTTGTAATCCGTAAAGTAGTTCATCAACTCCTCACGGAAAGCGCGCCGGGAGTACGGATACGATACCTTTGCCTCCTCATTGTAAGTGTTGTACATTGCCCAGGCCCGCTTGAGCGATACGCCGTCCGACCTCTTGAATTCGTAATAGGAATCCAACATGAAGTTGTAGAAGTCATTCGATGCTCCGAGCATCCTTGTTGGAACATACTCGTCGTAGAGGTGCTTGTTTTTCTCGTAGATCTCCTTGCAGTGCCAGGCGATCCCACCAAGCTCGAAGTCAACTTTGCTAACAAGGTCCCGATACTTTTTGGCCGGAATCTTTTCGCCGCTCGGCTCGACATCGATAAGTCTTCGGATCAGGCCCGACTTGGCATCTGTGATTCGGACCGGCTTGTTCGTGCCAAGGAACATAAAGCACTTGAACTGACTTGCATACTGGCTCCTGAACTTCTCGTTCACCAGCATCGTCTCGTGGGAGACCAGCGAGTTCAGTCTCGTGTTGTCTTCGATCCTCGACAAATCGCCGTCGTGCTGGATCGCAACGAGCGGGTTCGTCTTGAATGCCTCTAGCGCGAAAGCGTTCGAGGATGAGCCGAGCACTTTGGAGTCGAAAACCGACCAGTATCCTTCGAAAAGTTTCTGCACGATGTTCAGAATAGTGGATTTACCGCTTCCGGGCGGGCCGTAGAGCACGAGGAACTTTTGAATCTTCTTCGAATCGCCATCGACGATCGCGCCAATGGCCCATTCTATCTTCTCACGTTCTCCGGGAGAATATAAAGTGCTCATGAGTTCTTCATAGGCACTGATACTTCCTGCTTCCAGTGGATACGGCAGCCGTTTGGATGCATAGCTCTCTTTTTTGACAGGGGTGTTTGCAAATATCAATGTCTCGTCGAGCGTATGATAATTGTCTCGCATCTGTCTCTGGCAATATTTGTGCCAGTTGTCGATCATTCCGGACTCGGCATCCCACATATGAAGCACTCTAGAGCCGCCGTCAAACAGCTCTTTGTGCTCATTTGCGTAAATATCAAGCTCCCGGTCGATGAGCTGCAGCGCATCCTGCTCGTCCGTGCTCCACAATCCACGTTCTTCCAACCAGATCGCATAGAAATCCGAGCCTCGGATCATAAGGTCTTTCGACCGTTTAATGATGAATTTCGGATATATCTCGATCACACCGCGCTTTCCGGTCCGCGTTGCGATCATAAGGAAATCTATCATAATGACTTGATTTCCTCCTTTCTGCGATGTTTATACGTCTTTTTTCGTGATCGTGGCGCAGCCGTCACAGCAGGTATCTTTTTCGGGAGCAGCCGGTGCGTCTTTCTGCTCCTCGCCATGCAGGTCGTAGTTGTGATGCATCATCGCAAGCTCCGCCTCCGTTTCGCGCACGTGAGTCTCCGCGTCCCGGAGCTTCTTATCGACCTCGCCCAGTATCTTGTAGGACGTCAGGCCGAACCACAAAAGCCCCGTGATGAGAAGGTTCTTCCGCATCAGCTTGCCACGCTGCTTCCGGATGGTCGTCTCCGCCATCTCAAGGGCAGACTTGGTGGTTGCCAGTTCGTACATGACATTCATCATTTCCATTGTCTATTTTCCTCCAGTAATTCAGGTCGGTAAATATCAGCCGACCAATGTGTTCCGTGTTTCGGCACGATGTGATCCGCATCAAAACTCTTTCATCATCGACGAATTCCTCAATAACTCCTTCCATCGTGATGCAGATTTTCGACACGTAAATATCAGGCTTCATTTTCCGCCAGCCAGCCCATGAGCTGGTACCAAATATCAATGGTACGCATGTCTTCGGTAGGCCTGGAAAGCGTGAAGAGCCCGCCGGCGCCATTCGGCTTATAGTCTCTTCTGCTGAATCGCTCAATGACGGATTCTGCCCGCGCTTCGTCGAAGCGCTGGTCATCCATAGCAGCCAGACCGAGGCTGACGACCATGTTCCAGAACCACTGCCCTGTTCTCTTCCCGGCCGAAGAGTCCTCCAGGATATGTTCCTCGATCCGGATGGAAAGCCCAACCATCATCTCGAGCATGCTGCACGGGATGCCCGTAAACGCCGAATCGATCCTTGCGTAAGAAATATCATTCTCCGTTGCGAAACGATACCGGAGATTCGTGCCGTCTGCTGCTCTGGAAATATCCATCTCACAGGCCGGAACATAGTTTCTGTTATAAAGAAACATCAGGAGCCGGTGAAATGAGAGGTTCCGGGGCTCCCATTCACCGCACACACTTTTGTAGAGCCAGTCATAATACTGCTCCGCCAGACTCGAAAATATCATTAGTCCTCCTCATTCTGATATACGTCGCAGAAGTTCTGCCGGACCTGAAGGATCTCGTAGTCCTTCATATACTTGTGGTTCCGGACATGTACTGTGCTCGGCATATACACCCCGAAGTTCTTCAGCGCCTCCGTGCCGATCATATCCGCGACAGAGTCCTCGTCAAGGGGAGTGTCCTCGCCGTCGATGACGAGCTTTCCGTCGCTGTAGTACGAGAGGAAACAGGTCTCGTATTCATCATCCCCGCCGAAATCGTCCGGCTGGATGATCTCGATCGGCTCGTGGTCTGCGTTCACCTCCGGGTCAGACTCCGTCCGATACTTCCCGGCCAGCTGCTCGAAGCTCTTCTGGGTGGCTTTCTCTTCGATTTCCTTTTCCATATCGGCTTCCCTCTCCTGGAGATGGCGGCGATCAGTCTCATACCGCTCGTCATAGTAATCCCGATACTTCTTCTGGAACAGGGTATGCATGATGCACACGCCGGTGCTGACGCCCGCTCCGAAGAACAAAATATCACGAATCGTTCTGTTCATTGTCTTCTCCTTTTATGCTCATAAAGGTAAACGCCAGTCCGCCAAAGAAAAGGGAGACGCTCATAAGAACGCCTCCCACGACATGCCGCTTACGTTTCGTGTCGGTCAGATAGTCCAGAAACAGAAATACGTTTTCCAAACTGTCCATAGCAACGTCCCTTTCACTCTGCGAGAACAGCCAGACCGGAAGCAAAGCACACCCCGGCCATGACTGCGAACACATAAGAGAGCTTCTTTGCGATTCCGGTCATAGCTATCCCTCCTAAAATATCAGATCTTGTCGATGATGACGCCGTCGCAGTTGAAGGTGAGCAGCAGCGCCATATTATAGGCAAAGGGATTCGTGTCAATATTCTGAATATTAGACACTCCCTCTACATAATTATCGATGCCGAACTTGACGCGGTTTTGTTTCGACATATCGTTAGGGTCATAAATCCATCCGATGAGCTGACCCTCAGGCACTTTCATGGTTCCATTGCCACCGTAAGTTCCAATCATGGACAGAACATCATTCAGGAAAAGATGGCCCTGACTCTTGAGGCGTTTATCCGCAGCTTTTTCGACCATAAACAGATAGTTTCTGTTCAGGTCAATATCAGGTTCCCATGTATCAACGGTCGAATCAAATACACAGGTATAAACGCTCTCATGCTTGGACGCAATATCCTTGTATTCCTTGATGACCTCTTCGGTGCCGTCATCCTTTTTTGCAGTGGACTCGACTTCGACTGCCCTGATATTGTGCTCAAGCTCGTGCTGGATACGGTCGCCGAAGCGCTCCGTGACGCGGGACTTATACTCGTTGAAGGTCTTGTCAAGTGCGATATAGGCAGCCGTGAGCGTGGCATTCCGCTTGCTCATAATATGATGGCTGCCGAACATGCAGCCAAGGGCTACCATACCGAGACTCACAGCGGGAGCATATGCCTTGGCGAGCTTCACGCCGGTCTGGATGTAGACGGCCGTGATGTCCTTCTTGACATCCTCTTCGGTATATGTTTCATCCTTGTTCAGGATGATCTGGCCGTTCTCGATCTGCTCCTTTGCCTTGTGGATCGTCGCGACGTCGGCCTTATGCTCTTCGATGATGTCCTGCGCCTTAATGGTAGCCTTACAGGCCATGACAGTAGCCGCAACACCGCAGACCGCCGCACCGACGATCATAATGGTCGGACTGGCCTTCTTGAGCCGGTAGCCGTACTTGGACGCCGTGCGAGTCACAGCGTTGATGATCTCATCTTTTTTGATGCTGTTAAGAATCTTCATAAAATATCATTCCTTTCTATCTCAGCGGAGGGGGATCGGACGGGGCAGAACAAGGCGGTACCCGCCCGGGATGCCCTTGATGCACGCTCCATCGAGGTTGTACCAGCCGTAATTGTAGTCAGTGGACTCGTTCGAGACACCCATCATGTCCCACAGGTCGCCTACAGACACCTGCTTGTACTTGCGCAGGGCATCGTACATCTCGTTCAGGGTGTCGTCTGCGTCGCAGCGCACTTCGAAATCCAGATTCTGAAGCGTTCTTACCGGGCGTCCGGATGTTCCCGGGCGGTTACTCTGCCCGTCCTGATAGTAGCGATCGTAGCTGTTACGCTGCCGGCTTGAGCTGCTGTAATTCGTAGACGAGCTGCGGCTGCGGTCATCGCCCCAGAGAGCGATGTTGATGGCGGAATTAAAGATGCTGCAAAGCCCGTTCTTCAGCATCGGGATGAGATACTCCGCGATGATGCGGTCTTTGACGGTCTTGAGGTCCTCTGCCAGAAAATCATTGGCGATCTTCTGGATGTCGTTCTGCTCCTTGAGCGTGACCTTTCCCCTTACGACCTTGTCGAACTTCTTCTTGGGTTCGCCCTGAGCCGTATTGAAATCATTCTTGGGCATATCCACCTGTGCCATTATGCTTCTCCTTTGCAAAAAATAAAAAAGTAAGAGCTGCAGATTTCTCTACAGCTCTCGCCTTATCTGACATTAGTTCTCTTCTTCACAAGTTTCCTCGTCAGAAGTCACATCCTTCGACTCCACATCGATGACCTCGTCCTTCTTCGCCTTCTTGCTGGCCATCTTCTCCTTGATGTGCTTGAAACCCTTCTTTGCAGCAGGGATGCCATACTTCACGCCAGCGCTGATGAGCAGCGCAGCGCCAACACCGATCTTGACGATCTTGCCAAGATCGAGGTTTGCATTGCTCTCACAGTCGCAGTCCGAAGTATAGTTCTCCGCCTCAACGGGAACCAAGTTCTCAACAGGAGCGTTCTCCATCATAGAAGTCTCGTTCTCCATAGTCACGTTGTTCATTTCGTCCATTTTTGTTACCTCTTTCTTATAAATAAGTTTATAATGTCGGAGTATTTCTCTCCATAAAGCAAGCTGAATTTTTCGCGCCGGGGTAAAAATATCAATACCCCAGCCACTTGGGCGGAGTGCTGTAATCCAGCACAAGGCAAGGCGTTCCATCCTCATCCAGTTTGGATGTGTAGAAGGTGCTGATCTCCAGAGTCGTTTCCGTGTCCCAGCCCAGAAGGTCGCCGTTACGGTTGTGGTCGATGCCCAGATAGTCGAACAGGTCGTTTTCCGTGACCCGAAAATCGCTGAGCAGCTGCTTATTCACGCCGTTGATGGCTTTTTCCAGCATGTTTCTGGACGTGAAAAAGT
>ERZ1026846.1231-NODE-1231-length-16898-cov-24.103366_pt1 | contig 16898 bp, 11 predicted proteins | sample MGYA00380153_ERZ1026846 | MGnify/ENA primary metagenome ERZ1026846 (study PRJEB33269, sample SAMEA4719789) | human gut metagenome | biome: human-associated habitat; feature: organic feature; material: feces | place: Cameroon | collected 2013-10 ... | reverse complement strand
GCAAGGTTACTGCTATCTGCGTAAAGCCTGGTCAGGCTGTGCTCGAAGAGGATGCACTCGTGGTTATCGAGTAATTCTGACACGGATTTTACGGATTTCACGGATTTCACAGATTATTTTAAATCTCGAAAATAAAAAAGAGAGGGTGAGTCATGAACTTGTGACTTCCCTCTCTTTTCTTTTATACCACACAACGTTCTTGTATCGTTGACGCATCAAAATAAGTTACAGTATTCACCCATAAAAGAAATCAGAAACAAGATGATAGATTTTACAGAAGAACAGTTAGAGAGATACAGCCGCCACATCCTCCTTCAGGATGTAGGACTCGAAGGTCAGGAGAAGCTCCTCAATGCCAAGGTACTCATCGTAGGTGCCGGTGGCTTGGGCTCTCCAGTTGCCCTCTACCTCGCTGCCGCAGGTGTGGGACATATCGGTATCGTGGATGCTGACGTGGTAGACCTCAGTAACCTGCAACGCCAGGTGATTCATCAGACCAAGGACCTGGGCATTCCAAAGGTGGAGAGCGCCAAGGAGAAGATGATTGCCATCAATCCGGACGTGGAAGTAACCACCTATCACGACTTCCTCGATTCTCACAATGCCGAGGAAATCATCAAGCCATGGGATTTCGTCATCGATTGCACAGACAACTTCCCTGTGAAGTTCCTCATCAATGATGCTTGCGTACGTCTGGGCAAAGCCTTCTCGCATGGCGGCATCCTGAGATTCCAGGGGCAGACCTTTACCCACCTGCCAGGTACGGCATGTTACCGCTGTTTCTTCAAGGAGCCACCTCCAGCAGGCACTGTTCCTACCAGTAGCCAGGCAGGCGTCCTGGGTGCCATCGCCGGTATGCTGGGAACCATCCAGGCAGCCGAAGCTTTGAAGTATTTCCTCGGTGTGGGCGAACTGCTCACCGACCGTCTGCTTACCTTCGATGCCAAGACGATGAACTTCCGCACCATCAAGGTGAAGAAGCGTGCATCCTGCGAAATCTGCGGCGACCACCCTACCATCGACCATCTCATCGATTACGAGCAGGCAGCCTGCGATTTGAAACAACACTAAATATAGTGATTATTTATTAGTGTCATCTCCCTCTGCCACACCGATGAGATTCTCGACTACGTATTGAAGTCGATAGAAGAGAGTATCGAGTAAACACGCATAATAAGAAAGTAAAGTCACAATACCCAGCACCATCTGCCGGGTATTGTGACTTTTTTTTTCAGAAACACCTCAAAGCCCGATAAAGAGCAAAAACCTTGATTATAAGATACTTTATAAAACTTTTCTCCCGTTTTTCTTGCATGATTCAGATAATAATCGTATTTTTGCAGCAGATAAAATACGCAAGCTTATGAAAGAGAAAAGATATACATTGCCAGAAGAGCAGAAAGATGCTGCTTTCGCAGCAGAGCCAGCACCAGCCTATCACGGAAATGCTGCCATGGCACTTCCCGAGGACGAATGTGCAGAAGAAGATATTGACTGGAATAAGATTCCGGTTGGCTGGCATCCGGCTAATGAAGAAGAAGCCATGGCTAGAATTGAAGCTATTGAGGCGGAGTATGAGAATGGGCAATATGTTGATGCTGAAGAATTTGAAAAAGAACTAACGGCACAATACCCGTGGCTAGAAGATTGGAAGCGTTCTATCAGCATAGAAGATTTCAGAAAGAACTGCAAGAATAAGCTAAATAAGCTTTTTCCGTAACTTTTCTCCCATTTTCCTTGCATCATTCAAATAATAATCGTAAATTTGCAGCGACATAAATAACAATAACATTAATAGGAGGAACAGAATTATGGCACTAGCAATAAAAGCAATACCAACACTCTATGGTGAGGAAGCTCGTCGTTTCCAAGAAATGGCAGACGAAACAGAGCGCAAATATGATATCAGTCCCAAGCGAGACATCAAAAAAGATCCTCGCTATCGTGCTATGCGCACAATACTCGAAAGGTCGAACATTAATTATTAACAGTATGGGATTTCTTGAAGATAAATGCATATTAGACTTGATAACGGATGACATTCTTACCGAGTGTCATCCTTTTGTTTGTGGCGATGATGATATGGATGAATTCTTTGCCAAAGATGCATTAACTTATACCCACTATAAAATGGGAAAATCTTATTGCTTCCGATTAAAAGACGATCCACAGAATATAGTTGCTTGCTTCACCGTATCAAATGATAGCATTCGTATATACGATTTACCAAGCAGCAGACGTAATGCTATGTGGGGAATAACTCATAGAGAAAAAATGCTCACCAGATATCCAGGTGTCCTTGTGGGAAGATTAGCTGTCGCAACTAAGTTTTCCAATAAAGGCATTGGCTCTGAGGTTTTAGATTTTATCAAGATGTGGTTTCTAGATGATGCTAACAAAACAGGTTGCAGATTTGCGATTGTTGATGCCAAAAACGAACCCAATATTTTACGCTTTTATGAGAAAAACAATTTCAAGACTCTATTCCCTAGAGAAATTGACGAAATATTCTATACAAAGCCTCCTAAAAGCGAAGAAGAAAGAAAAGAACAACAAAAGAATCCTCGCCAGTTAAAAACGAGACTGATGTTTAGTGATTTGCTAGCCGATTCCCTATAAAACAAGATATTTCAGGACAGGACCGAATGCCGCTTGTGAAAGTTCTATCTATAAATTATATTCCCCAACTCTGACACTCGGAACAGAATTCTAGCTACCCCGCATTTCACGGGGTAGCTAGAACTAAAATACTGAATATCAATTTCGTAATAAGCTAAACTCACTTACGTAATTCCGTCTTTATTCCTCTTTATATGCCTCATACTCCTCTCGAGAAATTGGAGTCTCTGGGTCAACAATCAACACTTCATCATAGGTCAAGCCATAGAGGTGATAGACGAGGAAGTCGATTTGATTCTCCAAGGAAGTGGTGTCGGCTTCTATATTTACTTTTTTCAACTCCAACACTTTAGAAACCAATGATTCCAATTGTTTCTGAATCGCCGCACTTGGAATTGGTATTCTCAATTGTTTCAAATATTCAGCCTTTATTGCTAAATTCAAGAACTTTGTGGCAAACAAATAATTGATTAACATAGAATCCAATATTCCCAACAGGTAACGTAGAGAAGCATGAACATCATTTGGAATTATGAAGTTTACACCTTGACTTCCATATACAGACTTATCATCCAATACAGCACAAATTCTTGTTTTCAATGCCTCATTTCTTGTATTTTGGACTAAGATTTTCTCTTTCAAGTCTAATTCGCTTTTCACACGAGGCCATTGTAAAGAATACCATTGAATCGCACCATTCTTCGCTTCTCTACGTTTTGACAATGCGTCCTTAAAAGCAGCAAGCCAAGTTTCTGTATTTGGATAAGTCTCTATATTTACAGAATTATTAAGATATAAGATTCTACGTTCTCTACTTCTAACAGCATATCGTTCAATATCTCGCCCATGACAAAGAGGATGAAGCAACTCTTTATCTATCCCATACGACAATGCCTCTGCTTCCGAATCAAAAATAAATGCAGGATTATTACCTGTTACAATGCCTTGAAATACAGAGAAATTCTCATCAAGTCGAGGGAAGTCATGATTAAATAGTTTACCCATTAAATCATTAGTCTTTTGATCACTAATACTAATAAGATTCTGGAACAAAGAGAAATAATCACTTGGTACAATGCTAACTTGCTGATTTTCAAAATCCACAGCATTCTTCAATATAATCTTTTTGTTTCCTCTTTTACAGAAACGTAAAATAGTAGTATCAACTGTAGGGGCATGGAAAACTTTACCACCAGTATAACATACTTCCGATAACCATTTATTATCTAAGAAAAGATTGCGCAATTTTTTATACGACAAATTGGAATGGATGATAGAAGGAATGATATAGGTAACAACAGCACTAGCTGACCCTAATTTGGTCAATGCCATTTCCAAGAATAGCGAAAATAAATCTGCACGCTTTTCAAAACAAGTAAAAGTATCCTTATATATTTTCTTATCTTCCACAGAAATACCTTCCACATTAACATACGGCGGATTACCAATCACAATATCAAAACCGCCCTGCTCGAATACATCTGCAAAGTATGTATGCCAAAGGAAGAACTGGTCGTTTGGAATATCCAATTCATCTACGGCATCCTGCACCTCATGATTTCCCTCAGCACAAATCTTGATGTAATCTTTTACGTACTTATCTATCTCCTTGCGACGCTGAGCACGCAAGGTATGATCGGTAATGCTAAAATATGATTTTACTAAATCCTGGATGACTTTCTGAACATCTGTTTCCTCAAAACCTAAAGAAAGAACGCCACGAGTTTTCTTGGTATCCTTACCAGTCTTCAGCTTCTTGGAAGTAACATCCAAGTCCACCCCTTTATAACTCTCCAGCAACGAGTTGCCCTGCATAATCTTAAAGTCGAGATTAGGCAATGGCATCGGCTCCTTTTCATCGATGATAAGAGCAAGCCAGAAACGGAGACGGGCGATGTCTACGGCTCCCTTCTCAATATCAACACCATAAATGTTGTTCTGAATGATGTGGCGCTTGATGTCGGCAGCATTATCCTCCTCGAAGATTTCAATGGACTTGCGGCATGCATAGAGTTCACGGAGTAAGCCCATAGGGAATGCTCCCGAACCGATGGCAGGGTCGCAAATCTTCACGTCTATCAACTTCTGGTCGATAGACATGGCAAGTTCTGAAGAAGCTCCACCCAGCTCCTCCACATCATTGGTTTTCACAAAGTTAGCAATATGTTCCTTAACCTCAGCATCCTCTATGCCTGTTTGCAGATACGCCGTCAACGACTCCTGACACATATAACGAACGATTTCCTTTGGTGTATAAAAGGCTCCCTTGTCCTTGTTATCCTCCAAAAGATTCTCGAAAATCTTGCCAAGCATCTCTGGATCAACTCCCACCTCGGCATCATTCGGGTCATTCTCATCAATCGTAAAGTTATAACTATCAAAGAAATCGAAGAGCGACTGGAACATTACGGCAGGAAATACAGATTCTACCTCATCAATCTTCTCCTGCTGGAAGAGACCACCATTGAGATAAGGAATCTCCTCGGCATTCGGAATATACTTCACTCCCACTCCGTTAACCAAAGGCGCACTACTCCGGTCCTCTGGCTTGGTATTGAGCAAGCCAAAGAACATCGGTTCAAGCACCTTATCAAGGAAATCTCCCTTTACTTCATCAGAGGCATCATAGAACAAATCGTGCATGTAATGCAGATTGCCGGCAAGCCATCCCTTACTCTGCAGGAAATAAAGGAACACGATACGACCCATCATCTTCTTGATATAATCGCGCACCAGTTTATCATCTTCCTTAAAGGATGTAAAGTATTGGGCATCTGGTTCTCCAGTTTCCTGCTCCACCCATTTGTTTCCCTTCTTTACATATTCCTTACCTGTAATGAACTTCACGAACTCGGCATACTGCTTGCGGTAAGCATCGAAGAAATCATCAGAAAGCGCTTCTACTGAGAACGCTTTCTTGATTTCAAGAAACTCATTGGCTTTTGTCCGTAAACTTTCAAAACGAAGTATAGGAGTCTTATAAAAAGCCTTCTCATCACCAAACACATAGGTGAATCGCTTGGTACTGGTAGCATCTTCCTTCAAGTCGCAAATTAAAGACAGACGCCAGTTGGTTCCATCATTAAATACCGCCAAGGCTGCATCAAAGCCATAGCCCAGATAAGGACGAATCAGATTACGAAGCCCCACCTTGCGGCGCAGCACCGAACCATCCTCCATTTCATAATAGAAGAAGCCTAACTCATAATTATCTTGTGTTGTCATGCTGCCCAGGAAATATCCCTTGCGGTCTTCGGCATCCTCATCCAAAACCTCAGGACGCACACGCACCTTGTCGGCATGAAAGTAATCCTGCAGCAACATCTGCCACTTCGAAAGATTGAACTTCGACTGAAAGAGTCGCTTGAATGTTTCTTTATTATATGTTGCCATAACTATCTTTGTTTTTTCTGTTCTTACACCTTATTATATATTGAGACTTAGATGAATGACTCAGATACCACAATCTGCGGTTCCAAGATTTCCTCGTTTCTTTCCTCGTCAGTATCCAGCGGAATGTTGTAGCGATCAAAGAGTTCATCTACCTTGTCTATGATTTGCGCTACGAGGTCTTCTCTGGATGGTTTCTGCTTCTTTACCAGGCGATTGAAACTGTTGATGTTTGAATTGAGTCCGGTGAAGACACCCAATTCCACAATCTGCTCCAGCTTCTTGATTTGCGCCACAGTCTTCTCCGCATCCACAGCATTCAAGGTCCGATTCATCGTACGGAGAATGCTCAGCACAGCATTGGTCGATTTATCTTTCTTCCTATTCTCCATGCTTTCGGCATCTACCACTCTTCTCACCACCTTCTGGTAGGATTCCAAAGCCAGTTTCACCTGGACGTAATGAAAATCCATCACCTTCGCAAAGTCTCCCGGCTTCTCCTCCATCGCAGCCTTCATGATGTCCATCGCATCCAAGAATGGGATAGACAAAGCCTTGCCGTCAGCCTTAACCCAATAATACTCCACCTTCTGAGGCGAAGAAAGATAGACGATGGTAGAATGAAGATGTTTACCGATTTCCCTCACCGTTCGACTCTTCATCGGCAAAGCCTTGATGTGATTGTAGAGCTTGCGATGGGTGCGATAAAGCTCACGGGCTTCTTCCAGGAACTTCAGGTTTCTATCCACAGCATCCTGAATATCAGGATTGAACATCTGGAACTCCTTCACGATTTCTTCTCTAGAATAGATCTGCGCATCCTCGCCAAAGGCTGAATGAAAGCCCTGCAACTTGATGAGGGCGTTGCTATAGAGATGAATCTCCTGATTGCCCTGCAACGACGGATAGAACATGTAGTTGTATATCTTGTCTGCCACCGAACCGATACGGTTTACACGACCGATGCGCTGCATCAATCGGGTAGCGTTCCATGGAGAATCGTAGTTGATGATGACGTTGGCACGATGCAGATTGACACCTTCGGCAAGCACATCAGAGGTAATCACGATGTTGAATTCATCCGATTGCTCGGCATAGTTGGCATCAAAGCACTTGCGGAGAATATCCTGCCTGTTGGTACGATTGCTGGCACAGACATCCAGGATGTCGTGGCGATGCAGACGATTCTGCAATTGCTCCGTCAGATAATTCACGGTATCTACGCTCTCTGAGAAGATGACCAGTTTGCCTGTAGGATTCATCTCCTTATCAAAGAATTCATGCTCTAGTTTGTCGATAAACAGTTCCAACTTAGGGTCTTCGCTAACCCCATCCCATTGTTTACAAAGTTCCTTCAATTTCTCTGCATCTTCTTTCAGCATCACCAGGAACCGATCGTTGAAATCCTCGTCTTTAAAGACGGTATCTTCCTCTTTCAAGCCTTTTTCTACGGCATATTCTATGATGCGGTCCAGTTCCCAGCCCTTGGCTTGCTTATCCTTCACGTTGATATCGGGAGCGATAATCACCTTGTTCTGGTCAAACATCTTGATCATATCCTCGGTAATACGGAGGAAGGTATGGAGCGAACGGCGGAAGGCATAGAAACTGCTTTCCAATCGCTTGACCATGTGAACACGATAGATACCTGTCAACATGGTAGAGATATGAAGGGCGGTAGGATACTTCTCGCGAGCTTCGCCCTGCAAGAACTCTACAGCACGATAGCGAGCATAGTGCAAGCCCTTGCCTGTGGGATTATCTTCGGGATGAGGTGTATCGGTAAGAATCGCCATCGTACTATAGAAAAGTTCGTTCAAACCACCATTTAATTCATACACCAATTCGTTAGGAGGCAGAATATCGGGGAATACGATATGCTGGTCATCCAAGTCTTTCTTGTAGGCTGGCACATTCTTGATATTGTTTCGGGTTCGTCTAACCGTCACCTTATCAATCACTTGCGTTCTTATCTGTTCATAGAGGTCATCGGTACGCTTGGCAAATTCGGCATTTCTTTCGTTATGCTTGTCTAACTTACGTTCACGCATCAGTTTATCATATTCTTCTATCCATGGAGAGAAGGTTACAGGCAGATTCTGGATGCCTTCGATGGTGGAATAGCGGGCATTCTGAAAGAGAAGCAAGAGATTCAGAAGATCGGTTGGACGATTATTGAGCGGAGTAGCCGAAAGCAGCATCACCTTCTTGTGATGACCCTTTACCAAACCTTCATTTATGCGAGGAGTCTTGCAGATTAACTGCAAATCATCGTATCTGCCAGCGGTGGCTCCACGGAAGTTATGCGCCTCATCAACAATCACTAGGTCATACTCTCCCTTTTCACGGAAGTTGCCCTCACCCTCTATTACTTTATTCAGGCTGCCATTGCTTATAAACTGAGCATAGCGCTTAATACCAAAGAGTTTGAAAGTATCAGTCCAGTTCTTTTCCAAGGCTGGCGGATAAACCACCAAGATATTGGTGTATCTTCCATTTGCTTCCACAAATCGCTTGGCAATCATCGTGGCAACAATGGTTTTACCCAAACCCACCACATCGGCAAGAAAGAAGCCATTGTGCTGCATCAGCATCTGATAACCCTGAATCACGGCATCGTGCTGATAACGGATATCCTTCACGCCTTCAGGCATCTCCATCGTAAAGTCATCTTCCACCTGCGAACCGAAAGTATCTATCAGCACCTTCATGTAGAGTTCGTATGGCGTAGGCAACTGGGCAAGATGAGTCTTCGCCTTCATCTGCTCGATGTCTTGAAGATTCAGAGGAACGGCCTGCTCCCATAGTTGCTCAAATTCCTGTTTGCAATATTCCACATCATCGTAATCCTTCATCGCCACGTTCAACTCATACCGGTTACTAGGCACGGTTCCCATTCCGGAATCGGATAGATTGGAGGAGCCCATGATAACCCAGCCATCAGAGTTTGGATTATGGTTTTCCGGGAGAAGAAGATAGAATTTGGCATGGAGGTTCTTACTGCGATGGATACGCATCTCCAGTCTTTTGTCGATGATGTCCTGGCAAAACTGGAGGATACCTCTCTCCGTCTGCTCATCATAGCCCGCATTCTTCACCTCCTCAACGAAATCGTGAGAATAGGCATCGACGACGGCTTGTTCATCTATCTGTCCGAAAAAAAGTTTGGATTGCTTACGGAATATGTTGTCGATATTGATACCAACCAATATCTGTATCTTTTTGACCTGTTCAAATTCCTCACGAAGTTTGAAATAGCCCGAACTTCGGAAATATCCTACTACTGCCTGAAAGGTATGAAAATCAAGCATATTGTGGGCTATTCCCTTGAACTTCTCGAACAGGGAATTATCAGGAGTATTATTAAAAAACTTAGTGCTCATCTGTCTGTATCTCCTTAGGCTATTGGCACTTCCGCCATTCCCCCAAGCAGAAACATTCTTGTTAGTTTGTATGGTTGCTACCAAAACAGAAATGGCGTAGGGAATCTATCACTCGCATTACCCTTGCCTATTGAGGTCCTAGGAAAACCTTTGGCAACAAGAGTAAGAAGCAACAGTAACCTACGCCAAACTTGTATATATAATAGCACAGGATGTACCCTATCCAAACGAATGGAAAGGGCACACCTATGCCTGTGTACATACACACATAAAGCGAAGGCGCCTACCGCTGTCCTCATCTGATTGCCTCTTTTGAAATTTCCTAGGTTTCAATCGAATCAGAAGAAAACGTAGTACACGTCTTTCTTAATTATGATAGGCCAAGCCATGGACTTTTACCTAGCCGGCGACTCATCGCCAGCCATCCACAGCAAGACAACTGCAAAAGTAATAAAAAGAATTGGGATTTGCAAGAAAATCGGAAAGTTTCTTGCAAATCCCAATAAAATAGTATAAAAAATCATTTTTATTTATTCTTTTCTCTTTACCCAAACCTTATGGCTGCCTCTTCCTAATGAATCTATCGGCGAAGTCTTGTCACCGGTCAGCTCCTTCAGTTCCATTGAGGCGGCAGTACGGCTCAGGTTGTTGATAGAGGCATAATCGCCTAGGGTAAGGACGCCGTTCTTCTCTATCACCTCCAGAGCTCGGGCGATGCGTTCTTCCTTGGAATAGAGCTGCTTACGGATCACCTTTACGCCACCCATGTCTCGCTCCAGGTCACGGTCGGTTTCACGCTTCACCTCCTTGACAAACTCTGGAGACGCCTTGAAATTGATGTCTTTCACACCCACCTTGCGATACGTCATCTTATCATCTTCTGCCTGAATTTCCCTAGGCTTCTCATCCTCGAAAGCGAGGGAGAGGGAGAAGGTGCCGAAACCTTCTAGATTCACGTTGTAACCCATGGAGAGCATATCTGTCAGCATATCAACCACATCGGTCAATACAGCCTCCGTGGTACTTTCCGAAATACCGCGATGGTAGTTCTGCATCATCTTGACGAACTCTTTTCGGGATAGTGTACGGTTGGTCACCATCTTGGGATACACTCTGCGCTTGCCTTCATCACGCATATCATTCAATTCTTGCAACTTGTACTTAGCCATATCTTTTTCCTTTCTTATTAAGATTGTTATCACTCCTTTTTGCAGCAGCCTTTCCATCCAATAGTATTTATTATCATACCTAAGAAGAAAAGTCCACAAACCTAGGAAGAAAAGTATTTAATCCTAGGAGAAATCTCCGTTCACCGACGTTGAATGTCCGTTCAACGTCGGTGAACGGCGGTTCAACGTCGGTGAATGTCGGTTCAACGTCGGTGAACGAAGATTTCTACCTTACAAAGATACAACTTTATCAGATATAAAACAAGACTTTTCCTGAATATCTTTTCTTTTCCGGCCATAATTCTTCGTTTTTTGAACCTTTGCGACTGTTTCGCATAGCAAGTGAAAGTATCCACTCTATGTACAAGAAATCATATTACGACTTGTTGAGTACTGGCAAGAACTGCTATTATCGAATGATGACGAGAGTACTAGCATGCAGGCTCCATAAACAAGGGTAGAAAACTTTAAATATAGTTAAATTCCACCAAAATATAGTTTAATTGGTAGGAACGAAACTAAAAAAGTCAATTTTTCCACCTCCCTTTCATCTTTTTTCACTATTTTTGTAGCCAGAAACGGAAAAGTATTTAATTAAATCATAGTTAATCTCAATATTAATGTAATCAAAACATCGTAAAATTATGAAGAAATCTTTTACACCCATCCATCCCAAGTTTTTTTTTGGGGGGGGGCGAGGCATAGCCGAGCGTTGACATCGGCAGTGCTTCTCCTCCTTAGTATCCTCATGCTCATCCCATGCTCGGCTAGGACAGAGGGAGAGAGTAATGGTAGCGACGAGGTAACTTTCACCTGTATCTCGGCAAATCCGGAAGGATTTTACCACGAAGAAGATAATTTTGAGTATTTTGAAACGGTAGACGAGCGTGCCCATAATCTCTTTGATGGTAACACCGATACCAAATGGTGCTTTGACTTTTCGCAGAAGGCCTACGTCATCTTCAAGGCAAGCAGGTTAGGTGCCGTGAGTGGCTACACCATCACCACGGGCAATGACAGCGGCGACTACGCAGGAAGAAACCCAAAGAGCTGGACTCTCTATGGCAGCAACGATCAGGAGAACTGGACCATCATCGACCAAGTGAGCAATGATGTCGTACTTCAGGATGAGAATGCCACTGCTTATAACTATAATTGCTCTTCCTCCGCAGAGTACGAATATTTCAAGTGGGAGATAACCGAGGGAGGCTCCACCCTGCAGGTTTCGGAACTCAAGCTGAAGTTAGAAAAAAAGATCTGTAAGGAACATCAGATTCAAAAAATACCAGCTGTGGAACCGACATGTACCAATGTGGGCCATGTGGAATATTACCAATGCACGGCTTGCGACTTGCTGTTCAAGGATGCCCTGGGCACAGAGAAGTACACCGACAATAGCTACATCCTGCCAGCCAAGGGGCATCAGTGCGAAAACGTGTATTGTACGGTTTGCAAAGCCTGCGCTTTGAGCTATTCGGTAAACGATGGCAAGGTCACAGTCGAAGGCTTTGCCGATGGTTTTTTCATTCCTCATCTGGTGATACCAGAGACGATTGAAGGTATGCCGGTGGTTGCCATAAATGGTACGACTGCTTTTTGTAAATCTAATATTGAGAGTGTAGTGTTTCCGACCAGCTTAGAGAGGATAGAATGGTCGCAATTTGCTGAATGCTCTCGTCTTACCTCTGTCTCCTTTGCTGCAGAAGGCAATCTGAAGATAATAGGAAGGTATGCTTTTCAAAATTGTCCTCTTACCTGTGTCAGTATTCCTGCGTCTGTAGAGACGATAGATAATTATGCTTTTAAATCCAATAAGAGTCTTACCTCCGTCTCCTTTGCAGCAGAAGGCAATCTGAAGAAAATAGGTGAGTCTGCTTTTCAATATTGTCCTCTTACACTTGTTGTTATCCCATCTTCAGTACAGGAGATAGCAGGGAACGCATTTTATGATTGTAAAATCCTTACCTCCGTCTCCTTTGCTGCAGAAGGCAATCTGAAGAAAATAGGAAGTTATGCTTTCCAAGGTACAGCCCTTACCCATATCGACATCCCTGCATCAGTGGAAAACATTTATGAAAAAGCTTTTGCCGGGGGGCTTATGCTAGAGGACGTGACCTTTAATAGAGCCATGGACAATACAAGTTTGGCAAATTATAGCCCAGAGATGTTTGATGATGATTTCAAACTCAAGAACATCTATGTGCCTTGGAAGTCGAAGCAAAGCTACACAGACCTGTTCACAAACCAAGCAGACAAAATCAAGGGTTTCCTCACTGATAACAGTGGCATCGTCTATGAGGTGAATGACGACACCCACGAGCTCTCTTGCATCGGGACAAGCGATGAGAGGTGGACTGGTTTCGCTCCTCCAACGGAGCTGGAAAACATGCCTGTGACAGAAATCAAGGAGAAAGCCTTTAAGGACAATAAAAATCTCACAAGTATGGAGATTCCTCAGACAGTGAAGACTGTAGGTGCTCAAGCCTTTGCAGGATGTGAGTCTCTTCACAATGTTAAGATAAAGGGCAATGCGACAACTATCGCAGCAGATGCCTTCAAGGACACGCCAGACCTGGGCACAATCCTTGTGAGCAGAGATGCCTATGCCACCTATCATGAGCAAGGCTTTGAGCAGTGCGATAAGCTCGTTACCCTCTATGGCTCGGAGGATGTGGTGCAGCTGACCGACGAAAAGGGCATGTCGGATGAGGTGGCGAGCATCCCAACCGTATATGCACCTAACCAGCTTAGCTATCAGCGCCAGGGACTGGAGCCAGACGGGTATGCCACCCTTTGCCTGCCATTTAGCATCTCGCAATACTCGAGCGTGTTTGAGAAGGTGTATATGCCATTGGGCACGGTGATACACAACACGGCGAAGAGCACTCCAGAGCTGGAGCACTTTATCCTCATGCTGCAGGAACTGAAGCCTGGCACCAGGATCCAAGCAGGGCAGCCTGTCTTCGTAAAGTTGGCGGGGGGAATAGATAAGTTGACTTTCACCAATGATTGTGGTGACGAGCAGCTGACCGCCGACCTCAAGCCTAAGTCCGAGGCGATGAAGGTAGTGGACTGGGACGGTGCATCAGGACTCATGACAGAGAACGACAACTTCCGTATCACCTATGGCAGTCTGTATCAGCCTGTGGCTCAGGTATCTGAGGACGACCACATTTGGTCGTTCAATGGCAATGGAACATTCGGACCACAGAAAGATGGCGTGATGCCGCCATTCCGCCTCTTCCTGACAGTCTTGGATGCTACTCCTTCATTACAAGCCAAGGCGTATAGCATCTCCATCGGCGTGAGCGACGGCACCACCACAGGTATCCGCGAGATAATCTCATCCGATACCATTGATTCCTCTAAGCCAGCAGGCTCGTCATCTCATGCCGGCATCATCTACGACCTGAATGGCCGCAAAGTAGCTACAGCCTCAAAGACCAAGCATCTGAGCAAGGGCATCTACATCCTGAATGGCAAGAAGATGGTGGTGAAATGACATGTAAAGTGAAATAAAATGTAATTGGTAGATAATAAATATAAAAGTAAATATAATATTAAATACGAATATGAATACAATGATGAAAAAGAAGTATCAAGTTCCAGCAATCCAGGTGCTGGAACTTACCGACAGCCTTCCGCTCCTCTTAGCAGGCAGCGGGGAACCTGGTACCAGCACTGACCACGGCACAGCCCACTCCAAAGGCTACTCTGTAGACTGCTGGGAAGGGGAGGATTACTAAAAATAAGCAAAAACGAGGGAGAGTCATAAGTCCATGACACCCCCTCGTTTTTTTGCTGTTTATCCTACCATAAAGGCCACCTTTCCTATTCCCTAGGTCTCTAGAGATGCAGGAATGGTAGCAAAAGACTAAGATTAGACATCCTTATGAGTATGAAGATATTAGCAACCAGCGACTGGCATCTGGGTAACCTGTTTCACGGCAACGACCGGCTGCCGGAACACAAGCATTTCCTGAAATGGCTCCTGGAACAGATCGCTGAACAAAAGCCCGATGCTCTCCTCATCGCAGGAGACATCTTTGATAACGGAAATCCATCGGCAGCGGCACAGACCGTTTATTACGAGTTTCTTGCCGATGCTACCCAACTGTGCCCTAACATGCAGGTCATCATTACCGCCGGCAACCACGATTCAGCCAGCCGACTGGAGGCACCCCGTCCGCTGCTCACCCGATACCACGTGGAAATAAGAGGAAACGTAAGGAAAATCTGGCAGCAGGGAGAAAGCAAGGACGAAGGGAACGGAAAGGAAACAGATGATAAAACCGGCGGACATTGGATCTATTCCTTCGATGACCTCATCATCCCCGTAACCAACGAGGAAGGAGAAGAAGTCATCATCCTCGCCGTTCCTTTCCTAAGGAGCGATGTGGTGCAGAACGCCAGTTACTCGCAGGGTGTCAACGACTTTCTGAGAGAACTGACGGCTGAGGCTCGAAAGAAATACCCAGGCAGGAAGTGCATCATGATGGCACACATGTACGCCAAAGGTTCGGATATCGCCAGGAAGGATGCGAGCGAGAAAATCATCATCGGTGGACAGGAGGAAGTGGACCTGGAAGGATGGAACGATCATCCCGACTATATGACTTGCGGACACATCCACAAACGGCAACATATCTGGAATACCGACTGGGCAAGATATACGGGAAGTATCCTCCCGATGTCGTTTGCCGAGAAAGACTACATACACGGAATCGACCTCATCACCATAGAAGACGGAGAAGAGGATGAAGGAAAGGAAACCAGCAAGAGTAAGGAATGGAAAGTAGATTTCCTGGAATACAAGCCTCAGCATTCCCTCCGCATCCTGCCCGAAGATGAGGAAGAGCTGACCTTCAAGAAATGGCAGAAGCTTATCAATTCTGAACTTTCAGAGAGAACAGACGGCGAACTGAGCGACCACTTCGACTACGTGATGCTGAAGGTGAAACAGGAGAAACTGACCAGCGATGACATCAAGGAACTGGAGAAACTCGTCAACGAAAAGGATGCCGTGCTCTGCAAAATCCAGCGCATCATCCCGCAACTGGACCTCTCCACCATACAGGGTTCCCAGCACATCACCAGCATAGAAGACATCATCAACCGTCCTCCGCTCGATACGCTGAAGGAAGCCTTCGCCATCAGGCACAACGCTCCGATGAACGAAAGACAGGAGAAAATGTTATCCGATTTATTAACGACATCATCATTATGAAATTCCTACAACTCGAAATACTCAACCTCGCTTCGCTTGACAAACAGGGAGGCGAGGTCATCAACTTTGAAGAAGGTGCCTTAGGCGAGAGCACCATCTTCAGCATCGTAGGTCCGACAGGCAGTGGCAAATCTACCCTACTCGACGCCATCTGCCTTGCCCTCTACAACCGCGCCCCTCGCTACCCCAGGAAGAAAGGCGACAAGAACCAGAATATAGAGATTTTCGGGGCTGCAGATGCCAGTGAAAACAACCGACTGGCTCCTACCGACAGTAGAAACATCCTGACCCGTGGCAAGAAGGAAGGCTACAGCAAGCTTACCTTCCTTGTCAACAACGGCAGCATCTACCGCGCAGAATGGCACGTCAGATTCCAAAGGGTACGCTACGAGAACGCCAAGACTGCGCTCTATAAAATCACGAGGAACGGAGAAGAGATAAGGGAGGAAACTGCCGACTGGAACGAGCTGCCGAACATCATCGGACTCGACTACGACCAGTTTCTCCGCACCGTGCTCATCGCCCAAGGCTCGTTTGCCAACTTCCTGACGGCAAAGGAAAACGAACGGTACGAACTCCTGGAAAAACTCATCGGATGCGAGGAAACTTATACGAACATCGCTACTGAAATCAAGAAGGCGAAAGACCAGGCGACGGATGCCTACAACCAGATGGCAGCATCGGTGGAAGCCGTTAAACAGAACCTGCTGAACGATGAAGAACTTGCCCAACTGCAGGAGGAAATCGACCGGTTGGAAAAGGCTGAGAAGGAACTCGACAGCCAGTTGCAAGCCATCTCGAAAGACTTGCAATGGTTTGAGGAAAACGATAAGCAAGTTAAGCAAATCGCTATCTGTCAGGCGAATATGGAGCAAGCTGCAAATGCCGTTAAAGAGATGCAAGCCCAGATTCTCCGACTTCAGTTGCACGATGAAGTACAGCCAGCCGTCAACCTGCTGCATGAAGTAGAGCGACAGACGCAAAGCATCCACGAACAGGAAGAAAACATCCTGAAAGCGGAAGTAAACATCAAAAGCCAAGAATCTGCCATCGCAGAAAGCGAGAAAACTCTCGCCAGTCTGAAGGAAGCGGTAAGCAAGGCACAGGAAC
>ERZ1026846.1230-NODE-1230-length-16903-cov-4.969136_pt1 | contig 16903 bp, 9 predicted proteins | sample MGYA00380153_ERZ1026846 | MGnify/ENA primary metagenome ERZ1026846 (study PRJEB33269, sample SAMEA4719789) | human gut metagenome | biome: human-associated habitat; feature: organic feature; material: feces | place: Cameroon | collected 2013-10 ... | reverse complement strand
AATGGCCGCATAAGAGAGCCCCCAAAATGAAGCAGGTTATTTTTTAACATTTACTAAGTCAGTTCTGAAGGCCGACCGGTCATTCTTTTCGGTATAGATTCTGTTTTCATTTACATAGTATTGTAGTAAACAGGGGATTTTGTTTTTGAGATTTGTGGATAATAGGCTTTGTTTGTCCGAAAATAAGTCTTAAATTGGTGTTCCATAGGAGATTGGACTTTCGTTCAATCTCTTTTTAACAAAACAGAACAATAATACAGAATAAGAATGAATCATTTGGGTCTATGGGGAAGAGCCGCAGCCGTTACAATGGTACTGTTCGGACTTCTGGGCTTAGCTTCCTGCGACAAAATCAGCAACAACAGCGAACATCTTGACGATGAATATGTTGGAATTTCTTCTTGGGTCGATGATTGGAGCGGCGACTACATCATTGCACAGAATATGAAGTTCTACACTAACAACGGAAACTATGATAACTGAATTCTTGCTCACCACATTCGTCATTTTTCTGTCCGCCCTATACGTCCCGGAGAATCAAGACATCTCCCAGTTTCTTAAACAACTGGACGCAATCCTGTCACAAAAGGAGACATATTCCATACAGCGCGAGAAACGTGTTGATGAAATAAAAGAGCGCCTTGAAACAGAGAAATTGTCCGCTGACGAAGGATGGTTGGAATGCGGAAAGATTGTTGATGAGTGCCTTGCCTTTCAGACCGACACGGCGCTGACATACGCCTTGAGGAAAAAGGAATATGCTGTCCGAACAGAAGACAGCCTAAAAGTTCGTGAGACTGACTTGAACCTGGCTCAAATCTATTCCATAATGGGACTTAACGAAGAAGCTTTCTCCATCATTGACGGGAATCCGAGAAGATGGTCCACACCCTTTCTAAGAAGTTATGCCCAAAGCATCAGGAGTTCACTCTACGAAAGCATCTGCCAGTCCGTGAACAACAGCGGACTCAAGCATAAGTACCAACGACTGCTGTATAATGCTTATTCCTCCCAGCTCGCGACACAAACTCCGGAGACGGATGGAAGCAGCTACTATTACACAAAGGCAAATCTCCTAAATATAGAGGGACGATATCATGAAGCGCGGGAATGGCTGGAAAGCAATGTCAGTCATATAATCACTGACGACAGGGAGGAAGCAATCTATTGGTATCTTCTCGCGCAGACATGTCTCGGAGGAGCCGGTTCAAGGACAGAAGCAGAGCTTTTCTTCGCCCGTTCGGCTATGAATGACATTCGGATTGGCATAAAGGAGCACACTTCGCTCCTCCAGCTTGCACAGATGCTCTATGCGGACGGAGACATTTCCCATGCCTACCGCTACCTTAAAGTCTCACTTGAAGACGCGCAGTACTGCAACTCCCAAAAACGTATGCTTAAGGCATCTTCACTCTTCACAATCATTGACAATGACTATCAGATCAGGAAAAGCTGGCAGATGCGCGTCCTGTACATATCCCTCGCCATATCAACCCTGCTCATAATTCTGCTTGCTGTCGCGTTTTCATACATCGGGAAGATGTACCGCTCCAAACAAATCGCGAACAGGCGTCTTGCCGAGATGAACTCAAGTTTGAAGGATCTGAATGGGCGGTTGAGCGAAGCCAACATAATAAAAGAAGCCTACATAGCACATTACATCGACTATTGTCTCAATAATATAGACTTCATCGACTCGCATCTGAAACTCATTGCAAGATTGGTCAGAAACAACGATACGGTCGCCCTCAAGAAAGCCACGGACTTCGGTGTCTTCACAAGAAAGGCTATCGTACAGTTCTATGACGATTTCGACAGCGCTTTCCTACATCTTTTCCCCACATTCGTCGAAGAGTACAACAACCTGCTGAAACCGGAGGAAAGAATTGTCCTCAAGTCCGATGGATGCTTGAACACAGAACTGAGGGTCTATGCCTTTATCCGGCTGAAAATCACAGACAGCGCAACTATCGCTCGACTCCTGCACTGCTCGCTCTCAACCGTCTATAACAACAGGACGGCCGCCCGCAATAAGGCAGCCGGAAATAGGGACGAATTTGAGAAAAAGGTAGCCGAAATTGGCATCGACAACCGGATAGGTCCTCAAGAACACTCCTAAAACAACTACCGATTTAAGCAGTCTTATTTCAATTAAAACTTTGATTACAAAACAATTACCCAGTAAAACTCACAACTTTTTTCGAATAAGCCTTTGCATTAAGATTAAAGTCTACATAATTTTGCGTCATCAAACGGGAGCACTCCCAACGGTTAGTAAATTAGTAACACAAACACAGAATTATGCGGTTTAATCTACACTATTACATTGCCATACTTTCATTGCTGTGCTGCCTCTCTCTCGCAGCCGCCGCAGCACAACTTCCGGTGAACGGTGTGGTGGTTGACAAGGACAAGATTCCTATGCCGGGAGTCGGCGTTCTTGTAAAGGGGACAAGTTCAGGTACGATGACTGATGATGCGGGACGTTTCTTCATTGATGTGCCAGGAAAGGAAAGCGTCCTCCGTTTTGAAATGATAGGGTTCAAAACACGTGAAGTCATTGTCGGAAATGAACTCAGTTTCTACATTGTCCTGGAAGAGGAGGCTTCGGAACTGGACAAAGTCGTGGTCGTGGGCTATGGTACACAGAAGAAGGTCAGTGTTGTGGGAGCCATCGAGACGACAGACGCGAAGAATCTGCAAAGAGGTGCGACCCGTTCCATGAGTAATAATCTGGCCGGACAGCTTGCGGGAGTGATTGCCGTCCAGAGAACAGGCGAACCGGGCAAAGACAACTCGGATTTCTGGATTAGGGGAATAAGCACGTTCACCGGCAACTCGCAACCGTTGGTGCTTGTCGATGGAGTGGAAAGGTCACTGAATGACATGGACCCTTCTGAGATAGCCTCGTTCTCAATTCTTAAGGACGCGGCCGCAAGTGCGGTGTATGGAGTTCGTGGAGCCAACGGAGTGATTATAATAAACACGAAACGCGGGCAGGTTGGCACGCCGAAAGTCTCCGCGAGATATGAAGTTGCAGTGAGCGGTCCGACTAAACTCCCGGAATTTGTAGATGCCGTCACCTATATGGAAGTTATGAACGGTATTGCTTCTGACAGCGGGATGTCTTCTCTGCCGTTTTCGCAGGAAAGGATAAGGCTGACGGCATCCGAATATGATCCGGAACTCTACCCTGATGTGAACTGGATAGATGCTGTCACTCGGAAAAACGCATGGAACCAGAGAGTTAACGTCAATGTGAACGGAGGTTCTCCAGTGCTGCGCTACAATGTCACGGCATCGGTATATAACGAGCACGGAATTATGGAAAGCGACAAGTCTCAGGAATGGGACGGCTCCACACGACTCACTCGCTACAACCTTCGCTCGAACGTGGACGTTGACATAACGAAGACTACGCTTCTCAAAATCAACATCGGTGGTTACCTCCAGCAGCAGAACAAATGCAATCACGACATAGAGGACATCTTCAACGTGGCTTTCAATACGCCTCCTTATGTCCACCCTCCGTACTACAGCAACGGAAACATCGCGATCAAGGACGGAAACCAGAATCCATGGGCACTGGCCACTCAATTGGGCTATCAGCGAATTTCCTCTTCAAAGATTGAAAGTCAGGCGAGTCTGGAACAGAATTTCAGTTTCATTACGCCAGGACTTAAAGCTCGACTGGTCTTCGCTTTCGACAGCGCCAATAGAAGCACAGTAACGAGAGGAAAAAATCCGGATTACTACAATCCTGCCACCGGCCGTGATGATGACGGACGCCTGATTATGACTATTGCAAGTTATGGACAAGAGTTCCTCAATCACTCGTCATCCGGAGAATATGGAGTGCAGTCAACCTACCTTGAAGGTGCGGTGACCTACAATAGGGACTTCGGAAAGCATTATGTCGATGCAATGATGCTCTACAACCAGCGGACAAGCGACACTGGAGAAAAGCTTCCTTATAGAAATCAGGGACTGGCAGGACGTTTCTCTTATTCCTACGACAACCGCTATGTAGCAGAGTTCAACTTCGGATACAACGGTTCCGAGAACTTTGCCAAGGGCTATCGCTTCGGGTTCTTCCCTTCCGTCGCATTGGGATGGATAGTATCCGAAGAAAAATTTATGGCTCCTGTCAAGGATGTCATCAGCAAACTCAAACTCAGAGGATCATACGGACTTGTCGGAAATGACAGAATCAACGGGCTACGCTTTGCCTACATCACAACCCTAGGTACAAACAAAGGCTATTCCTGGGGCACAGACGGCAGCGGCGGCCACACCACTCAAGCCGGTAACTATCACCTGGGCCGATGGGAAGGACATTTCGGTGTGCCAAACTTGACATGGGAAGAATCAGCGAAGTTCAATGCCGGAATAGAACTCGGGATGTGGAATTCGCTGGAGATACAGGCAGACTACTTCTTTGAGCGCCGCAGCAACATCTTTATGCAGCGAACCACTATCCCCGGTTCGGCAGGATTCATTGAGACTCCGTGGGCCAACTACGGCATTGTAAACAACAGCGGCGTTGACCTCGCGCTACAGTTCAACAGACAATTCGGACGAGACTGGTCTGTTTCCCTAAAGGGAACATTCACTTTTGCCAGAAACAAGATTGTCGAAAAGGATGAAGCTCCGTCAATTATCGATACATACAGGTCATACACAGGGCAGTCAGTCTCAACGCTCTATGGTCTCACCGCTGTCGGTCTGTTTACTGAGAATGATTTTCTCGATGTTACAAATGGAGTGCTCAAGCCTGAGATCCCGAGCCATTCCTATGGCTCTGTCAGACCTGGTGACATACGCTATAAGGATATGAACGGAGACAATGTGATAAACGACGAGGATATGGGACCTATCGGAGGAACCGAGACGCCGGAAATCGTCTATGGATTCGGTGCCAGCGTGTATTGGAAAATGCTGGATTTCAGCATCTTTCTTCAGGGAACAGGAAAGACTTGGCGCGTCATTGGAAGCGACCTCTTTATCCCTGGCAGCGGTTCGGGAGTGCTCGGCAACATATTGTCGAACTACGAGGACAGTTGGAGTCCCGACAATCAGAGACAGGATGTCTTCTATCCACGTTTTCATTATGGCTCAAGCCTTAACAACAAACAACCTTCAACCTGGTGGAAAAAAGATATGAGTTTCCTTCGGGTCAAGACAATTGAAATCGGATGCACGATAGCAGACCGATGGAGAATCTTTCTGTCGGCAAACAATCCTTTCTGTTTCTCGAAGTTCAAGCTTTGGGATCCGGAAGTTGGAGCAAATGATGGTCTCATATATCCGACGATGCGCAGCGTTTCGCTCGGAGCAACCGTTTCATTCTGAAATCCTTATTTATAGCGAATATGAAAAGATTTATATACATATCAGTGATTCTTGCAGGACTGACTGCGTCATCCTCCTGTTCTTTTCTGGATCAGGTGCCGGAAGACGAACTGACACTTGAGATGGTATTCAACGACAAGACAAGAACCGAGGACTGGCTTGCCGGGATATACGCCGGCATTCCGGATCCATATTGGGACTATACGAACAAGGCCGGTTATGACGTGTTAGGAGACGATCTGACCCTACCGGTGGAATGGACTACCTTCGGTTGGGTTCCGCTACATATGATTGCGGGCAACTGGTCTCCGGCAACGGACTGGCAAATGAGATACTGGACGGAACTTCCAAAATACATTAGGTCGGCCTACATATTTCTTGAAAATGTAAAGCCGCTTCCAGCTGACGGGGTGAGCGCTTCTGAGGTAAAACTTATGAAGCTTGAGGCGAGATTTATGATTGCCTATTACTATTGGCTTCTGGCAGAGACTTATGGGCCGGTGCCGTTCTCGCCCGCAAAGGCAGACGCTTCTGCCAGTTATGCAGAGCTTATGTTGGGTCAGTCACCATTCGACAAAATCGTGCAATGGATTGATACCGAACTTCTTGACATAGCAAAAGAACTGCCGGCTTTCTATACGAACAACAACAAGTTCGGACGCGCTACTTCGGTGATGTGTTATGCTGTCAGGGCAAGAATGCTGCTTTTCGCGGCGAGTCCGCTCGTGAATGGTAACCCAGACTATGCCGACCACGTGAACAAACAGGGAGAGCATCTCTTCAGCACATCGTATGACCCGAAAAAATGGGAATATGCTGCAAGGGCCTGCAAAGAACTCATAGACCTCGCCGAAAATAATGGATATTGTCTCTACACCGAGATGACGGCAGACGGAAAGATTGACCCGTTTATGTCATATCAGAATATGATGTTCACGCGTTGGAGCGACGGGAACAAGGAAATACTTTTCGCTCGCCCGGGAGGATGTAACATCTGGGACTACGAGAAGCACGCTACACCACGCGGAAGCGGAGGCAACGGAGGTCTTGGAGTGAGCCAGTCGCTTGTTGACGCCTTCTTCATGAAAAACGGCCTGCCGACGGACGCTCCGGGTTCGGGCTACAGTGAAACGGGATATTCCACGGCTTCCGACATTCGTAATACTGCATGGATTGAGGGCAGCCCGACAGCGACACCAGGAGAGATTACGGTTCCTGGAACATACAACATGTACTGTGGCAGAGAGGCGAGATTTTATGTCTCAGTGCTCTACAACGGGGCGTGGTATAGGGAGTCTGAAAGATTCACTGAATTTCATAATCCGTCAATGGACGGCGGTGGATACGATTCGCCTCAAGCAGGATATGAACTGAGAAAAAAAGTGCATCCGGACCATAATGTTATGAATGACAGCTACCAATACCGTCCCGGTATACTCTATCGCCTCGGAGAAGCATATCTGAATTATGCTGAAGCTCTTAACGAGTCCGACCCCGGCAATCCGGACATTCTTCTCTATCTCAATAGAATTCGCGAACGCGCCGGGATACCTGGCTATGGCTCCGGACCTGGTCAGATAGCCGTCAGCAACACTCAGAATGAAGTCCGCAAGCTAATAAAAAAGGAACGCCGCGTGGAACTCTGTGTGGAAGGACTCAGATACAACGACCTGCGCAGATGGAAAGAGGCAGAGGATGTGCTCAATGAGCCTGTCTATGGAATGAATGTCAAGTCCGCTGACAAAAATGGCTACTTCAAGAGGACAAAGCTTGACTCAAAGCACATCTACAAGAAAGCATTCTATTTTATGCCTGTGCCGACAGAGGAAATGGACAAAAACCCGAACCTTGTACAGAACCCGTTCTGGAACGAATAAACGATGACTGAAATGAGAAAATCAATATTTTATTACATCACCGCTGTCCTTATGCTGCTTTCGTCGGTGACATCATGCAGAAAAGGAAGCGGCCCGTATGACCCCGTAGGGGGAGAACCACTAAGGATTGAGGCTTCCACAGGCGAGGTTTCGTTGGAAGGTCGCGACAATGACGAGACGGCTGTAACTTTCAGATGGACTGAAGGATATGAGTATTCTGACGTCGTCAAGGTGACCTACTGCTTCAAAATTGACATAGCCGATAACGACTTTGCCAGCGCAACTGAGCTTGAAGTCCTCGGATCGGATGTGTTTGAAAAAAGTTTCAGTGTAGGCGAACTCAAGGATCTGTGCCTCGAACATTGGAACATAACCCCAGAAGAATCAGTAATGCTTGAAGCCAAGGTGATAGGACGACTTACGGCAGATAAATTCATAATGCCGGAGGTAGCCACGACCACATTGCTCGTGAAGACATGCAAATTGCAATCTACTCCTCTCTACATTCTCGGAAGTGCCCTGAGTGCAAACGGCGGAAGTTGGGAGCCGAGAAAGGCCATACTTATGACCGAAGAAGTGCTATCCCGCCAATACAGCTACAAGGGAAAATTTGCAGCCGGAGAATACATATTCCCGGAAAGCCGAGAGACGCGTCTTCCGGCGTGGTTCAAAGGAGAAGATTCATCAACGATGGAGTATCATAAGACAGATGAAGGCACCTGCTTTTCAGTGAGCCGTGCAGCAACATACAAAGTCGTGGTGAACACCAGAACCAAAACCCACAGGATGATATACTACCCGGAATACGAGCACATTTATATGGTCGGCGCAGCTTCCCCTGGAGGATGGGAAATCACGGATGCATTCGAACTCTCTTGGATTGAGGGAACCTCACAATTCGTATATGAAGGATACCTCAAGGCTGGGGAATTCAAATTCGCTGCTGGCGAAAGGAGTTGGAGCGCTCCATTCTTTATGGCACCATCAGAGAACCTCAACGACCTTACAATAGGCACTATGCAACTCGTACAACCCGGAGGTGTTGACTATAAATGGGTCATAACTGAAGCAAACGCAGGCAATTGGAGAATTAGACTTGACACGGATGCGTTGACAATAAAATTTGAGAAACTATGAAAACATTTATCAAAACATTCTTGGCTGTATCCGCAGCCGCATTAATAGTCCTTTCGGGATGCAATAAGGGAAATGATTATAACAACGGGGAACCGGCCGGAAAGCCGGATACCGAGAAGCCTGACAAGCCATCGGTGCCGGAAACTCCAGAGTTAAAGCCGATTGACCTCACGGCTGACCCTTTGATGATAATACTTGAACAAGACGCCGATGACGAGGTGGCTGTGACGTTGAGCTGGACTGATGGGAACAAATATGACGGAGATGTTGTCTATACGCTCACTCTATCTCTCTACGGGAATCCTTCCGAAAATACGAAGCCGTTCACAGTCTCCGAAATCAAAGAGACGACACGGACATTCACGGTGAAGGAACTCAATGATCTGGCAGTCAAGACCTGGCAATTGGACGGTTGGGAGAAAGTGACAATTGAGGCTCGGATCAAGGCCATTGTCGGAACTGAGGTCAAGGCTGAATCGGAAGCCGTTTTCTTTGATGTTACTCCATACGGAGAGGCCGCCGCTTATCGTGCCATATCCATGGTCGGCCCTGCGACTCCTAACGGATGGGCAGCAGCCTCTGCCACGCCATTGGACCGAAACGGGAAAATTTTTGAATGGGAAGGAGAACTTCAGCATGGCACGCTGCGTTTCCTCTGTAACCCGCTTTCCGGAGTGAGCGATGCAGATGCCTGGAGCGTGGACCAATTCATTGCGGAAGAGAAGGACTTGGAAGTAGTTACAGACAAAGAGATGAAAATCGTGCTCGCAGCAGTTTCCGAACAGGACAGGGGTGACAATATGTGGAAAATTATAGTGCCGGGCAAATGGAGAATCTCGCTTGACACAGAAAAACTCACAATAGTCTTCACTCTGCTGTCGAACAAACTTAATGATTGTCCCGATGTAGCGATGATTGGACCGGCTTCACCTGGCGGATGGGACATGAACAGAATAGTCAATCTGACAAAGAATGGTTGGAACTGGATCTGGACGGGTCATCTCAATGTCGGCGAGATTCAATTCCTTTGCGACAGGGGCACAAATCAATGGGGCAAGTTCAGATTGGTGCCGGACCGTGCCGGAGAAACGGTATTCCCAGGAGATGAGGCCAAAAGATTTGAATATATGCCTTCGGCAGAAGATTGGAAGTGGTATATTGGCGTCGCTGGAGAATATAACCTAACGATAGATTCTCAAGCTCAGACTGTCAATTTCCATCTCACTGAAAGCGATGCGAGCAAAGCCAGCCATCCGTCCCTCGGACTGATAGGAGGCGCTGCTCCTCAAGGTTGGAGTCCGGAAGACTACTCAGCGTCCACGCTCGTCAAAAAAGGTGACAGTCATATTTATGAGTGGGAAGGTCATCTGAATGAAGGAGATCTGAACATATTCTGCGACACATCAAAAACAGACTGGAGCAGTCCGCGGCTTACCGCCTGGAATGACGGAACGGAAGTAGAATCAGGAAACGCATACCACGCGAGGTATAAAGAAAACGAAAATAAATGGTTGATAAAGGTTGCCGGGATATACAAGGTTACCGTTGACCTCAGCACTATGACTGTCGTATATAATCTTGTCAAAGCTGATTAAAGATGAATACTGCTATAAAAATATCATTGGTCGTAATCACGACCTGTCTCTCCATTGCCTGCGTCAAGTCGGAAGACACGCTTAAAGCAAACCCGTTTTCAGGATTCTCGCTTTCGGCATCCAGTAACGGAGAAGTAGCCCTCTCTCAAGAGAAAGCCTCCGAAAAGGTACTGGAACTGAAATGGGGAGGAGTGGCGGACTCCCCTTCCACAAAGTACAGGCTTGAAATTGTTTCGTCGGACGGGAAAGAGGCCGGCTGGTCAGAAACGCTCCCAGGAGACGTCACGTCACGGACATTCACCTGCAGAGAACTGAATAACATCATCATAGACAAATGTGGGAAACGGAAGGCAGAACCGGCCGAACTGAAAATAAGGCTCACCGTGACATCCGCTGTACACTGGAAACTCCGCACAGCAAAGGATAGCGTCCTTGTGAAATGCAGGCCATACATCCCGGTCTATCCGGAACATAGTCACAAGGCTCCGCTATATTGGAGTCCTTATGAGTACAACTTTGTGAAGAATACTTCCATTCCGGAAGACGAGTGGAAAAAGAACATCGACTGGGTACACGATAACCTCCTTAGCTACGGCTACACAATGGTTTCCACCGACGGTTGGATGGACGAGAACAACGCTTACAACAAGGATGGCTATCTTGACAGGCATTCTCTCAGTTGGGAGCACGACTACGGATGGTGGGCGGACTATCTCGCTGAACGTGGAATGACTCTCGGTGTATATTGCAATCCTCTTTGGGTGCCCGCCGGTGCAGCCGCGGCAGGAATAAAAATAAAAGGCACTGACATCCCTATTGAAAACCTCATAGACAGAAACGAGGAAAACGGCGGTTATCACCACTACCTCTGGGCTCAGTTGGACCGCCCGGGAGCCGAAGAATGGGTGCGCGGATATGTGGATCACTTTGGAGAAATGGGAGTGAAGTTCCTCAGAGTGGATTTCCTTTCGTGGTACGAAGACGGATATGACATCGGCTTCGGAACTGTGGGTCCAAAACGTCCCGAATGGATGTACCCGACGGCTCTGAGGTGGATGAGGGAAGAGTGCGACCGCTACGGGATGATTCTCTCCCTTGTGATGCCGCATCTCTACAACGACGCGGCCACCGAAAAGGAATACGGGCATATGATACGCATCGACAACGACACTGCCGAAGGCGGATGGTACCATTTCTCCGAAGTTGAACGTGGCAAACACCGGAAAGGATGGTCACAGTATTCAAACGCATTTGACGGATTTATCTATTTCTCAAGAGTCGCGGGACGTGGCAAGGTGATGCTCGACGGAGATTTCATCAGACTCAACACCATGGCCTCGGAAGACGAGTGTAAGTCCATTATATCGCTCAATGTTATTGCCGGAGGTCCGGTCACCGTTTCTGACAGATATGACTCCATTGGCAAACGTCTCAAGTTCTATCAGAACCGTGACATTCTCGCACTTGTTAAGGATGGTTTCGTAGGAAAGCCGCTCTCGAACACTCCTCCACAAAATAGTGCAGAATATGCCGAAGACAATGACAGAAGCCAGATTTGGACCGGAGATATGAGCAATGGGGACAAGATTATCGCTATTTTCCACCGCCCTTGGGAAGGGAATGCGCCAAAGACTTTCCGCATTGTCCCTGCAGATTACGGGATTAGCGGAGACTATATGGTAAGAGATTTGTGGGAAAACCGTAATCTTCCGCACAAGGATGTCTATGAGGTGACTATTCCGGCACGCGGATGCGTCGTATACAGAATATCAAAGAAATAAACGGCTCTTTATGACAAAACTCATATTTACGGTGATGCTCATACTCCTGTCGGTCTTCGCTAGTGCAGCGGAGAATGGCCGGGAAGACGGATGGAAGATTGTGGCAGACACATACGATGATAACTATACGGGAATACCGGTAGCGAATGGGGGGCTTGGAATACTTCCGTGGAAAGAACCGTTCTCAGTCAAGCACATAATGCTGAATCATGTGTTCGAGCGAGTAAATGACGTCAACTGCGCCGTGAGAGGAATAAATCCGTTCTGTCTGTCAATGAGTGTTGATGGTGCAGGAGTCTCCGAGACGAAAGTCAGTGGTTGGAGACAGACCATCGATATGCGCAATGCGGAGCACATCACCGAATTTATCGCCTGCGGCAAAGTTTCTGTCAGATACGGGGTAACGGCATTACGTAATCTTCCCTATGCCATGATGATGGAAGTAGAAATCAAGGCATTAGAAGATGTTAATGTAGTTTTTTGCAATTCGTTCAGTTTGCCGGAGGAGTATAAAACCGCCAGAATCCAGCGGCGTAATTTCCTTGCCGATGGGCATTATATTGACCTTTTGCGTGCAGATGCTCAGACCTGCAAGGGACGGTACAATGTTTCTGCCTCAGTAATGTTCATACAAGATGGAGGTTTTTCCAAAACGACGGATGAGAATACCGATATGCTCTCCGCCTCTATGAAGGCTGGAGACATACGGAAATTCACGCTTGTGGCGTCGGAGTGTTCGACAAAAGATTTCAGCGACCCATATAGTGAGACAGAGCGACAGCTTGTGTATATCGAGAGAGAAGCCGTCGGGCGCGTGAAAAACGCCCACCGTAAACTTTGGGATGAACTTTGGCAGGGAGACATAGAAATTGAAGGGGATATGGAAGCCCAGCACGCCGTAAGGCTTGCTCTTTTCAACCTTTACGGCTTCTGCCGCGAAAACTCACGATTGAGCATTTCGCCGATGGGGCTTTCTTCTCAAGGGTATAATGGTCATATATTTTGGGATACGGAAATATGGATGTATCCGCCTATGCTGCTTATGAATCCAGGGATTGCCCGTTCTATGGTAGACTACCGCACGGACAGGATTGAAGCGGCTCGCAGACATGCTATGTCTTATGGATACCGCGGCGTCATGTTCCCGTGGGAATCAGACAGTTTCGGTGAAGAATCGACTCCTACTTGGGCAATTACCGGTCCTATGGAGCATCACATAACGGCAGATGTAGGTCTCGCAATTTGGAAATATTGGTGCGTTAGCCGTGACAAAGAATGGTTGGAAAAAGAAGGCTGGCCTCTTCTTAAGGAAGTTGCGGAGTTTTGGACGAGCCGCGTCCGGAAGAATGACGATGGGAGTTACTCTGTGGCAGGAGTTGTGGGAGCTGACGAATATGCGCAGAATGTGACGGACAATGCCTTTACCAATGGCGCCACATCCGCCGTTCTTGAATGCGCCGTGAAAGCTGCCAGGATATGTGGACACAAAGCCCCGGCAGAATGGTCTAAAATTGCCGCTGGACTTCGCATTCTCAGAGGAGAGGACGGCGTGACACAGGAATATGAAGGCTACGACGGACGCATCATAAAGCAGGCCGACGTCAATCTTCTCGGCTACCCTCTTGGAGTAATCTCGGATCCTGGACAACTGAAACGGGACTTAGAATATTATGAATCAAAAATAGACCCAGAGAATGGGCCGGCAATGTCGTTCAGCGTCTTTTGCATACAATATGCCCGGATGGGGAACGCCGTCAAGGCCGAAGAAATGTTCCGTAAAAGCTACCGACCGAACCAGCGTCCACCTTTCGGAGCGCTTGCGGAGACCCCGACCTCAAACAATCCCTATTTTGCCACGGCAGGAGGAGGATTGCTTCAGGCCGTGCTCAACGGGTTCGGTGGGCTCGATGTGACAGACCGAGGAATCGTCCGCAGGAAATCCTGCCTTCCTGCGTCCTGGAAAAGGCTTACCATTCGTGGAGTTGGGCCTAATATAAAGACATATATTATTGATAACAAATAGATTGTGAAGACTAAACATTTTTTATTAGCTGCATTGCCGCTTCTTTCGGTTATGCTCGGGTCTTGCAGTGACGTCATTTATGAAAATGAAGACTTCAGCTGGTCTTCGGAGAAGGTTACCCAAGGGGATTATTCCGCCTATGCGAAAAGCGAAAGCGAGATAGTCTCAAATTATCCGCTTCCTGATGGAAAAGAGCGCAGGTGGACAAAGAAAAACGACATCTCCAGATTCGGGAAATATACCGGAACCGACACTCTGGAAACGGCGCTTTATAATATGGCAGCCGACGAGTTGCTGAACAATGTGGAGGCCGACTCAACATTCCGCACCGGAGCCCTGTGGGCTGGGGTCTGGACGCGGGACATCAGCTACAGCATCATTCTGTCCCTCTCCGACTTACTCCCTGATATTTCGCGGATAAGTCTTATGCGCAAGGTTGACAGACTCGGAAGAATCGTGCAGGACACCGGAACCGGCGGTTCCTGGCCTTGCTCCAGCGACAGGGTTATCTGGGCTGTGGCAGCGTGGAAAATCTACCTCGCTACCGGAGACAAGGACTGGTTGAATCAGGCATACGCGACTATAAAGCGCTCGCTCGAAGATGACTTGGCTGTAACATTCGATGCAGAGACGGGCCTATTCAGAGGTGAGAGTTCATTCATCGACTGGAGACAGCAGAGTTATCCCCGCTGGATGCAGCCGGCAGACATCTTCAAATCTGAATGTCTCGGAACAAATGTCGTCTACTATATGGTTTTGCAAGCGATGACAAAAATGGCAGCCACACAAGGGTTTGAGGATGACAGAGAGTATTATTCTTCTCTTGCAGAAAATCTCCGCGATGCGATAAACAGAGAGCTGTGGATGGAAGATTGCGGATATTACGCACAATATCTGTACGGGCGCGACCATCTTTCAATTTCTCCGCGCAGCGAGACTCTCGGGGAATCCCTTGCAATTCTTTCGGGCATCGCATCAGAAGAACAGGCGGAAAAGATTGTGTCACAAATGCCGGTGTCAGCTTTCGGCCCGACAATCTTCTGGCCGCAAATCGGCGGAGAAAAAGCCTACCACAACAATGCCATTTGGCCATTTGTCACATCTTTCTATGCCTTGGCATCTGCCCGGGCAGGAAACGGGCAGGCGGTTCTTCACGCTCTCGCAAGCAATGTGAGGGCGGCGGCACTATTCGCAACAAACCACGAGAATATGGTAGCGTCCGACGGCAGCCTTAAGACCGCTCTGAACTCGCCAAATATGCTTTGGAGTTTGGCCGGATTTCTCGGCACATTCCGGAAACTGCTGCTGGGAATTGACATCCGGGAGGACGGTATAAGTTTCTCTCCTTTCGTTCCACGGGAACTTGGAGGTTGTCGGAAACTGGAGGGACTGAAATATAAGAATATGACTATAGACCTTACGGTCAAAGGACACGGCAGAGGCATAAAGTCATTTAGGATTGACGGCAAGAAAACCTCTGCTTTCCTTCCGGAAAGTCTTGACGGCCACCACAACGTAGAGATTGTTCTCGACGGACGACACGGGAAACGGGGACGAATAAACCAGTGTTCATATACAGCCGCACCAGACACGCCAAATGCTGTAATTGAAAACGGAGCGCTCGTATGGGCTCCTGTGGACGGAGCCGTGGCGTACATTGTGTTGCGTGATGCTAAGGCCATCGCCAAGACAACACAGCTGAGCTACAGTCTCGACACCGAGGGTGAATATCAGGTGATTGCCGAGGGAAGCGACGGCATCCGCTCATTCGCGAGCGAGCCGCTGCGATTCTGCCGGGAGGGCAATGTTATGGAAATTGCCGTGGAAAAGTGGCTTTCAAGAGGTGAAGGCATCGAGGGCATAACAGTAAACATTCCAGCAGACGGAAGATATTTTATAGATTGGAAATATGCCAACGGGAACGGGGGCGTAACTGACAGGAATATGTGTGCGACGCGTTCTATGTTTGTCGACGGTGTCCTGACAGGGATGTCAGTATTCCCTCAACGTGCCTACGGAGACTGGGAAAACTTCGGTTGGAGCAGCTCTTGCGCTCTGGACCTGACTGCAGGAGAACATAAGATTTCGCTCAAGTTTCTGCCTTGCAACGAAAATATGAATATTGACGGGAACAAGGCTCGAATCGCTGCACTGCGCATCGCAAGATATTAGTTTAGCAGAACTCCCTCGTAATCGTTTTGACTACGAGGGAGTTGATGTTTTACTAAGCAATTGCTTCCTAAAATCTATAGCGGACGCCCAAACTGATGGCTCCGGCGTAGAGACCGCCGGTGTAAAAACCGGCACTCGATCCATGTTCCTTTGTCGTCGTGCCTCATTGGTTTTTGGAAAAGTGGAAGAAATCCTCATAACTCCTTTGGAAAAGTGGAAATTTGCCCTTAAATTGCGTTGGAAAAAAGGAGGCGGTATGCTTAACAGAAAGATAGACAGCTATTTAAAAGATTATTATCAAAAATCTTCTAATGCACTGCTGATAGCGGGTGCACGTCAAGTCGGCAAGACCTATTCCATCCGCGAGTTTGGCAAGACTTTCAAGAGTTTTATCGAGATCAACTTCATCGAGAATTCCGATGTCGTTGGATTGTTCAAGGATGCTAAGGGAAGCGCCGACATACTGATGCGTTTGTCGACCATCACGAATGTGCCAATGATAAAAGGGGACACGCTGATATTCTTTGACGAGGTTCAGGAGTGTCCGAATATTGTGACCGCCATCAAGTTTCTGGTGGATGAAGGCTCATATCGCTATATTTTGAGTGGCTCTCTGCTCGGTGTGGAATTGAAAGATATCCGTTCAGTCCCTGTCGGCTATATGGGCGTGAAGGAGATGTTTCCGTTGGATTTCGAAGAGTTCATTACTTGTGTGGGAATCAATGAAAATGTTATTTCCACGCTAAAAGATGCCTGGACGAAAAGAATTCCGGTCGATGGATTCATCCATAACAAGATGATGGAGCTGTTCCGGCTCTACCTGATTGTAGGGGGTATGCCGGCAGCGGTCAGCAAGTATCTTGAAAGTAATAACTTGCAGGATGTGTTGGCGGTACAGCAGGAGATTATTCAACTTTATAAGAAGGATATAGCCAAGTACGATCCGGATAATAAATTGTATATCGA
>ERZ1026846.1227-NODE-1227-length-16950-cov-12.494643_pt1 | contig 16950 bp, 18 predicted proteins | sample MGYA00380153_ERZ1026846 | MGnify/ENA primary metagenome ERZ1026846 (study PRJEB33269, sample SAMEA4719789) | human gut metagenome | biome: human-associated habitat; feature: organic feature; material: feces | place: Cameroon | collected 2013-10 ... | reverse complement strand
TATTTTTTACTTTTGGGAATAGAAATTTTTGATAAGCTCTTTTAGAGATCAGGATGATCTCTTAAGTAGTCTAAGAATTCTTTTGTTTTACTCCAATATTTAATGCCCCAGTTTTCAAAATTCCACTCCGCCATATATGAGTTGCACTCATAATCTATATAGTAAAAGCGACCACTTTGCAAAACAAAGTTGGTTGGGAAATAGTCAATATTGAGGCCGAATTCTTTTACTTTTTGAGCCATATCTTCTAATTGTAAGATGGCATCATGTGGAAGAGCATCATTTTTGACTAGAGTAAATGCGGTGTCTCCTTTTATATACTCTTTTAGAATTGTTTCTTTAGTTTCGTCAATTGAGTACATTCGAGGGATCAGAATCCCTGTTTCACATAATCTTTTATAGTCGTTTTTCTCAGCTTCAATCTTATTTCCAAAATTATAGTAGTCACAAGGTTCATGATGGATTTGTTTGACAACAAATTCTTCATTTTGCTCATTCTCTACAAGATATGAATATCCACCTTTACCTTTGCCAAGTAACTGCTTTATGAAAAATTTTTTATCGTTAACTGAAATTAAATCCATAATAACTCCAATAGAAAGCCTTTATTAGGATCATCATAGAAGTGAAACTGTAGAATTACTTGCACAAAATAATATACAAAATTCAACAAAACACAAAATGTATGCTGAGCTTGAGCCCTAGTAGGAACAAATTGATAACTGTTTGAAATGGAAAAATTTAGTTCTTGAATGCCTATAGTGAAAAAAAAGAAGCTTTGTCATAGACAAAGCTTCTCTTGGAGGTGGAAATGCGTTATGACTTTAGAAGTCAACGCCCATAACTTTTTCGTTATAAATCTGTTCTAGAACGTATCTTTCATAACCTAAATGTGGAGATGCAATCTTGTGATACTTTACAAGATCTCTTGTTCTCTGATCAAAGGAAAGGGCATTGGTGTAGAACACAAAAGGAACTCTTACACCTGATTTAGTACGCATAAATCCCATGAGGTTAGATACATTTTGTATTGTACCAGTCTTAGCTGTTACATTTTTTGCTAAAGGAGGATTTCTTGTAGAAGCTCTCCAATGTAAAGTACCAGATTCATCTGCAACTGGTAGTAACTTAATGAACTGAATCTTGTCATCATTTAAGTTAATGAACTCTAATATTTCCAACATTTTATGTGGAGTTACTAGGTTATGAGGAGACAAACCGTTGCCATCTACAAGATAGCTGTTGCCTAAATCAATATTGGCATACTGTTTTAGTACGGCACGAATTGCTCTAGTTGTTCTGCTGTAAGTAGCTGGTAATTTATAGTATTCTGCAGCTACAGTCTTTGCAATAGCATCAGCATAGAGGTTGTTAGAACGGTGCAACATGTATTTTGCCAGTTCTCCTAATGGAGCTGATTCAATTACACCAATAGTGGTGTAACCTGGCTGTGTTGCTCGGGCAAGTTTAATAGAATTAAAAGAAATCTTCTTTTCATTGAAAATGATGTTAGTCCAATCTACAGCCCACTGATCAGGATCTGAAACAGACAGTGATAAAGGCCATGGCTGGTTCTTCTCTAGTACAGGAACACAACCTGTGATGTGGTACTGATTCTTCATATAAAGATCAGCTTCAAGCTCGCAGTTGCCACCATAATTTGAAGGAGCAACACCTACAGCATCAGAGGTTAGGGTAATAGGGCTACCTGCAGACAGTTTTGGAGTAGCAACATTGCCTACACCATTAGGCTGAAGCTGAGCAAACACACAGTTTCTGTTGATAATGGCAGAGCCTGCTGGAGCTGTAAAGCAGACTGGTGCGTCATCCCAAGACCAACCTGTGCCCTTTGACAGACCTCCAAAACGACTTACATCAAGGATAATGTCACCAGCTACGCTCTTAACGCCTGCTTTAGAAAGAGTATTTACTAATGTTCTAAAAGACTTTGTTGTAAAGCTAGGATCACCTACAAATTTAATTAAAACATTACCATGTAAGGTTCCGTTCTGATCAGTCACTACTTTACCTTGAGTATCAGCGTTGTTAGCTGCAACCTCAAGTGTGGTTTTAAAAGTATAGTCGTGACCTAAGTACAGAATAGCTGCAAGTCCAGATACAACTTTTAAGGTTGAAGCAGGATGCATGAAGGTATCAACATTCTGTCCATAAATTTTGTTGTCATTTGGCTTTAGATAAGCAACGCCTACTTCTGATCCTGGAATTGGATTAGGTGACGCAACTATAGCTTGCGATACTGATGAATATAAAAATAGAGGAATTGCAAGAAATTTTATGAAATTGTTTTTTATAAATTTGTTCATTTTTGGATAGTGCATTATAGGTAAATTTCAAGTTGTAAAATTATACAACTATATGCACGTAACGTGTACAGCTACGTGACAATGTGCAAATTTAGCAACAAAATTTAAAAAAACATCTCTTATTTGAAACGAGAATTCTACTGTAATCCCACTCAATTAGCCGTTTTTGCATGCTCTCCTAGAAAAAGAAATGAAAAGCACGTGTTTACGTAACAAATGCTGATAACAAAAAGCTAAGCAACCCATAAAATATGGTAAAATCAGCGCAATAAATCTATGACGCATTTTGCGTTTAAAGGAGAATATTCATGATTATTGAACCTAAGGCACGTGGTTTTATTTGTGTTACCACTCATCCTACAGGCTGTGATGCTAACGTTTTAGAGCAGATTAACCTAGTTAAGAAAAAGGGAAAGGTAGAAAATGGTCCTAAGAAAGTACTAGTTATTGGTGCTTCAACAGGTTACGGTTTAGCTTCACGTATTAGCGCAGCTTTCGGTTCAGGTGCAGCAACAATTGGTGTATTCTTTGAAAAACCAGGTACAGCAAAGAGACCTGGTACAGCAGGTTGGTACAACACTGCTGCATTTACAAAGTATGCTAAAGAAGCAGGTTTATATGCACACAATGTTAATGCAGATGCTTTCTCAAATGAGTGCCGTGATAAGGTAATTGAGATCATCAAGCGTGATTTGGGTCAGGCTGACTTAGTTGTTTACTCTCTAGCTGCACCTGTAAGAAAGATGCCTGAAACTGGTGAAGTTGTAAGATCATCATTAAAACCAATTGGTCAGACCTACACTTCAACAGCTATTGATACTAACAAGAACGAAATCATCACCTCATCATTAGAGCCAGCAACTCACGAAGAGATCGACAATACTGTTAAGGTAATGGGTGGTCAGGATTGGGAGCTATGGATTGAAGCTCTAAAGAATGCCGATGTTCTAGCTGATGGTTGCAAGACTGTTGCATACAGCTATATCGGTACTGAGATCACTTGGCCAATCTACTGGCACGGTGCATTAGGTAAGGCTAAAGAAGATCTTGATAGAGCAGCAAAGGCTAATGAACAGCGTTTAGCTTCATTACATGGTGATGCTCGTGTTGCTGTATTAAAGAGTGTAGTAACTCAGGCTTCTTCTGCTATTCCTGTAATGCCTTTATACATTTCAATGTGCTTTAAGATCATGCGAGAGCAGGGCATATATGAGTCAGTAATAGAGCACATTTACAGATTATTTGCTACAACCTTATATGGCAATCAGGCTGAGGTTGATGCTGAAGGTCGTTTACGTATGGATTCATGGGAATTACGTGATTCTGTACAGAACAAGTGCAAAGAGTTATGGCCACAGGTTACAACTGAGAACCTATTTGAGAAAACTGATTATGCTGATTACAAGAAGCAGTTCTTACAGCTATTTGGCTTTGAGGTTCCTGGCGTAGATTACACTAAGGATGTAAATCCAGAAGTTGCAATTGATAATTTAGATAACCTTGTAGGTTAATACAAACTTACATCGTGCAAATAAAAATTCCGCTATCAAAAAACTGATAACGGAATTTTTTTATACCTTATAAGGAATTAAGAACAGTGCCTCAAAGCCTTTTCATTCTTAAGCTTTAATGTGGCTCTTATAAGCTGTAATGGTGTTCTGCATTAAAGTTGCAATGGTCATAGGACCTACGCCACCAGGAACTGGTGTGATGAAAGCTGCATGTTCCTTAGCCTTTTCAAAGTCCACGTCACCACATAACTTTCCATCAGGCATACGGTTAATACCTACATCAATTACGGTGGCGCCATCTTTAATTAGGTCACCATCTAGGAATTTAGGTTTGCCGACAGCTACAACCACAATATCCGCATTCTTAATTAACATCTTCTGATCATCTGGTTTTGAGAAACGGTGAGTTACTGTAGTGGTGCAACCAGCTAGTAACAGCTCTAAGGCCATAGGACGACCAACGATATTTGATGCACCAACTACTACTGCATTTAAACCTTTTAGATCTTCACCTAAGGTCTTGTGTAATAAGGTCATAACACCGTGTGGTGTGCAAGCACAGATATAAGGAATTCTCTGTACTAATCTACCTACGTTGTAAGGGTGGAAACCGTCTACATCTTTTGAAGCACTGATCTTTTCAACAATGCTTGATTCATCTAAGTGTTTTGGTAATGGAAACTGAACTAAGATGCCATCAACTTCATCGTTGTTGTTAAGATCATCGATGATTTTATCTAATTCTTCTTGAGAAGTTGTTTCAGGAAGATCATAGGCAAAAGATTTGATACCAACTTCTTCACATGCCTTACGCTTATTTCTTACGTAAACCTGTGAAGCAGGATCTGAACCTACAAGCACTACTGCAAGACCAGGCTGTCTGTTGCCTTTATCTACGCTTGCATCAACATCTTGACGAAGCTCTGCTCTTAGTTCTTTTGCAATACCTTTACCATCAATAATCTGTGCTGACATTAGTTATTCTCCACTGCACTGTTGTTATCTGTCTGTTCTGTAGGTTCTACAGCTGTTGATGCTTCTGTAGAAACTTCAGTTGTAGTTTGAGCACTATTATCCTCAACATAATAGCTGATGCCACTGAACAGCATACGTGCACTAATTATAAACAAAGCTACAGCAAAGATTCTCTTTAATGTGGTTGGCTTGATATTTTTTCCAATATTGACACCTAATGGTGCACAGAAGTAAGAAACAGGCACTACACAGATAGCTGCAAGTACGTTAACTAAGCCAAAAGTACCAATTGGGGCATGATCAGGTGTGGAATTTGTAAGCAACATTAAAATTGCGCCTGGAACACAAACAAATAAGGATACAGCAGATGAGGTACCAATAGCTTTATGAGGTGGTACAGAGCAAGCATTTAGAATAGGTACGGTTAAAGTACCACCGCCGATGCCCAGCATTGATGAGAAACAAGCAATACAAAAAGCGATAACTGATTGACCTGCTTTACCAGGTAATGAATCAAAAGCAGGTTTTGCTTTTGCTCTAAATAGAGTATTGATTGAATTTAAAATCATTACTCCGCCAAAGAGTAAGGTTAACCAAGCGCCACCTAAGAACTTAGATACTAAGATACCTACAACCACACCAATCAACATAAATACTGACCAGCTTTTGATTACAGCCAGGTCAGTGTTTCCTTTCTTATTCTGAGATAGAGCTGCAGAAATAGAAGTAGGGATCATACATAAAAGAGAGGTACCTGTTGCTACTAAGATTGCAATATTAGGATTTACTTTAAAGAAGAGGGTAAATACAAAGTAGAAGCACGGTACGAAGATAATGCCCCCACCGATACCTAAAAGACCTGCCAGAAAACCAGCTACCACGCCACAGCATAAAAGCATGCCGATGGTAATAGCTAACTCATATAAAGGAATACCAAGAATCATTCTATTCACCATAAAAAATTAAGTGAGCTAATTTTAGCAAAATTAAGATAGGTGAACTTAACTATATGTTTTTTTGTAAAAATGAACCCAGATAAGGCAGAGAAATGTCTGAAAATGAAAAGTGATAAATAAGCCATTGCACGGATCTTTAAAAGGAAAATGTAAAAAATTTCGAGAAAATTGTTAAAAATTCGTTGACGATAGGTGAGTCCTCCTGTATCATATGCACCGTTAAATCACTTCACCTCACTGAAGTGTGGTTGGAACAACAGGTTAAGACCTATTTATCCAGCAACTTGCGTCCTTAGCTCAGTTGGATAGAGCAACAGCCTTCTAAGCTGTGGGTCAGAGGTTCGATTCCTCTAGGACGCGCCATTGAATTGATTTAACAATGTTTCCGATGGTGGCTATAGCTCAGTTGGTAGAGTCCCGGATTGTGATTCCGGTTGTCAAGGGTTCGAGCCCCTTTAGCCACCCCATCTGAAAACTCTCAATATGCGGGAGTGGCGAAATTGGTAGACGCACCAGATTTAGGTTCTGGCGCCTTCGGTGTAAGGGTTCGAGTCCCTTCTCCCGCACCACTATGACTATTCTTTTCTTCCCCAAGTTTTTCACGTATTGTCTACTAGTTCAGATCTCTAAGTTTCATTTTGTATAATCTCAATTCACAGCTTTGTGCCGTGAGGCTTTCTAGCATATTTGATCATGTTAGGAACAGTGATATTCTCAACATACTTGCTTACAGGCTCTTCTGTATTAAAGATCTTTAGACACTCTCTTTGAGTTTTTTGATAATGGCTTGATAGTTATGAAACTGTCTGCAAAACCTATTTCAGTGATTCCATCAAGCTCCTTGATTATGGTTTTAACAGAGTGATGAGGAACAGGTTTATTTTTATTAAGAAAGCTTTCTTAAGTCACGTTCCATTCTCATATAAAGACTTAAGGCAACAAATTCAACGAAACACTTGCCTACTAAAGAATCTTCACTAGAGGTTCTAAACATGTCACAGCACATCTCTACTTTTAAGTCCAAGAAGCAGTCTTCAACAGTACGTCTGTCCTTATAACCGTAGTAAGCCTGCTTACCATCTCTGACAGAAGCTGATACAAGCACAAAATACCGGCATGCTGGTTTGCTTCCTGGAAGACTTTGTTATTCAGGGTAATACCTCCGTTTTCGTCCTGTATTAAATATTTATCTGCAGATCTTTTGTTGGTAGCATCTAAGGTCATACCATCCTTTAGCATTTGCATGATGTCGTTACGACGCTTTTGAATTTTTTTAGTAAAAGCACCAGCATTTTTTGATCGTAGAATACATGGACAAAGAGCTTTTGTGGACTGTTTTACCATTGATTTTAAAGTTAGATTGCGAATAATTTAAAAAATCTAAAAATGCTTATAAAACAAATAAATCAAATTACGGATAATTATTCGTAATCACGAACCGTATTTAGAACCTTTTATTGAGCTCTGATAGATCGATCTTGTAGATGGAGTCTTCATCTTTAATTTCTTGTTTCAAAAACATTGCCATGTAAATAGGTGCGTAAGTCAGTTTTCCTTCAACCTTCAAATTCGAGTTATTAAAGATCAAAGCTCTGTTTAGATTAAATTCTCCACAATCCATTATATTTGAAAGCGCTCTGTGGACTTTGTAATCTTTACCAGACTTAACTTCTATAGGAAGCACTTCACCATCATATTCGATTAAAAAATCGAGTTCTCCTCTTTTCTTATTGTTATAGTAGTAAAGATCGTGTTCACAAGCGGTTAATTCTTGAGCTATATAGTTCTCAAAGATTGCGCCATAGTTTAATTTGTCGTCCCCACTAATGATTTTTAGTTGAATTCCTTGAGAGTACTCTGATGCTAAAAGTCCTACGTCACTCATGAACAATTTGAATAAACTTCTAGATTTTGATAATTTTAAGGGTATCTTTGGTGTTTCTACGTTGTAAACAGGTAAAGCGAAACCTGCGTCTTTCAACCAGAGAAAGCTATTTTCATACCTATCAAACTTGACTCCTGATTTGATATCTTTGATGATAAAGCGTTTGTTTTGACTGTTAAGTTGAGGTGCTATTAGTTCAAAGATCTGAGCTATTGCAAGCTTATTGTTCTTGTCATATTGAGTAATGTCTTTTTTATAGAGATTAACTATTTGATTTTGTATGTCAATTACTTCATTAAGGTTGTTCGTTTCTATGTACCTGTTTACAGCAGCAGGCATGCTCCTACCACTAGGTAAACTCTAAACAGTTCCATCATTTTCTTATGGATAAAATCATCAACAGGCTTTTTCTCCTTAAAAGATGTTTCAAGATTTTCTAGGATGCTTGAGTTCAATCCGAGATTCAATGCAAATTCTCTAAATGTAAGAGGGAACATCCTTTTTATAGTCAGGTAGCCTACCGGTACTGATCTAAGATCATTGATTTCAATTCCTAAAAGAGAACCAGAGAGAATGTAATTATAAGATCCTTCATCAACAAGAAATTTAATATATGTTATAACTTCTGGACAGATCTGTACCTCGTCAAAAAAGATAAGGGTATCTCTTTTTATGAGTTTTTGTTTTGTGAATAGAGACAGTCTTGCAAGAAGATCTTTTGTGTTACTTAGATCTTTGAACAAAGAAATTGCTACAGGTTGTTCGATAAAATTGATTTCAATGTAGGTTTTGAATTTTTTCCAAACTGTCTAATTGAGAATGTTTTTCCAATCTGTCGAGCTCCTTCAATTAATAGGGCTGTTTTGGCTATTTTAAAATGGTCGATCAAAATTCGATCTACAGTTCTAGTTAGCATTTAAAAGCTCTTTAAAGTTTATTTTATCTAACTTATAGATATGAATTGCTATTTTTCCAACCTAAATTTGAATAAAATTGACCTCTTTTCCAACCAATTTGAACTGAATTTTGCCAATATTCCAACTTCTTTCAATCTTGAATGTAGTATTTTGTAAGAAAATCTTTAGTAAGGCTGTATTTGATGTATCAAAATGGTGGATTAAAAGTTGATCTATAATTCTTGTCAGCATTCTAAGAGCTAATAACAGTTGGTTTATCTAGATCATAGACAAAATAATGCCAATTTTCCAACTAAAAATAACTAAAATTGTCCACTTTTCCAACTGAATTATGCTTTATTCAGATCACTTTTCCAACTTTTTAAGAAAATTAGGGATACAAAATAGCAAAAAAATCACTTTCAATATGTGGTCTGAGAACGTGTTTTTAAAGCTCATTTTTGCTATCTGAAAATAAAACTCATCACTAAAAAATACCCTTTAAAAAGCTTGAAGTGACCACACTTGTATAAGTGTGAAAAGAGAATAAAGGGATTGCAAGAAGAAGCAATCCGAGGAGCTTTTATGAAGAACATGAATAATTGCAATAAGAATATGTTAGCAAGAGTTAATGATGGTTTTAATAAGAACTTTGCACCTACACTGTTTGATTTCTTCAGCCGTCCATTAGCAGACTTTGACAATATGTTTACTCCAATGGCAACAGACAATGCTCGTGTAGATATTAAAGATTTAGGTGACCGCTATCAGCTAAAGGCTGATATGCCAGGTGTTAAGAAAGAAGACATCAAGGTTGATTTTGAGAATGGTGATTTAACCATCAGAGCTGATCATCATAAAGAGTGCAACAAGAAAGATGAGTTTGGCTTTATGGTTCATGAGCGTTCAGAAGGTACTTACGAGCGTAGCTTTCATTTTGAAGATGTTGATCCAAAAGATATTACTGCAGCTTATGCAAATGGTGAGTTGGATATCTGCTTGATGAAAGCAAAAGATGCAAAGACTTCAACTTCAATTAAGATCCACTAATTAAAAGTGCTAGCTTTTAAAGCTTAGTCTTACAACCGCATAACACAATAGTTTACTCTCATAAATAGATAGGGCAGAGCCACGAGGCTCTGCCTTAATCAGTTGCGTTTAGCTCTCATTTAAAGATTCTTTTCAAAGAAAGATTCGATCTTATCAAAAGGTATTACATCCATCTTGTAGTAAAGATCTGTATGTACTGCGTTAGGTACGATGTACAGTTCTTTGTTATCATCTTTTAGCTTTTTGAACGCGTCTTCAGAGAAATATCTTGAGTGGGCTTTTCACCATGTATCATCAGTACAGGTGTTTCAATTTCATCAGCATATGACAGAATTGCCATGTTCATGAAGGTTGCTGCTGAGGTTACAGTAGCACCTGATGTAGATCCATATGATCTTTCATGGTAGCTTAATTTTGTTTCATAAAAGTTAGAGTAGTCCTTAACAAACTGAGGCATATCAGGAGTTACCTTAGCTGGGACACTTCCTGCCATTGCATAAGTACCGTTCTTATAATCAATAGTACGTTCTGCTGCAATTTGAGCTCTTGCTTTCTGTCTATTTGCTTTTAATTCTTCAGAAGACGTACCTTCATCAAAATAGCCATTTGCCATGCCTCTTGTCATGTCGTACATGGTTGAGGTAACGGTTGCTTTGATTCTAGGATCTTGTGCGACTGCATTTAACGCAAACCCACCAACTCCGCAGATGCCAATGATACCGACTTTGCCATCAGCTACGTTTTCATTATTCAGTAGGTAATCAACAGCTGCTAAAAAATCTTCTGTATTAAGTTCTGGGGAGGAAATGTTTCTAGGCTCTCCGCCACTTTATTCAGTAAAAGCAGGATCAATAGCTAAAGCAATAAAGCCACGAGCTTCCATTCCCTGAGCATAACGACCTGATAACTGTTCTTTTACGGCACCATATGGACCTGTATCAGCTAAAGCTCTTAGCTTATCTCCTTTTTTCATATTAGCAGGAGTATAGAGATCACCTACCATGGTGATGCCAAAGCGATTGTAGAGAATAACTTTGTGGTGATGAGCTCTTTTATCCTCAGGAAAAACTTTATCCCATTTTTCGTATAGAGAAGATGCGTCTATGGTTAAAGTTGGAGCTTGTGAATCTTTAGCTTAGGATGAGTTGACTGCTAGTGTAAGCAGCATAGTTGCTACAAGAGGGGGTAATACTTTTGCTTTCATAAAATGTTCCTTTATGTATTTTGTATACATGTACTTTAGAACAGTAAAAAGCAAAAAATAGGCACTATCTTTTCAAGTTATTGCCAAATTCTGCTAAAAATTGAGAGTTTTTAAGAGAATTGAGTTAGTTTTTAGAAAGTTTTGTGACTGTAAATTTACGAAAACAAACTAATCAGATGTTAAATGCTCAATAGGAAGAAGCTTAGTTAGACACATTAGAGCCTGATTTTGAAATTTCGTCGATTAGCTCTTCTACAAGATATTCATCACTCATGCAGTGCATATCAGATACGCCTTCACTTACAAGAGGGTAGAGCTTTGACTTATAGAAAATATCTAAGGCTTTGCGCATGGAGATATGTTCTTTTTTAGCCAACAGAGCAACTACTCTTGAGTACTTCATTTGCAGTAAGATTGGATTTGCGTCCATATATGTATCTATCCTCTATAATCTGGTGGCTTTTATAAAAGCAAGACAACTCAAGGCAAGTTGAGATCTAAAACAGAATTGCAAGTTAGGCTTTTCAAAACGAAGTCTTTTTATGGCTTCAGCTTTATCTATAAGACCATCAAAAAACAGTTCCACTGTGTTAAAAACTTTGTCATTGGCAACGCCACCGATAACAAGATCATAGTTACTTGTGTCCTGTCCGCTTCTGCATCTTAAGATAAAATCAAGCCAGCTTTCAGAGTAGTCATCAATTTTCATTACATTAAGTGAACTTAGCTTGTCTTGAGTGAACTCAAAACTTGAGATAAAGCTGTCTTTGCCTCTTTTTTTAAATTTTAAACTCCATTTTAGAGATTGTTCGTAAATTGGAGTAACGTAAAAACCAGCACCAAAATCTACATTATTCCTTGAGTGTTTTAAATCTGGAGTCTCTACCTTTGTGTAAGAACCATGATAAAGGATCATTCTATAGCCCCTTTTTCTTTCATCAAGGATATGATGTCGTCCACAATGTAATCTTTGCTTTGTGTATGAAGAATTTCATATTCAGGAATGATATAACTGTCTAAAATGTTGCTTTTATCAGTAAGAGCTTTATATACAGAATTAGCTTTTATTCCTAGCTTAATTGCAATGTTCTCGATACAGAAAATAGCAAATTCCAGCTCATTTTGATTTGTTATTTCATTTTTCACAGTCATTATAATCTCTCTAGGCAAGTTCACGATTTAAGTATAGTTGTCAGGACCAACTAAAACAAGATGAGATAACACGTACTCTGTCTTGTCAGTAACCTGTAAGATTTTATAAAGCTTATCGATTAAATCTTGATGAAAAGTTGATTTTCGGTTGAGAAATAAAGGCAAATAAGCGAAAATACACGCAGTTTTATTTTTGAAAAATCAGTGAAAATGGCAGATAAAAATCTCTTAAATGAAATAAACAAACGTAGAACGTTTGCGATTATTTCCCACCCTGATGCTGGTAAAACCACCATCACAGAAAAAGTTTTATTATTCGGTTCAGTAATTCAAAGAGCAGGTGAAGTTAAAGCCCGTGGCTCAACCGGAGCCTTTGCTCGTTCAGACTGGATGGATATGGAAAAAGAGCGTGGTATTTCTGTTTCCACCTCTGTAATGCAGTTTCCATACAATAACTGTACAGTAAATCTTCTGGATACACCAGGTCATGAAGACTTCTCTGAAGATACCTACCGTGTGCTTACCGCAGTAGACTCATGCTTAATGGTAATTGATGCTGCTAAAGGTGTTGAGGAAAGAACCCGTAAGTTAATGGAAGTCACAAGATTGCGTACCACACCTATTTTAACTTTCATGAACAAGTTAGACCGTGAAACACGTGATCCTCTTGACCTTTTAGATGAAGTAGAAAAAGAGCTTAACATTCTGTGTGCTCCTATTACCTGGCCTATTGGTTCTGGTAAGTCTTTCCGTGGTATTTATCACTTATTAAAAGATGAGGTAATGCTTTATCACTCAGGTGAGGGATACCATATTCAGAAAGCTCAGACTATTAAAGGTCTTGATAACCCTGAACTAGATAAAGTTCTAGGTGAGGATGAAGCTTCACAGTTACGTGATGATATTGAACTTGTAAAAGGTGCTTCAAATGAGTTTGATTTAGATCTGTTTCGTGAAGGTAAATTAACCCCAGTATTCTTCGGTACTGCTTTAGGTAACTTCGGTGTTGACTGCATGCTAGACGGCTTGACCGAATGGGCTCCTACACCTCTATCACGAGTAGCTGATGAGCGCGAGGTAGTAGCATCTGAGGGTAAACTTACAGGCTTTATCTTTAAGATCCAGGCTAATATGGATCCTAAGCACCATGACAGAATCGCTTTCATGCGTATTGTTTCTGGTTCATACCATAAGGGTATGAAACTTTATAACGTACGTTTAGGCAAAGAAGTTATTGTATCTGATGCTGTAACCTTTATGGCAGGTGAGCGCGAACAGGCTCAGTTGGCTGTAGCAGGCGATATCATCGGTTTACACAACCACGGTACCATGCGTATTGGTGATACCTTCACTGAAGGTGAAAAGCTTCACTTTAACGGTATTCCTAATTTCGCTCCAGAACTCTTCAGACGTATTCATTTGAATGATCCTCTAAAGCAGAAACAGTTGCAAAAAGGTCTAATGCAGTTGTCAGAAGAAGGTGCGGTGCAGGTATTCAGACCTATCATCAACAATGATCTGATCGTAGGTGCTGTAGGTGTGTTGCAGTTTGATGTGGTGGTATCTCGTCTAAAGCATGAATACAATGTTGATGCAAAGTATGAGAATATCGCTGTAACCACAGCCCGCTGGTTAACGTCAGATGATCCTAAGGCTTTACAGGAAATTCAGGATAAGGTTCCGCAGTCAATTGCCTTAGATGGAGGTGATAACCTAACCTTCCTTGCAACATCTGGTGTTAATTTAAACCTTAACATGGAGCGTTATCCAAAGGTTAAGTTCTCTGCTACAAGAGAACACTAATAATCCTTGCCTTGAGGAAACTTAAGGCAGGTAATTTAAGAGCACATAAAGAGGACATATGCTGTACGATGCACATGTACATGTAGGAATGTTCGATGATATTGAGTCATTGGTAAAGTGTGCTCGTTTGTCAAATATAACTCCCATCTGTGTAGGTATAACCTTAGATGAGAGTTTACATACCTTAGAACTTTTTAAAGCTCAGAATATAAAACTTCCTGTCTTTGTAGGCATTCATCCTTGGTATTTAAAAGACCAAAAGTTTGATTTTAGTCTTATTGAAAAGTTACTTTCCTTTGAAAATGTCGTAGGCATTGGAGAATGTGGTTTAGATAATAAGATTGAAATACCTGTAAACTCTCAAATTGATGTTTTAGAACAGCATTTAGAATTAGCTTCAAAGTATGCTCTGCCAGTCAACCTGCATATACGAGGCTGTCATGGTGAGTTAATAAGAGTTTTAAAAAAGTATCAAGGTCGGGTAAAAGGTTTTGTCCACAATTTTACCTTCTCGTACGATATAGCTAAAAAGTACCTTGATTTAGGCATGATGTTATCAGTGGGACATCACATTACCTTTAATCAGGCAAAGTTAAACTCTGTTTTAGAAAAAGTAGGTCTTGAGAATTTTGTTTTAGAGACAGATGCTGATTTTTTACATACAGGCCCATATGATCCAAACTTAATCAAAAGAGAGTATGAGTGTATTTGTAGCTTGTTTAACCGTACAATGGATGAAACAGAGATTGTTTTAGAGAACAATCTCAAAAGGGTAATACCTAAGATTGCAACTCTATAAATTCATAACGTAAAATTCATAACTAAAAGCAATAGGAAAATCGCATGAGCTTTGTTTATATTGTCAAAAAAGATCTCGCATTTGATATTAAAAAGGCAACCAAAAGCGTTGAAGAAAATACCGGTATTAGCTTAAAAGCACTTGCTACAAAAGAATTACATGGTCATGTAGGTGCTTTATTTACAACCGACAATGACAATGCTCATGAATTATGTAAAAAGGCAGTAACTGAAGGCAAGTTTGACTTTGATGTCTTTGCAGCTACCTCTTTCCCAACTTTAAAAGAAAAAGGTGAGATTTGTCTTGATATGGATATGACCTCAGTGCAGATTGAGGGCATTGATGAGATTGCAAGACGTTTGGGCGTATATGACAAGGTCTCTGAGATTACCTCAAAGGCAATGCACGGAGGTCTTGATTTTGCTCAGTCATTAACTTTACGTGTAGCCATGTTAAAAGACGGCGATGCCTCCGTAATTGAAGATGTTAAAAGCATTATGAAAGAGACTGATGGTCTTGATGTCCTAATGCAGACTGTAAGCTCACATAACTGGGTAAAAGGTATCTGCTCTGGTGGCTTTGAACAGTTAATATGTGTTTTAGATAAGAAATACTCTTTAGATATGGTGTGTGCTAACTCTTTAGAAATTAAAGATGGCAAATTAACCGGTAAAGTTGATAAGAGAATTGTTGATGCGACAGTAAAGCGTGAAGGCGTATTAGATCTACAGCAAAAATCTAACGTAGAGTCATCACAAATCATTGTCTTAGGTGATGGTGCTAATGATTTAAAGATGATTGAGGCAGCTTCCCTTGGTATTGCTTATCACGCAAAGCCATTAGTACAGCAAACAGCTCCATTTTGTATCAATCATTCTGATCTTAGTGCTGTAGCTTTGCTTTTAGAGTTAAATTCATAAGATGACTAAAACAAAAAGCGTGTTTGTATGTTCAAGCTGTGGTGCTAAATATTACCGCTGGCAGGGTATCTGCTCTGAATGCGGTGAGGCAGGTACCATCAGTGAAACTCTTGTTGATACTTCTCCTAATGCTGGGGCTAAGGTAGCGGCAAGAGCTTTATCTGGTTTTGCTGGAGCAACCGGTAGTGGAATTTGCTCATTAGCTACGGTTGATCTTACCAAACGTCCTAGAATTTCATCTGGCTTTACAGAGTTTGACAGAGTCTTAGGCGGAGGTATTGTCTCTGGCTCTGTTGTTCTAATAGGCGGTAACCCAGGTGCCGGTAAGTCAACCTTACTTTTACAGACTGTAGGCAGACTCTGTTTAAATCATAAAGTACTGTATGTAACTGGTGAGGAATCATTACAGCAGGTAGCACTGCGTGCTAATCGTTTAAAGATACAGGCTAATAACATCAGAATAGCAGCTGAAACTTCAATTGATACTATCTGTGAGATGGCATCAAAAGAAAGACCAGAGGTTTTAATTGTAGATTCTATTCAGGTTATGCATGTAACAGGAATTGAATCAGCACCAGGTTCTGTAAGTCAGGTCCGTGAAGGCGCTGCCGCCTTAACCCAATTCGCTAAAAGGACTGGAATCGCAGTCTTCATGGTAGGACATGTAACTAAAGACGGTACCTTAGCAGGTCCTAAAATTTTAGAGCACTGTGTAGATTGCTCTGTAATTTTAGAAGCTGGTACTGACATGCGATACAGAACACTGCGCTGTCAGAAAAACCGTTTTGGCGCTGTAAATGAGATTGGTGTCTTTGCTATGACAGATACTGGTCTTAAAGAAGTTAAAAATCCATCTGCTATTTTTTTAAACCGCCAGGAAACAGTGGCTCCAGGCTCACTTGCAATGGTAACTTGGGAAGGCACAAGACCTCTATTAGTTGAGTTGCAGGCATTAGTAGATTTGTCCTTATACTCAAATCCAAGACGATTGTCTTTAGGTACTGATCAGAACAGACTTTCTATGCTGCTGTCTGTATTACACCGCCATGCTGAATTTGCACTAGCAGATCAGGATGTCTTCGTAAATGTTGTAGGTGGTGTAAAAGTTGAGGATACCTCATCAGATGTCCCTTTAGCCTTAGCTCTGATTTCATCTTACAGAGACAAGCCAGTAGATAAAGGTACAATTGCTTTTGGAGAAATTGGTCTTACAGGTGAGATAAGACCTGTACCATATGGTCAGGAGAGAATATCAGAGGCAGTAAAGCAAGGTTTTGTGAGGATCATTGTACCTTTTGACAATGCTCCTCGAACACGCAATCCTGATGTAGAGGTGATTCCGGTAAAGAGAGTTACCGATCTCTTTAATTTAGTCTAAAGTTTTGATTAAGTAACTAGACTATGTAGCTAGTCTAGTTACTTAAAAGTGTGCTCAGCATGAGCATTATCTATAGGGTGAAAGTCCCGAAGGTGCC
>ERZ1026846.1211-NODE-1211-length-17085-cov-37.682619_pt1 | contig 17085 bp, 11 predicted proteins | sample MGYA00380153_ERZ1026846 | MGnify/ENA primary metagenome ERZ1026846 (study PRJEB33269, sample SAMEA4719789) | human gut metagenome | biome: human-associated habitat; feature: organic feature; material: feces | place: Cameroon | collected 2013-10 ... | reverse complement strand
TTGGATTGAGGCATTTGTCAATGCACGTCAGTGGATTGAAGAAAGAGTAAAGTAATAGTTAAAAGTTAATAGTTTATAGTTGAAAGCAAGATTGCTGTAAACTATAAACTATAAATTATAAACTATAATGAAGTACAGTTCATTATTTAAGACATTCATGAAGATTGGCATAGTCACCTTTGGGGGTGGCTATGCCATGATTCCTATTATAGAATCCGAAGTCGTCGATAAGCATCATTGGATGACGAAGGAGGAATTTCTGGATGCCATCGCTACCACCCAGGTTTGTCCGGGCGCCTTGGCCATCAACATGAGTTCCCTGCTCGGATATAAGTTGGCAAAGACACCGGGAGCCATCGTCTGCACCCTCGGCGCTTCGTTGCCATCGTTTCTTATTATCTTGGCGATAGCCATGTTTTTCCATCAGTTTGAAGACAACAAGGTTGTTGCTGCCATGTTTGCAGGCATCCGTCCTGCCGTCGTGGCACTGATCGCTGTTCCTACGTTCTCGCTAGCCAAGAGCGCCAGGATTTCTCTCGTCAACTGCTGGATTCCTATCCTCTCCGCCCTTCTGATATGGCTGGTAGGTGTCAACCCCATCTGGGTGATTATTGCCGCTGGCGTGGGAGGCTACATCTATGGTCAGTTCATTCAGCCAACGGAGTAAGACTAGTTAAAAGTTTATAGTTAATAGTTTATAGGGGCTACGCCTTATTGTAGGAATGCCCTATTAACTTTACACATTATTATATATATATGATATTTCTTCAGCTTTTCATCGTATTCCTTCAGATAGGCATCTTCGGATTCGGAGGTGGCTATTCCATGATATCCCTGATTCAGGGACAGGTGGTAACGCAGTATCATTGGATGACGATGAAGGAGTTCACTGATGTCGTTGCCATCTCGCAGATGACACCAGGACCTATCGGCATCAACGCTGCTACCTATTGCGGCTATACCGCTGTGCACAATGCAGGCATGGGCGGCATGATGGCCATACTCGGAAGTGCCGTGGCAACCTTTGCCCTGGTTCTCCCCTCTTTGATTTTGATGATTCTTATCAGCAGAATGCTGTACAAGTATATGAAAACCACAGCCGTTCAGAGCATCTTCATCGGTCTTCGTCCTGCCATCGTTGGCTTGGTGGGAGCCGCAGCCCTGCTCCTGATGAATGGCGAGAACTTTTCTACGCCAGCCAATCCCTGGCATTTCTACATCTCCATCGCCCTCTTCTTCGCCTCCTTTATCGGCGTGAAGGTGATGAAGATCAATCCCATCCGCATGATACTCTATGCGGCATTTGCGGGATTGGTGCTATTATATTAAAGCTTTTTCATTTTAATCCATGCTATTTATGAGAAAGGTATATTTTGCCATAGCCCTTGCCTTCTGCTGCCAGGGCATTCAGGCTCAGCAAACCTCCTACCGATGGAAGGTGGAGGCTGAAGCTGGTGTCAGTTGCAGTGTGCTCGATACGGATGTATCGGGCTTGTCCACCACTACTTATAAGGTGAGACCGGGAGTGGCGACTGGTATCGGGGCGGAATATCTGGCAGTTGACAACCTGGCTGTGGGAACCGGCATCCGATTCGTACAGCGCGACTACCTGTACCAGAATCTGGGCGGTGACTCCTGGAACACCCGATACAATAACAATTTCATCAGCATCCCCCTCAACGTGGGATATTATCTGATTCATAATCCCTACCACGAAAAGGGATTGTGGATCAAGCCACAGGTGGGGGTATATTACGAGTACTTCACCTCCATGCACACCAAGGGCATCTATCCGATGAACATCATGCAAGGATACAAGGGCGACGGAACCTATATCAAGTATAACAGCACCTACGATTTCAAGAAGAACGAGAACCATCTGCGCCGCAGCCTCTTTGGAGGTGAAGCCGGTATCAAGGTGGGGTATTCCTTCGGAAGAATAGATGGCTCCATCTGGTATAACTTCCAATATGGTTTCTCGCATATCTACGAGGAGAAAGCCCGTACCAGCAAGACTGCCCGCCGCAACTCCAGCGTCATCACCGCAGGCATTGCCTATAAATTATTCTAGCTCCACACGCCCAGAAAGGGCAGAAGCCTTTAAAAATTCATTTAAAAGTAACAGCAGTTATGAGAAGCCCTATATATAAAATAGGTGGAATGCGATTCTTCCTGGTTTTCCTGTTGTCGGCAGCATCCCTTGCGATGTCGCTGACCAGTTGTGTATCGGATAACGACGCCAACTCTAAGTCGATTTCCGATTATACCGATGCCAACGTCCGTTCATACGGCGACTTGTTTGAGATATTCTGGAGGGTGATGAACCAGCGCTATTGCGACCTCAACGAACAGGCAGGCGTCTCTTCTCTCTCCTGGGAACAGGTGTACGAAATGTACAAGCCGAAGTTTGAAGCTCTGAAAACCTTCAAGCCTTCATCTGAAAATACACAGGCTGAAATATTGGCAGACAATGCCAAGGCGAAGCAGTATTTCCAGGAAATCATGAATCAGATTATCGATCAGCATTTCTTCGTGAAAATCACCCTTCCGGTTTCCCATTCATCCACAGAAACGGTTCGGTTTGAAAGCAAACTCTACGAAAGGGAGCCTATCTTCCCGATGGCTTACCACTGGGATTACACCCGCAGCCAATTAAAGGATGACGGAACAGCCTTCGGAAGTCTGACCGACAACTTCAGCATGATGGGCGGTTTCGTGAAAGATGCCCCAGGTGTCTTCTATCTGGGATTCAGCAATTTCTATATCTCGGAAAACTGTGTCTATACCTATCATTCTGATTATCTGCCTACGAATGCAGAAAACAAGTATCATATCGACGAACAGTTGATTGCCACGAAAGCCAGCGAACTGGTAACTGACCCTAATCAAATAGACCAGGTAAAGGAAGAAGCCAACCTGCTCCTGGCGCAAACCAACCAGTTTCTGGCATCAGACCAAGTGCAGGCAGCCATCGCCAAGATGGAGGCTTACAATGCAGGCAAGAACTATCAGGGACTTTATCATCTCTCGTATGCAGCTTATCAGAGTGCCCCATCTTTCATCCAGTCACTTCCAGCCTCAGCAGATAACACGGAGGCGGTAAGCATCCTGAAAGACTATCTTACCCAGAATTCGAAATATCCGGCTCTGGCTGAGGAAAAAGCCTTCCGCAACTGGATGGCTCAGCAATTGGCAGATTATCTGTGGCACGAAAGGGAATTCACCAATTTCTGGGAAGACCTGAAGTTTACCACAGACCATGAACTGGTAGAGACCTATCGCAGCAAATTCCTGGAACCACTGGCTAAGGGCGATATCAAGAAGCTTATCCTGGATGTGAGAAGCAATGGCGGTGGTGCCGTGGCTGATACCCGACTGCTGACCGATTTTCTGGTAACCCAGCCAGCCATTTATGCCTACGTTCGCAAGAAGGAAGATAACAACCCATATAGCTATACCCCATGGATTCCGCAGCGAATCGCCGTTACCGGAAGCAGTCTGAAGCGGGAGATTCCTACCGCCATCCTGCTGGATAACCACAGTGCCAGCATGTCGGAGATTACCTCGCTTATCCTGAAGAGCCAGGGCAACCACGTGAAGCTCATCGGCAGAAACAGTTGCGGAGCCCAATCCATGCTGATGGATAACTCGGCAAGCAACGGCGGTTGGAAGGGAAACGTAACCAGCTATCTGTATTTCTACATGCCTACCTGCATGACCAAAGATGCACAGGGAAGACTGCTAGAAGGCGTGGGCATCACTCCCGATTATCTCCTCGACCCGATGACGGAGAATGAAATCAAGGAAATCTATCAGAATGCCGCCGGAGCCACCGACAGGGCTTTCCAGAAAGCATTAGAAGTGCTGAGATAAAGATGAGGGTGTGTCATTATTCATCGGATTACGCGGAATAAACGGAACCTTAACCGCCTTCCTCGGATTACTCACGGATTTTAAACGGAAACTCGACCTGGCGGTCGTGGCGATACCCCCTAAAGCTGGAATGCGAATGCGCTAGCCCAATGGCCGTAAGGCCAAATCCGTTTAAATTCCGTGCGTAATCCGTGAAGCAAGAATGTTCCGTTAACTCAGCGTAATCCGATGAAGAAAAACGATGAAGCAACAAAAAAGATAAAACTTGAAAACAAGATAAAAAAAAGCAATCATGAACAAAAAGAAACTGATCTATTGTAGCAGTTGTCTGGCTGCCGCCCTCCCGGGACTGGCTGCCAACGCAGCCTCAGCTACCCCAGAAGCCAACGGAAACAGCAGCCAGAAGGCTACCCCCGACCGCCCCAACATCGTCTTCATCCTAGCCGATGACCTCGGATTGGGCGACCTCTCCTGCTATGGCAGTCAATGTATCAAGACCCCGAACATCGACCAGCTCGCCGAAACGGGAACCCGATTCACGCAGAGCTATGCCGGTTCGGGAATCAGTTCGCCTTCCCGCTGCGCCCTGATGACAGGCAAGAACACGGGCAACACAACCATCCGCGACAACACCTGCACAGCCGGCGGACTGACCGGTTACAAGATTAATCCGAATGGCGATACCACCATCGTGCGCAGAGCCAACATCCTGCCCACCGATACCACCCTCGCCACCGTACTGAAAGCCGCAGGCTACAAAACCTGTCTGGTCAACAAGTGGCATCTCGACGGATACGACCCGAAGGCATCGCCTATCTACCGTGGCTTCGACGAATTCCACGGCTGGCTCATCAGCACCGTAGAGTCGAACTCACCTTATTATTATCCCTACAACCGGTTCGACAACGACAAGCTCATCCACATCAAGGCAAACGAGCACGACAAGCACGTGAAGCACAACACCGACATCTCTACCGATGATGCCATCAGCTTCATCAAGCGCAACAGGAACCATCCGTTCTTCCTCTATCTTGCCTACGATGCCCCCCACGAGCCATACATCATCGACAACACCTCGTGGTATGACGACGAAGCGTGGGATATGAACGACAAGCGATATGCCTCGCTCGTTACCCACATGGATGCAGCCATCGGCAGACTGCTGAAGACCCTGGACAAGCTGAAGCTCCGCGACAATACGCTCGTCATCTTTGCTTCGGATAACGGCGCAGCCGTGCAAGCCCCACTGAAGCTCTTCAACTGCAACGCCGGATTCAGAGGCAGAAAGGCACAGCTCTACGAAGGCGGCATCCGCGTGCCGTTCATCGTGAACCAGCCCAACCGCGTACCCGTGCAGACGCTCAATAACATCATCTACTTCCCTGATGTGATGCCTACCTTCGCAGCCCTCGCCGGTTCAGAGCAGGCACTGCCGCAAGGCTACAGCGGCATCAACATCCTGCCCCTCTTCTACGGCAAGCAGACCTATCAGGACGGTAAGCCTATCAACACCGACAACCGACTGCTCTACTGGGAATTTCCAGGCAAGCAGCGTGCGGCAAGAAAGGGCGACTGGAAATGCGTAACCATCAAGAAGAACGCTCCGCTGGAACTCTACAACCTGAAAAACGACCCTACGGAGAGTCACAACCTTGCCAAGGAACTGCCAGAAATGGTAGAGGAATTCGACAAGGAGATGAGAGCTGCCCGCAAGCCATCACCCAACTGGCCTTTACCAGATGATGGCAAGTAACAATTGTGCATTCGTCCAAAAGACAACAAAATGATATTAAAAAGGTGGATTTCAGCAAGAAATCCACCTTTTTACACTATAAAAATCATTTTATCCACCTCTCTTCTGTGTAATTTGTGTACTTTTGCAATATCAAAAAACAAACCTGAAAATAAACAATTAATGACAATGAATAAGAAAAGACAGTTTTTGCTTTCGGCTGTGCTCGCCACAACGCTGGCTGCCAACGCCCAAGTAACCATCCATGTAGATGCCTCAAATCCGGGCATCAAGGTTTCTCCTAATTTATATGGTATCTTCTTCGAGGATATCAACCATGCTGCAGACGGCGGTCTCTATGCCGAACTCATCAGCAACCGCTCCTTTGAGGATGACGACAAGAACATCCCTACCTGGAAAACTGCGGCTCAGGAAGGTGCAAAGATCCAGACACAACTCATCAACAAGGGTTTGCTCAACAAGGCACAGGGCAAGGCTCTCCAGCTTACCATTGCGGCAAAGCCTGCTGCCACAGCCTCTCTCATCAACGAAGGCTTCTGGGGCATCAATGCCGTACAGGGCAGAACCTACAAGCTCTCTTTCTGGGCAAAGGGTAGCTACAAAGGCGGATTGAAGGCTCGTCTCACCAACGCCAAGGGCGACAAGGTGTATGCAGAAACTGCACTCAATGCCAAGGTGGGCAAGAAGTGGACTAAATATACAACAGAACTTACAGCTAATGCCAACGATGCCAAGGCACAGTTTGAACTCGTAGCCGACGGCAAGGGAACCATCGTTCTGGATGTGGTAAGCCTCTTTCCTCCTACTTTCAAGAATCGCGAAAACGGCTTGCGCCCTGATTTGGCTCAGCTTCTCTATAACATCCATCCTAAGTTCGTACGCTTCCCTGGCGGTTGCTACGTAGAGGGACAGGAGTCTCCAGAGAATGCATTCCACTGGGAGAAGACCATCGGTCCTATCGAGGAGCGTCCGGGACATAAGAATGTAAACTGGCGCTATCGCACCAGCGACGGTATGGGATTCGATGAGTATCTTCAGCTTGCCGAAGACTTGAACGCCAAGCCTCTCTATGTAGTAAACGTAGGTTTGTGGCACGGCGGTATGACTCCTGTGGATAGCATCCAGCCTTGGATTGACGAGTGCATGAATGCCCTGGAGTATGCCAACGGTCCTGTTACCTCTAAATATGGTGCGCTGCGTGCCAAGAACGGTCATCCGGAACCATACAACATCGAGTATCTGGAGATTGGTAATGAGAACAACCAGCCGGATCCTGCGGCTCAGAGCGACCATTACTACGAGCGCTTCAAGAAGTTCAAGGATGCTGTATTGGCGAAATATCCTAAGATGCACCTCATCGGTAACGTAGTAGCTTGGGGCGATGACAACCCTAAGTGGGAAAGCAACGAGAGCGTAGAACTGCTCGACGAGCACTACTACAGAAATCCTGCCTGGTTTGCCGAGAACTTCAACAAGTATGATAACTACGACCGCAAGGGCAGCGAGATTTATGTAGGTGAATATGCCGTAACCCAGGGCTTCGGCAATATGGGTTCGCTCGATGCAGCACTCGGTGAGGCTGTCTATATGATGGGCATCGAGAACAATTCTGATATTGTGACCATGGCATCCTACGCTCCTATCTTCGCCAACCTCAACAACCGTATGTGGGCACCGGATATGATTCAATATACATCAGATAAGGTATTCGGAACTCCATCTTACTACGTTCAGAACGTGATGGCGAACAACATCGGTACCCGTGTATTGAAGGTAAACCAGGAGAATCCATACAAGTATGATCAGACTCAGGTGAAGCCAGCTATCTGCCGTGTAGGTATGGGAACATGGGGCACTCAGGTTTCTTTTGAGGACAAGGGCTACAGCGATGAGAACGGAAAGGCGCTGCCGATGACGATGCAGGAGTTGCCTACCGATATCCGTGGACAGTGGAAGGCTGATGGCAGCCTCATCAAGCAGACCAGCAACGAAGAAAGCTGCATCCGTCTGAACCCAGGCGAGATTACCAGCAACGGTTATATATATAAGGTACGCGCGAAGAAGGATGCCGGCAACGAGGGTTTCCTCATCATCTTCAACTACGTGGATAAGAACAACTACTGCTGGTTGAACCTTGGTGGCTGGAACAATACCCAGCATGGTGTGGAGTCTATCGTGAATGGTGCCAAGAGTCAGGTGGCTACCTGCCCTGGCAAGATTGAAACCGGCAAGTGGTACGATATCGAGCTGAAGGTAGTAGGCGACAGCATCTTCGCCAAGTTGGATGGCAAGGAGGTATTCGCTACCAAGTTGAAGGCGAACACCCTTCCTGGCATCTTCTCTACAGCCACACTCGATGAGCAGACGGGCGAGGTAATCCTGAAGATTGCCAACACCAGCACCGAGCACACCACAGCGAAGATTAATCTTCAGGGCAAGGAGATCAAGGATGGCAAGCTCATCCGCCTTTCAGCCAAGAACGGTCTGGAGGAGAACACCATCGACAATCCTACCAACATCTATCCTGTAGAAAACTACGTAACTACAGAGAAGAATGGTGCCACAGTAGAGATTCCAGCCAGCTCTCTGAACATCATCAGATTGAAGTAAGCACCAAGATTAAAACAACAAACTACATCCAGGGCATCAGCCCTGGATATACTCGATATATATTGATACATTTTTTGAATAGTTGATAGATAGTTAGTTAGAAATGAAGAAGGCGGCAACCTGCGTGATGCAGATTGCCGCCAATTGTTTTATCTATCGTTGATTTATCCGAAAGCATAATTGATGAGCAGGAAGATGCTCAGGATATAGAGCGTAGGATTCAAGTCCTTGAACTTACCCACCATCATCTTGATCAATACATAACTCAGGATGCCGAGGCAGATGCCATCGGCGATGCTGTAGCAGAGCACCATCGTAATCATCGTGATAAAGGCTGGGAATGACTCGGAAATATCCTCCAACTCAATCTTCTTGAACGAATCAATCATCAATACACCCACCATTACCAGGGCACCACTGGTGGCTGCACTCGGAATCAGCAGGAAGATAGGAGCCAGGAAAATGCTCAGGATAAACATCAAACCCACAAAGAAAGATGTCAAGCCTGACTTACCGCCCTCGGCAACACCCGAAGCACTCTCCACATAAGTGGTGATGGTAGAGCTACCCAGCAGGGCACCGGCTGTAGTACCGATGGCATCACTCATCATCGCCTCCTTTACGCCTGGAATCTCTCCCTTCTCATTCTCCTTGATACCCAACTTGGAAACCAGTCCCAAAACCGTTCCGATGGTATCGAAGATGTTGACAAGCAACAGGGAGAATACCACCATAAACATCTTTGGGGTGAAGAAGCCCGTGAAGTCGAACTGGCAGAAGATAGGAGCAATGCTGTGAGGGGTAGATACAGGCATCCAGTTGTCAGAGAACTGGGTAACGCCCATCGGAATACCGATCAATGTAGAGATGATGATGGCGATGAACAGGGAGCCCTTCACTCTTCTCGCCATCAGACAGCCACAGAGCAGGATGCTGATGAGACCCAGGATACTGACTGGTGTAAACTTGCCGAGCTGCACGAAAGTATCCGCATTGGCAGTAATGATGCCCGCATTCTTCAAACCGATAAAGGCGATAAACATACCGATACCTGCCGAAATGGCGAATCGGAGGTTCTTCGGAATACACTCCAATATCTTATCACGGATATTGAGGAAGGTGATGGCAAGGAAGATGATACCCTCTACGAGCAATACTGCCAATGCCTGCTGCCAGGTCAAGCCCATTGCCTGACAAAGGGTGAAGGCGAAGAAGGCATTCAGTCCCATGCTTGGAGCCTGGGCAAAAGGCAGTTTCGCCATGAAAGCCAGCAGGAAGGTGGCAATGGCAGAAGCGATGGCTGTAGCAGTAAAGAGAGCCCCCTTGTCCATGCCTGTGGTGGCAAGGATGGTAGGGTTCACTGCCAGGATGTAACACATGGTCAAGAAGGTAGTCATACCAGCTATCAATTCCGTCTTGACCGTAGTTGTCTTCGGGTCGAAGCCCAATAATGCTTTTAATTTATTCATTTCTTATATTGCGATTGTTATTTCTATATGTTATTTTTTCTACATGATATTTTTTCTCTATTTTCTCGTCCCTATTTCCACAACCCAATCCCATTGTTTTTTCGGGGCGAACAAAGATAAGAAAAAATAATGAAGAATGCCTTATTTTACATGTTTTTAACTACACAGAACGCCTTATTTTACAAAACATTTTATTTTTAACCATTATACTTGGCTAATTCAGATTTTCTTCGTAACTTAGCAGCGCAAAACGTAAAGCATGTAGGAATATGGCAAAAGATGCCTTGCCATTGCTTTACCAGTGCGGTTACCTGACCATCAAGAAATATGAACCGATGTTTCAGGAATATACGCTGGGTATTCCAAACAAGGAGGTACGCGATGGAACAGCGAAAGAAAATAGCGTTTATTTCGCTACGAAGCATTTTTTTCGTTCGTAGCGGAATAAACGCTATTTTAACTTTACTCCAGCGTCAACCAGCCATCTTTTGTCCAGTTGATTTTCTTCTGAACCAGAATGCTGGCGCCATTCTTTGGCACGCTGTAACCATGACAGAAGAAGTAATCGCCATCAGGGAAGGAGTAGGCAGAGCAATGGCCCATCGCCTCATATTCCTTCTTGTCGCCTTCCAGCAGCAGGGTGCCACCGCCATTGCGCATATCCTTGCCTTCTTTATCCAAATAAGGACCAGCCACCTTCTTGCTCCTGCCTACGGCAACACGATAGTTGCTCTTGATGCCACGGCAGCAGTAATCCCAGCTCACGAAGAGATAGTAATAGCCACCATGCTTCATGATGAAAGGAGCCTCAATGGCATTGGTGCCGGCAAACTTAGAGGTTGGATTCGGTTCTGCTGATGCATCGCCCACGGCATGACGGCGGGCGATGGTCTGAGGCTTGGCGCCCTTCTTCACATGCATCGTCTTCTTATCGAGCTTGATCATCTGGATACCATCCCAGAAGGATCCCCAGGTCATCCAGGGATTTCCCTTCTCATCAATAATGAAGTTCGGGTCGATGGCATTCCAGTTGTCTCTACCGCCCTTAGAGGCGATGAGGCAGCCTTCGTCCTTCCATCCATCCTTATCAGATAAGGAGGTATTGCTGAGCAAACCGATGGCAGATGTGTTCTTGCCAAAGGTAGAACAGGAATAAGCCAAATACCATTTGTTCTTGAAACGGATAACATCCGGAGCCCAGATATGGGTTTCAAAGCCCGGCACACTATCATGAGTCCAAGCGGGAATTTCATGATTCTTCAGCACGCCTTCCCTACTTAAAGTCCAATGCTTGCGGTCGGTGGATGTCATCTGCGTGATGCCATGTCCCGTGCAGTAGAGATAGTACTTGCCATTCTCATACGCCATCACAGGGTCGTGTACCATCGGTGTATCCACTACAAGGGGGGTCGGGGAAGCCAGCTGCGCCTTCATTTCGGCATTTCCGTTAACAGCCGCCTTCATTTCGCCACCCTCTTTAACAACAGGAGCAGCAATGATCATTGCTGCTCCCAATAGAATTTTAGATATCTTCATTTGATCTTTTATATAATTCAAATATAAGAGATTTACTTGTTCACGAATTTTCTGCCATTTACAACAACTACACCCTTGTAGCTCTTGTCTACCTGCTGACCAGCCAGGTTGTACCACTTGCCATCCGTCTTCTTCTGGAAGATGATAGGGCTTGCAATGCCTGTATCTACAAGGCTTGATCCGTCGATGTAGGAATTCTCGCCAGTAAAGAAGACATTGATCTTGGCAGGCTTGCCGCTGATGGTCTTAGAATATGAATAATGATATACCTTCTTGTCCTTGGTGGTAATCACAGCAGTCATCTTGAATGCGCCTGTAGCTGCATACTCCACGGTCATATCCACCAGAGAACCATTCATATCCTGCACAAATGTATCCCAGTTGAAATCGCTGGTACATCCGGTGTTGTTCCAGGCAATATTCTCCCAGTTATCATTACGCAACATCACATACTCCTTATAGCCAGTAGCGCCATGAGCTACGTTGGAAACACCCAATACCCAACTCTTGTAATTATCTGTACCCACAGTATAATTATAGAACTTGAACTGTGCCTTATTGCCAGCCTTCACAGTATAGTCCTGGCTCAGGTTGGCAGCATAGACATTCGTTGTATTCTTCTGTTCAGACACAGGATAATAAACCGGAGTACTTTCCTCAGCATCAGCATCGATATTCAGGGTATAATCCTTTACATACTCATAGTCGTCCTTGCTGATGGTCATGGTCAAGGTGACCTTGCCTTTACCCTTCACCTTGCCCTCATCGGTCAAGATAGAAGTATCGCTCGACTTCCATGAAATATTCGCACCCATCTTGCCCTGGACAGGCAAAGTAGGAGCCGCATTCAGAGTGGCGCCGTCAGAGAATGGCAATGTCATCTTGCTGAGGGTGTACTTGATGGCAGCCTTGGCATCTGCCTTTACAGCCCAAACCTCCTGCTGATAGGTGAAATTACTCTGTCCCATGGTCAGGCTTCCGCTTGATGATGAAAGAGCAGAGATGGCAATGGCTGGGATATTGGTATAGTCTACAGTCTGCTTCACCAACACACCACGATAGACTACATTATTGATAGTCAAGTGGATGTAATCAGTACCAGCCGTACGCTTCCAGGTTCCCTTCTCAGCACCAGTGATGGTTCCATCGGCATTGAGGGTGATGTTGACTGGTGTCTCGAAAGCCTTTGCCTTGGTATTCTGACCATACTGATGACGCATGAACTGATAGTCGCCTGCAATGTCTGCATCTGCGATAGACGCCTTGGAAGCAATCGCCTCATCGGTGATGGTCTCACCGTCAAACTCGAATGGAGCTGCCATCAACCAGCCCTCATCGTTGAGGAAGAGCTGATGAACACGCACCTGATGACCTTCGCCACCATTGCTGAAACGGGTATGATAAACCACGAAAGAACGATTCTGCTTATCAACGAACGCAGAGTTGTGACCCTGTGCAAGTTCAGCACCACTCATGGCATCCCACTGATAACCGCCAAAGAGCAATACGCCACGGTTGTCGGCAGTGGTAGAACTATAGTTCATCTTATAACTCTTGAAGAGTGCCGATGTGCCATAGCAATCTACGAAAGGACCATCTGGATTCTCAGAACGGAAGATGCGCATCTGGTAACCGCCGTCGCTGGTCAAGCCACCATAGCTCATGAAGAGGAAGTAGTACTTGCCAATCTTCTGAATATAGCTTGCCTCGCCTGATACATAATATCCACCGGCAATCTTCTTACCGAAGTAAGGGTCGCTGGTGCAGTTGGCACTGGCAGCACCCGGAGTGGTGGTCTTGCCATTCACCTCGTAAGGGAAGGTATAGGTATAGTCGCGGAGACCATTGGTCTTATCCAACTTAATCATAAAGATACCACCCGACCAGGAACCATAGCTCATCCAGAGATTGTCGTTGTCGTCATAGAAGACGCATGGGTCGATGCAGTTTGGCCAATAGGATCCCCAACTCTTACCTACCTTATAACGGGTAGGAAGAGAGGTTTCGCCAGTGGCGATGGCATAGTCGGTATGCTTCCAGTCATCCGCAGCAGCGTATGAGTTATGAGCGTATGAGCCCTGGAAACCGGAGAACACCACCGGACCCTGGTAAACCCAAGATCCTTCGATGTTATCTGAAACAAAGCATACGATGGAAGAGCACCAGTTGTCACCATTCAGACTCATATACATGCACCATTTCTTCATGGTTTTGTTATATACGATGTCTGGTGCCCACTGGTTGCCTGCCACATTATATCCCTTATACTGCCAGCCATGTGCATTGAAGTTGCCGAACTTCACGGTTTCGCCCTTGCAGTTCTTCACCTCGGTGATGAGATGAGAAGCATAAGCATTGGCATAGTTTACCAAGGTACCCTGCTTGTTGGCAAAGAGGCTGTTTACATTGCTTGTTGCCTCCTCGCCAGCCTTGAAGGTGCTCCACTCCTGGTAATTACTAGCAGTAGTGGTCTTGCCCCTCCCCAGGTGAGTGCCATATATATAATAGGTAGGCGAGCTAGGGTTGGTAATGTCATCTACCACGATGGATGGGTCGTGACAGGTGACACGCTTACCATATGATCTCGATGTATAAGCATTCGTCAGGTCGTTATCGCTGACCGGAGTCTGGGCCGTTGCACCGATGGCAGCAAGCCCCATCATAGAGAGTATTAATTTCTTCATGTATGATACTTGTTAATTGATTGTTTTTATTCTAAGACTAAGAAAGCCTTGAAAATTAAGCAAAAAGGCAGACCTACGTGGAAACGTGTTTTCACATAAGTCATGCCTTTTATACTATTTCAGAAAATTCTTATCTGCGATGAGCACGTGTATAGTGCTTGCGAGCCGAAGCTGCAGAATTAAACTTCAAATGGCTGCTATCAACGACGAATGCAACATTCAGATCGCTAGGGTCGATAGTATTGATACCCAAGTAGCTCTGGGTTGTCACGCTGCCATCATTACCCGTTACGATAGCCTGAACATCTGCGGTACCGTTGTTACAGTTGGTTACGAACAACTTCACCTTTGCACCATTCATGGTTGCGAGCCAAGTAGCCCAATCACCCTGTGTTCCGACAGGAGTACAAGCTGCATAACCATTACCCCAACCATAGTTGTCGGCACGAACCACAGCATATTCTGCCAAATCAGCCTTGCGGAGGATGACAACATAGTTGTTGTAGTTATTTGCCCCAGAAGTATAGTTAGTGAAGTTGAACTCGAATGTCTCACCTGCAGGAATCTTCAAATCATTTGTAAATTCTGTCCACCAAGCAGTAGAGCAGTCCGCAGCACCGAGAGAAACCGGACTAGGAGTAACCGCCTTGACAGCAGACTCAGCCACATTTACTTCTACGGTAGCAGTACGGCCGTTTTCTGTAGTGATAGTCACCTCGTGCTTGCCCGCAGTAGCAGGGATTCTTGAGAAAGTCAACTTAGAGTTGTCGAGAACCGCATCCTCACCTTCCACATACTTGGCAGTAACCTCCATACCTGTAGGATCGAAAGCCAAGGTGTGGTCAACCCCCTCAAGGGCTGAAGAGTTGAAGAAGTAGTAATTGGTATGTTCAGGAGCCTTTGTAATAGTGATGCTCTTGATACCAGCCACAACGCTGAACTTAGCATTGGCACTGATGGTCTTATCAGCAGCCTTGCCCAAAAGGGTCTTGTTCAATGTTGCAACAACATACTTCTCGCCTACAGTCTCCATATCAGGAACTACGATGAATTCAAGGTCACTGGCTGCTACTTCCTTGACAGCACCATCAGCGTAAGTAACCTTTGCCTTCAATGTAGAAGTGAAATCCTTCACGGAAGTACCCTTATCTACTTCGGCAGGAACATCAATCAACTCCATAGACTCTGGCTGCTGATCCTTTACATCAGCTACATCCATCTCAGCCTTATCGAATACATAGTGACAACCATCGGTTGTGAAGTCGAGATAGAGATCAGAACTCTCAACTGGAATACCCAGATATTTCTGGGTAGAAGTCATTCCTTCAGTACCGGTTACCTCAGCAACAACATCTGCTGTATTATCACCATAGTTGGTTACGGTTACGGTTACCTTAGCACCGTTCATCTGAGCCAACCATGCTCCCCAATCTGATGATGCAGAGTTGCTGTGGGTAATAAGAGGACCACCATTTCCACCAACAGCATCACCCCAACAATAATCATCAGAACGCATTACTGCATACTCAGTCTTATCAGCCTTACGAAGCACTACCACATAGTTGTTCCAGTTGTTACCGCCAGAAGTATAGTTGGTAAATGTCGTTGAATAAGACTTATTACTTTCAATCTTGACATCAGCATCCAGGTGAGATGTCCACCAGGCATCGCTATTATCTGTAGCACCAAGCGTAGTTGGCGAGATGGTAGGCACAGTCCCCTTGTTGCTATTGGCGATTGAATCTATCTTTTCAGAAAGCCAATCAGGTCCATTGACACTAAACATGTCACTTCCCTCGCATCCTGTCAGCGCAGTCAAGCCCATGGCTGCCATGCAGAAGACAGATGCTAATTTATTTAGGTGTTTCATATTGTTATTCTATTTTATATGATCATGAATATTGTTACTTGCTCAAATCTACTACAGGATGAACGGTCCAACCCTTTTCTGAGAAGTAGGTTGAGTTGTCTGTATTCGTATTGGCTGAGTTACCTGTCAGGTTAGGGTTGTCGTTCAACAAGCCCTGATAGATAGGCAAGAACTCATGACCTTTTACGTATGTATCGTAAGAGCTCTTCACCTGAGGGTCAACACCTACCATAGAGTAGCTAACAGGCTCCTTGACATCGTAAATAGAACGGCGGAAGGTTCCGTGCTCCTTCAACTGAGTCAATCGGTCATTGTCATAGAAGAATCCCCAACGAATCAAATCGAAACCACGACCATACTCGCAACCGAACTCCTTTGGACGCTCTACATTGGCAATCTGCTCGAAAAGCTTATCCTTGGTATCGAAGTCTGAGAGACTCAAATCCTTCAGGTTGGCACGCTCACGAACCTGGTTAATCCAGTCGATAGCCTGCTGTGTTGGACCATTCACCTCGTTCTCGCACTCTGCAGCACGAAGCAATACGTCTGAGTAACGCATCATACGGAGGTTGATACCGCAATGTAAGCCTGTGGTCACTGTACTGTAAAGGTTGGTACGGAAGTTAGTCCACTTAGCGATAGGAAGACCTCCATAGTTGTTATTCGTAACAACAGTATCATTAGGAGTCATCTGGGTAGTATAAGCCACGTTGCCATTCTCAAATCCTTCCCAATCACTCTCATAGGTACCGATGGTCCAGTAAAGACGTGGATCCAACTTACCAGCTGTGGTACGCTCCTGCTTGAAGAGGTTGTACAACCATGGAGATGCAGAGAGGTCTGCCCATCCACCGAATCTACCTGGAGCGAAGTTAGACTCTACGGCATGACCCTGTGTAGCATTAGGACTGGTATTAACAGGAGTCCACTCATCATCTACACCCTGTGAACCGTAGTCGAGATACTGGATTTCGAAGAGGCTCTCGGCATTGTTCTCATAAGCAGAACCCTCACGGAAGTTGTCGCCATAGTTGGCCATCAGCTTGTAAGAGCCATACTTCTTGTTCATAATGTCCTTGAGTACAACGAGTGCATCGCTATACTTATGGCGCTGCATCAGAGTGCGGGCATAGTAGCCGGCAGCAGCACCGCAGGTAGCACGGCCCTTGGCCCACTCACCACCCTCATCACGTGATGGGAGGAGCGTCATCGCCTCAGAGAAATCCTTCTCCACTTGATCGAGCACCTCATCATAAGTACTGTTCTTGCCATAGAGACCATCCAGAGTAG
>ERZ1026846.1209-NODE-1209-length-17124-cov-6.215361_pt1 | contig 17124 bp, 21 predicted proteins | sample MGYA00380153_ERZ1026846 | MGnify/ENA primary metagenome ERZ1026846 (study PRJEB33269, sample SAMEA4719789) | human gut metagenome | biome: human-associated habitat; feature: organic feature; material: feces | place: Cameroon | collected 2013-10 ... | reverse complement strand
CACAGGGGTGAGCGGTGAAACGCTGGATACTGGCGGCGGCTTGCGGTGTTGTGGCGTTGGGACTTCTACTCTATCCGCTGATGGGAGAATTTTTGAATGAGAAGTATCATTCCGACATAGAAACCGTCTACACCGCAACCATCGAAGATACCGACAACGCCGAGCTGACCGCCCAGCGGGAAGCGGCAGAGCAGTACAACGCCATGCTGTCCGGCGCGGCAACCATTACCAAGGGAGGGGCATTCGCCCCTCCCTTGGCGTATGCCCAGCAGCTCACCGTGGGCGGCGTCATGTGCTACATCGACATTCCCAAAATCAGCGTATACCTGCCGGTACAGCACGGCACCAGCGCGGAAACGCTGGAGCGTGCCGTGGGTCATGTGGCAGGGACTTCCCTGCCGGTGGGCGGCAGCAACACCCATGCGGTGCTGTCGGCTCATAGTGGAATGGCCTCGTCCAAGCTGTTTTCGGACATCGACCAGCTCGAAAAGGGTGACATCTTTTATATCCACGTTTTGGGCGACACACTGGCCTACGAAGTGGACAGCATCAACACAGTGGTGCCGACAGATACATCACTGCTGCAAATCGAGGATGGTAATGACTATGTAACGCTGGTGACCTGTACGCCATTCGGGGTCAACACCCACCGGCTGCTGGTACGAGGCCATCGGGTGCCTTATGTGCCGGAGCAGGAAGCGACTGCCGCCGCAGAAAAGCCAGCGGTATCCTCGTGGACGCGGCACTACCTCACTGGCCTTGCCGTCGGCCTTGGCGCGGTGGCCGTGGTCGGCGGCACTTACTTTTTGGTAAGGAGGACGCACCATGCGTAAGACATCCTTCATACTTGCGGCGTTGCTGGCGGTGGCGGGCATCTGCGTCATGCTGTGGCCGGTGTTTACAGGACACAGACTCCAGAGCAGCACTACAACTGCCGCGCAGGAGTTCTTGACCGACCGCGATGTACCGGAGCAGCACCCCGAACTGCTCACAGCCTTACGGGAGTACAACCAGCGCATCCACGCCGAAAAGCAATCCGGCCTTGTTGATCCCGAAGCCTGCGAAGCGCCTGCCGCTGACCTTGTGGCATACGGCATCGAGGACGAGATCATAGGCGTGTTAGAGATACCCACTATGGAGCTGACCATGCCCGTCTATCTGGGTGCGTCCGATGCCCACCTCGCCGCAAGCGCGGCGGTACTGGGCAATACTTCTGCACCCATAGGCGGCGACAGCACCAACTGCGTCATCGCAGGACACCGGGGCTGGCGCGGTGCGGATTACTTCCGGTATATCGACCGCTTGCAGGCGGGCGACACCGTGAAGCTCACAAACCTGTGGGAAACCATGACGTATACGGTATCGGACATCCAGATTATCCAGCCCCACGAGGTAGAGAAAATCAAAATTCAACCGAACCGCGACCTGCTGACGCTGCTGACCTGCCATCCCTATGCCAGCGGCGGACGAGAGAGGTATGTGGTGTACTGTGTACGGAATTGCCCCAATATATGAATAGGGGCTTATATTCGGCATAGAGTCAACTCCTGAAACAAAAACCGCAGGTATGGACAGTGTAACTGCTCGTACCTGCGGTTTTTGTTTTTAGTGACTCTATCGAATAAGCGGTCGTATTGCACCTTTACCTTGTGTCACTTAGGCCAATATACATATCGAACATAATAAATTCGCAGCTACACCAATTTTACTGTCGATTTGGAGGTGTTGCGTTCGTGTCATAGCGTTAGCTATTTGCTGCTGGCAGTGATACATATACCTCATACGGGTACTGTGAAACCATAAGCTTTGGTGGGTGTGACAGAAGATAGTTTTCTGAAGTGCCATTGACGGACTCCGAATCAACAAGAAAAGGCATTTGCAGCTCAATGCGCTTGCCGCTGCCAATGGAAAACATACTGTTCCCCTCAAGAATAGGGTTGACCCCTGCCAGCGAATTGACCTCAAAGCTGAAGTCACAGTAATAATCATCACCTACCAGCTTAAAGCTCGTCAAATCAACTGCATTGTTCAATGGGTCGTTATTGCCGTCAAACCAAAAGGAGGCATCAACAAGATAAACATATTGGTACTTACGGTCTATGCCCTGTTCGTCGTAAAATGAGTCATCGCAGCCAATGGCAGCTAAGAAATCCGACATTTTTAGGATACGAGCCCCTGTCACGTTGATATAATATCCGCTCAAATCAATATAGCCAATGTTATAATAACCGGGCTTCAGCTCAACCGCCTCGCTGGACTGATACTTCAGCACGGTTGGTGTGGCATATTTCACGGCATCTGAGGTATTTACTGTGTAAACCCTATACACATAGCCGATCAGCAGAAAAACCATGGCAACGCCAATGATCCATTTTCGCTTCATTGTGATACCTCTGAAAACACATCGTTTTCGCACTTTGTAATGTGATGGGCGAGCTTTCCGCCAACTAGTTTGAATATCTCGTCTGAGGCTCCGCTTAGATACCCATAATCATGGCACGCGAGGATAATAAGCGCGCCACGTTCCTTCTCTTGACGGATGATATCAGCTACTAAATCGATCGCTGCTTCATCCAGCGAAATGAACGGCTCGTCCAACAATATTAGCTCAGGTCGTTCCATAATTGCGCATGCAATGCCGAGACGTTGCCGCATTCCAAGGGAGTATTTGCCATACTTTTTGTTGGCGTTTTCCGAGAGACCGACTCGCTCCAACGCCAGAAGGACTTCCTCTTTTCCGATTTTTCCCGATATGCTGGCAAGCATTTCCAGATTCTGATACCCCGAATAGCTGTTGAGGAAGGCGGGATTTTCAATCAGCAGTCCCATGCTTTTGGGAAAACTGTTCTCTCCGTGCAGTGCTTCACCGTCGATTAAAACTTGGCCCTTTGTCGGGTGGATCAAACCGGAGATCAGACGCATCAGCATGGTCTTGCCGCAGCCGTTAATACCCTGGAAACCATATACATGACCGGACTGCATCTCCATGCTTATATCTTCAATTACGTTTGTGTTTCCAAAAGTCTTTGTCACATTGTCAACTACGATATTCATTCTTTTCCTCCTTGCAGAATATCCATCCTCAGAATCCTAAATCTGCCAACAACAATTGCCGCCAACGCGATAGCCGCTGCAGTGATGAGACAAGATGTAAAGTCAAAATTATAAATCCCAACCGCCGAGGATCGCACCGGCATAGCGAAATTCGTAATGAAAAATGGATAAACGCATAGCACACTGGCTGCAAGATAAACACAAATCGCAATGTAGGCAAATGCGGGTTTTATAAAAAGGGTCATTGTCATTTGTACCAAACTGAGAGCTACGGTTATAATGCAGGGCATCAGGCAAAGTGCGAGGAACATTTGGAGATTTGTCGTTTGCGATGCAAGGAATACCGCGCTGAATTCCGCTGAAAATATTGTTTCGTCAGGTATGAAGGAAAGACTGAACCCAAACACAAAGCAAAGCGCGACAATAACTATGTAAATGACAGCATAGTAAAGAATGATAGTGGTTGCATTCAAAATGCATTTGGACACCCACCATCGTCCCTTGCTTTGCAGGCGCGTGATCACTTGTATACCGCTGCCGCTCAAGTCACGGGTAGTGTAGCTGAGAGTCAGATAGCAAGGAATGATGATCGACAAAAACCATATCGTTGGGAAAGAGAAGCCCTCCCCAACATTTTGCGATATTGGAAGATATCCTCCAAGCTCAAACAAAAGGACATCGCCAAGGGCAATAGGCAATCGCCAAACGCCACTTACACTACCTGTCAAGAAAACGGATATGTGAACCATATCGAAAATCAGACATACAAATACAAATGCAGCAAACAGAGCAATCAGTAAATACCGTTTACTTGATTCATATATACCAAATCTGAGATCATAGCGTATTGCCTTAAACAATTTCATGGTTCACCCCTTTTCTAAGGCCGAAAATGAGAATAACGGCGGAGAAGATCACCAGCCAAGAAATTAAGACGAATGGTTTTGATGCATTCTCCGGAGGCAATGAGTGCATGAGATTCAGCGGCGAAATCTCAATGTAGCAGATGTAGTTGAGAAAATTGCGCGCTGCATCACACAATATCACCGCGATATAAGGGACTATCAATGCCGCAATGCGCTTTTCACTGCGGAGAGCCACGAGCAGCGGAAGGCAAGCAAAGCACCCGGAAAACGTGAATGCGATGACGATATATACAAGCGCGTATGCGAGGGGATGGGAGAACGCCAGCGAGGAGAGAAAATCGCCGTGATATACCCAGTAATATATGTTGTTATACGGATGCGGCGTGATAGCTGGAACGATGGCGGCTGTGATGGCCAAGCTGAAAAGCAATGGTATGGCCACGGCTGCACCGCCGGACAAAAATGCGGTCAGTAGTTTTGCAGAGAAAAACCTTCTTCTGCCGATTCGCGGAACGACCACCTTCAAATATCCGCTATTGATTTCCTCTGAGAGATTCCAACCGCAAGGCAGCACAGCAAGCAGCGGAACGAGGTAGAAAAATGCTACTGAACCGATATCCAGTGTTGCTCCCAGCCAACGGTTGTATAAAGTCGTACCATCCAGTCCATCTTTCGGTATTACACTATTGGCCATGCAGTATTCAATATAGGCAACCGGCCCATTTTCTCCATAAAAAATTGCTACCGTTTGCCATGCACTGATGATCGCAAGCACCATTCCGAGCAGTAAAGCAACTGCAAACCATTTGCTGAAGAAAGCTTTATTTAACTCTATTTTCAAAAGATTTTTCATAGCGTTATTTCAATCGGCATCATGCCTGACGTATACTCCAAACGCAAGAATAACGGATCTTTCGTTTCTCTCAAGTCAAGAAGTTCCTTGTCTATTCCGAATGCAATCACCACATCTAACGTCTCTCCAATACCAGGCAGTTCATATTGGAAGTATCGCTTTGAATCCGGATTTGCGACTCCACCCTGATCGAAATAATCCGGCTCTATCTCTACATCAGCGTCATCGTCTACGCGCAGGCGGAAACTGATATAAGGATACTTCACATGATCGCTGTAATCTGCTGTGGCACCATCGTCTACTGCTACATCTACATTTTCTATGGTGAGGGATACAGCGACGTAGTAATCATAAGTGCGGTGACCGGATAATTGATACTTTGCGCTGTCGATACCTGCGCCTTCCATATTGTCAGCCATCTTTACATCGTTCACATAGAAGTTGATATGGCCCGCTCCATAGTAATCATCAATTTGAAACGCTTTCTCTGCTTCGTTATATTTTCCCCAGGTATAATCGCTTCCGTAATCTTCTTCTTCTTCTTGGTTAGAAGAACCTATGTTTTCCATATTGTCATTATTGGGAAGCCTTTCACCATTTACTCGCGACTGCGAGCAGGCGCATAATGTGAGTATGAGGGAGATACAAGCAAGTATCAATGCTGTGGGCTTTGTAAACATAAATAAACTTCTCCTTAGTACATTTCATGTATGTTACGCCATATTGGCTTCCGATGTAGCGCAATTCACGTCATAAAGCCAAGCAACAGAACATGAGCGCATTTTTGTATTATATTTATTTTTCTTTTCAATAACACAATGGAAGTTGCCGGATTTCACCTAATTAGAGTATTTCCGACAACTTCCATTTGGATATTTCGTGCGGATATTATATAAACTGTCGCTATAGTGACGGCATAGCAGCAACGTTGTTAGCTATACGATAGTGACAACGCCCGTGCCAGACCAATCAGGACTCCACACTCCCCGGAGCATGCCTCTCCCATAAGGCGGTGACATACTCAGCCACATATGAACGCCGCGAGTCGTTGTATAATCGCCATGCTCATACACGAAATTGGTAATTGCATACTTTGTACCGTCGGTCAGCATCACATACTCGTTGGAGTTCTTAGTCTTGTTGCTTGCAATTCCACCAACATTGCACATGGTTTTGACTTTGGTTCTTGCATTAGGCGAATACTCAGGTGCCACATAGACCTTACTGTTATTTTCCTTATACCGCCTCTCAGTACTCGTCCATGCATTGGCGGGTATGCTATACGGGGTATCGTATTTTTTGTCACTTACATCTGCAAACGCAGTGACGACCATAGATGCCATCAGCATACACACCAGCAGCAGAGTGGAAATCCTCTTAACGCTCTTATTATCCATCATGTCGCCTTCCTTTCTTAAATTCTGAATGTTGTTCTTGTTTTGAGAGCCGAACCTTGCCCTATGACACCCCGTTAGAAGCTGTTCTGAAAAAGCCCTCCTTTCTTTCGGTGATCGGTGATCAGTGGGAAACCGGGCGTACATTGGTTTCTATAGCTCGATGTTGGCATTAGATGGATCCGCTCTCATATTTATGTTGATTCAGAACCTTCGAATATTACACGGTTCTACAAAATTCTTATGGTATCGCATGACAGGCCTTTGCAGGAGGCGTGAAGTGAGGAACAATGGGTTGCTATAGCGTAATTGTTAACTCCCTAAAAACTTCTCAAAATACTCCTTCGATCGGCATCATGCCAGATACGTAGTCATATGACAAAAAGAGCGGTTTGTTCTTTCCCTTATCAGTCAGTCCATATGCGATCACCACATCCAGTGTCTCCCCTATGCCCGGCAATTCGTACTGAAAGTACCTCTTGGGGTCTGGGTCTGCAACCCCACCCTGATCAAAGTAAGCTGGCTCAATTGCTATATCATCGCCAATGCGCATACGGAAATGACTAATAAATGGGAACCTTACAAATTCACTATCTATTACGTCTACGGGTACATCTACATTTTCTATGGTAAGAGAAATGGCAACATAATAATCATATGTGTGGCTGCCTGATAGTTGATACTTTGCGCTGTCGATACCTGCGCCTTCCATGTCGTCAGCCATCTTTACATCGTTCACATAGAAGTTGACGTGACCAGCTCCGGAGCCATCAAAGTTATTTATTTCGAATACTTTCCCAGCTTCTACATATTCTCCCATGGTATAACCGCTTTCGCCGTATGTTCCATCTTCGCCAGAAGGGTCTGTAGCTTCCGCATTGTCGTTACTATGAATCCTGTCACTATTTACCTGCGACTGGGCGCAGGCACATAATGTGAACATGAGAGAAATACAAACAAAAATCAACATTTTAGCTTTTACAAGCATACATATCACACTCCTTCGATCGGCATCATGCCGATCATATCGCTATGGTGCAAAAAGAGGGGTTCGTTATTCGCTTTTATAGCGGATATTTCTTCATCTGATAGGCCAAATGCTATCATCACGTCCAACTTTTCCCCAATAGATGGCAGTTGATATTGAAAATAGCTCTTTGGGTCTGAGCTTGCGACTCCACCGCGGTCAAAGTAGTTTGCCGAATAATCTATTTTGCCGTTTTGCATTTGCCTACGCAGGCGAAAGCTATTAATGTAAAATAAAAATGAATTGTCAAAGTCCTCACCATCTACCGGCACAGCCACGTTTTCTATTGTCATCGAAACGGTAATATAGTGGTCGTAAATTCGGCTACCCGATAATTGATATGCTTCTTTATCGATTCCCGCGTCTTCCAAACTATCCACCAGCTTTATTTCATTCACATAATAGTTGATACGTAAGTCAAACCCTACGTCAAAGGGGGGATTCTCTATGAAAGCATGTTCGTCCTCCACATACTTGCCAAAGGCATACGCTTCTTTTATGTCTTGATGTGCATCGTTGTCAGTAATAGCTGGGTCTATGGCTTCTGCATTTTCGCCACCTGGAATTCTAGCATGATTTACCTGCGACTGAGTACAGGAACATAGTGCGATCGTTAAAGCCACGCAAATTAGTGATAAAATAATAACTTTTGCTTTTGTAAGCATGATAGTCATATGCCCTCTCTTTCCTCAAGATAAACGATAGCGCAGCAAAGTTGCCAGAGGCCACTGGTACGGCTCTCTGGCAACTTCGATTTAGCGAGTAGATGTGAAAGAAACTTTTACATCTGCGTTAATATAGCGATGTGACACAGATTACCGCGCATGTGTTTTCATGCTGGTTATACAATGGTTATGTTAGAACCGAGACCTGTCCAATCAGGACTCCAAACGCCCTGCAAAAGGCCTGTGCCATAAGTAGGCGTCATACTCAGCCACATATTAACCCCCTTGCCTGTGGTATAATCACCATCTTCATACACGAAGTTGGTAATTGCATATTTGGAACCGTTAGCCAACACTACATAGCCGACAGAGTTTTTAGTCTTATTGTTTGCGATTCCGCCGACATTGCACATGGTTTTGACTTTGGTTTTCCCGCTGGGTGACATGCTGGGAACCACGTAGACTTTGCTGTTGTCTTCCTTGAACTCTTCTCCAGAACTCCGCCAAGTATTGGCGGTAAAAACATACGGAGAATACGTCTTGTCCTTTACATTTGCCGCAAAAGCAGAAACAACTGTGGTTGCCATTAGCGCGCATGCCAACAGCAGAGTGGAGATTCTCTTGATGATCTTGCCTTCCATCATGTCGCCGTCCTTTCTTAATTCCTCATGTTGATGTTGATTTGAATGGCAAATCTTTACCGTGCAGCACCCCACCATCGAGGGTTCGCATAAACTCCTCCTTCCATTTGCTGATTAGTGATCTGCAGAAAATGAGAGCACCTTGATCCCTATAGCTGGATACTAGCATTATTAGGTGGATTTGCCTTCACAAGTATGTTGATTCAGAATCTCTGAATATTACACAGTTCCACAAAAATTTCATGATACCGTAGGATTGATCCGCACGAGAGGTTCGAAATGCGGAACAGTAATCGCTATGCGTTGATCACGAGGTGCGAGGAACTTCTAATTGCATTAAAGAAGAAAGAAAGGGATGGATTTCCGCCATAGAGACGGCAATCCATCCTCTTCATACATGAGCATATGTTGTTTTCAGTAGGTACAGGGACTACTTTGCAACAACGGAATTAGTCGTAACGGTTTTCGAATCATTACCAAAAGCATCTTCGGCATAAAGCGTGACAATTGCTCGATATGTTTTCCCGGATATGCCCGAATAGGTATAGCTACCCCGGAAACCTCTTGCATCACTATCTAATAAGCCATTATATATGGTACCCGTTTTGGTATATGCTTCTTGCCAACGACTTCCATCCTTTTCCTGAATTACAATTTTTGTTGCCCCGATTGAGTCCATGGTTCTTTTGGGACGGATACTAATAGAAATGGCAACATCACCCTCAGATCCACTGGTGGCAGCTACGGAATAAGAAGAAAAATAGTCACTCGCACGCATAGGTGCAATTGACTCATCCATTAGCGGGGTAGCTTCAACGGCACAAACGCAAAGGGAAATTGCAAGTGCAATGGTTAGCACAAATGACAATACCTTTTTCATTTAAGCGTGTCTCCTTTACATTACATGGAATCAATTATGCTTTCAACCTCAACTATTGACAAATCGCCCGTGATGGCACAGGTGAGGAGTTCTTGTGGCATCCATACTGCGGTTAATTGTTGGTTGTTGGACATAATGTAGTAGGTAATACCTTTTTTATCATATAGGATCATATCTTCAGAATCTTTTTCAAAAATGGTTTGTCCAACAACATCTGTAGAATTGTACCGCAATATTGTAAGAGAAAATATGCGGTCATTAGAGGTATACATCGCCTCAATTTCGACTTGACTTGGCAAAGAGTAAACAGATACTTTTGCAAGCTCAAAACCATTTGGCAACTGTTGCGGAATTACATTTTGTTTAATGCCGCAAGCATCTAAGGCATCTCGAAGTGAAGTATACTCTCCGTCGGGGGACTGATTGTTTGAATTCTGAGTATCGCTATCAGGGCCGGCACTATTTTGCAAAGACGATGTAAACCGGAATGTTTCATCTGTCCAGCGGGCTATGGCTCCAAACACATCAATGCCAAAGGCTTGCACAGTTACCAAGCTACCCAGTACAACCAAAACAGCAATAGCGGCGGCAATAGAAGGTTTCCATCGAGAGGTGTTGGGTCTGCTTTTTTTAGATGTGCGAGATGCGCATTCGACCAGACGTGAATGCTTGTCGAGGAATCGGTTCAAAGACGCGTCAACATCAAATTTGGGAGCGACCTCAGTTTGTTCGATTTTCTCTAAGCACGCATCCATCTCAGCTGCTGAATATGTGAAATCGTCTGCAGCATCCCACATATCTGCCAGCGCATCGGTCAGTTTGTCGATCGGCATATTATTAAGATGCTCGTTGATTTGAGAGCTGTCCTCTTTCGGACTGCGATTCACAGGGTGGGTTCTGTTCTCTGGCATCTTCTTGCACCTCCTCTCTCCTATATTGATTGAACATTTAATAACATTACATTGAATTTATAATTTTATGGGTCATCAGTGACATTTTTTATCAGCTCCTTGTAGTGAGCCTTTGCACGAAAGGCTCTGGTTCGGCAATTCAAGATTGAGATACCGAGCCGCTGAGCAATATCCTCATATGACAGTTGTTCCTCAAATAGCAGAATCAAAATTTCTCGTTCCTTTGGGGACAGTCCCTTTGGCAACGAATCCTCTAAAGGCTCGTGATAAGTATCTTCAGCAATTGCGGCTGTGTCGTGGATAAGCGGTATTTCAAGCCTGTGCCGCGCGGACTTTGTTTCATCCAGAATTAAGTGCTTGAGCGTCTGACTCAACCAACCGCCGATATTGGGGTGGGTGAGTAGATCCTTCTGCTTATATAGCAGTATTAAGAACGCTTCTTCCACCAAGTCTTCGGCCAAATGTCGATCTCGCAGGACATAGTATGCCTGTCTAAACAGGCGGGCGGAATGTTCCCGATATAATTCGATAAACCATTGATTATGTTCAGGCATATGAGATATTCTCCTCTGCACACGCTCATCCGGAATACACTGCAGAATGAAAACGTTACAAGCTTGCCGCCGTTTTCCATTCTCTCATCCAAGGAACTCTTTGCTCTAAGTTAACGCATTGAGAAGGTCGGTAGGTTCAAATTCCAATGTGGTCGCAATTTGAACTATTGCTGGCGAATTCAAGGCCTGTTACCTATAATTATATGAAGAAAACGAAAATTGATAGTTGATCATATTACCATAGACCGCTGGATCCGATCCGCGTTCCGAAACTCCAATCTGTAAGATGGGAGCTGTTGGAATTGTGCCCCATGGTGGAAGAGTTCTTGATAGAATTGGAAATTAGTTTTTCTGTTTTCTTGATGAACTCACTGGTGTCTACAATAATGATTAGCTGCTGTATATCATATCTATATCTCTCGAAAGCGGGAGTACTGACAAAAAAGACTTCTTTTCGTGGGTGCTTATTGCCGAAAATCCTATTAGGACTTATAATAGACCCTGATAGCACATTCCGTCAATCCTATTTGGGCAATATAATGAGTACCAATAGGAATTTCGAAGGATGGGATATGTGCATGACCGTGCTAAAGAAGGATCTACAATGTACTATCGGTAAGAATATCAAAGACGCTCGAATGGCTTGCGGCTATACGAAAGAAGTCCTGGCAGAAAAAGCAGAGATTTCAGTTGAACATATTACGCAGGTCGAACGCGGTGACAAGATGATGAGCATCCCCAGTCTTGTGCGCATGGCCGAAGCTCTGCATGTCAGCGTAGATGCATTGATATACGAGCACTCCACGAACGATGCAAGACAGAGTATTGCCCAGCTTCTCGTAACTGTAAGTGAAGATGATTCGCGGAGGCTGTTTGCACTTCTTCAATATGTTAACGACCATTTCCTACAATAGATAAATCGCAGGCAAGATGCCGTGCCATGATGGTGGGTAAGACATGGAGTTGAACGAAGTCAATAAGGGTGGGAGAGTTGCATGACGCCGGAACAGTATACGATGTTCAGTGAAATTTATATAGATAACTGGCCTAAACTGCTGCGCTACGTCAAAGCAAACAAAAGTTGCGCCGGTGCAGCGGAAGAACTTGTTCAAGATACGTTTCATGATGCGTGGAGCAAGTTCGATGAATTGAATGACCACGAGAATATCGGTGGCTGGTTGATGCTGACATTGAAAAATAAAATGCGGAATTATGTAAGGACACGGCAAAGAGAAGCCAAATTGTTTTCTGAACACCTTGACAGGCCAGAGGATATTGCCTCCCCTGATAATTTTGTTAATACGATTATAACGATGAATACCCTTTCAGCTGTGCAAAAGTTTGTTTGCGATCATTTCAAGGATGACGACATTATCCTTTTCCAAAGGGTATTGATCGAGGGGAAAAGCCATAAAGATGCATCTGAAGAACTGGGAATAACGGTGTGGACGAGCCAAAAACGGCTTGAACGCATACGCAAAAAGATAAAAGAAGAATTCCCGGATTTTTGACCGCGATTTTTGTCAGCGGTTATTCGACGGCTACATATACTTAGCGAAGGAGGTTCAGAATATGGCTGTAATAAAAAATGCTGATATGTACTCCTATCTGGACCAATTAAGTACACAGGAATTGGAGTCCCTTCTGCAAAAAGACGCGGAAGACCCAGATTGCGGAGATCTGGATATGGTTATGTACATTATGGAGGTGATAGAAAAACGTGAGGGTAGGGCTGATAGGGCAGCTGCCGCTGATGCGTTGAAAGATTTTTTTTCTGTTTATGCAACACCTGAAGGCGACGGGCGTTGCCTGTATCCCAGTAACGACGCAGATGACAAAGAAGCCAAAAGTGATCCCGCTAAAGTGTTCCATAAGTCGAGACATCGCAAGTTTTCTCTCCGAGGTGCGGGACTTATCGCGGCCGTGTTGGTTTGTGTATTTTCACTGGCGGCGTGTTCTGTCGGGGGGATCGGTAGATTTTTTCAAATGGTTGGGAGATGGACATCTGAAGTTTTTACTTTTGAGAACACCTATGAGGGAGATATACCGAAAGACACTGGAACGGAAATAACTGCTCCACTGGAGAATACAAAATATACATCGATGGAAGAAGCTCTAGCAGCGTATGGAATAACCGAAAAGGTCGTACCTACGAAGTTTCCGGAAAATCTCGCTGTTGCGGCGATAGATGTGAGCAAATCTGAACACGGAAATTTTGTTAAGTTTTGCGCCGTATATCAAGGTGGAGATCATTATCTGATATTGCAGATACGACAGATTTCGGACGCAAATACCGAGAGCTTCGAAAAAGATAGCTACGACGTGACCGAATACGTAAAAGATGGGATCAGACACTATTTTTATACGAACATGGGGTCAAACTGTGTCACATGGTTTAACGGCAATTTAGAGTGTTCAATTGGTACAGATATATCAAAAGATGATTTAATCGCAGTTGTAGACTCAATTTATGAAAGGTAATTAAGATATGACAACAACAAAAACATTGAAAAGATGTACATCACTTATCCTGGCTATTGTCCTTACCACACTGCTGGCTACGACTGCGGCTGCTGCAGAGACGCGCGCAAGCACACTGATTTTTTCCCATTCCTGCGTTGCAAGTATGGAAACTGATGGAGAGATCAATGTCACATTTTCTATTACGGGAAAGAAAATAATGTCGCGTATCGGCGCACAAAGTATGTATTTCTATGTCAAGGATGGGAATACATGGACGCTTTCGAAGTCGTATGGCCAGTACTCCACTGGAATGAGCACAACGAATAAGGTGACATACGATAATACGATTACTTACCAAGGGTCGGCGGGGGCGCAGTATAAAATTGTCGTGACCCTGTTTGTCAAGGACTCCGAAGGCGAAACAGATACCCGCACGTATACCAAGTATGTGTAAACACATGATCCAAAGAGCGCCAATGTAAATCAACCGGTCGATTCGAATAAGTATCTAGACATAATTGAGCAGATTTCCCATTCAATTATGCACGGTAATTGCACAGCACCTCTTTTACAAAATACAACTATTTGCGAGGAGATAACAGATGAGGAAAGCACTATGTGTTGGCATCAATAGTTACGCGCATTGTTCAAGGCTTTATGGATGTGTTAACGATGCAACCGCGGTCGCCCAAGTACTATCTCGGCATGGTGATGGCAGAGTAAATTTTGACGTAAGTCTTATGTGTGCGGAGGACTTTGATTCCCAAGTCAGTTGTCAAAGTCTAAAAGCCGCGATTCGCGGACTGTTTGACACCGAGGCTGAAATCGCAGTATTCTACTTCTCCGGGCATGGCGCAATTGATGCCTTTGGCGGCTATTTATGTGCCAGCGATATTGAGCAGCCGGATGAAGGCGTTAGTTTGGAATATGTAATGCGATGTGCAGAGAGTTCAAATTCCCATAACAACATTATCATATTAGACAGTTGCCATAGCGGAGCGGCCGGATCGCCGTTTGTTTCTGGGACTTCGAACAACGCATGGCTTAAACAAGGAACAACCATCTTAGCAGCATGCGGTAGGGATGCATATGCAACCGAACGTAATGGCCATGGCGTTTTCACCGATCTTTTGGTTGAAGCTTTAGAAGGCGGCGCAATGAACTTGTTAGGTGATGTTACTCCGGGAAGCATTTATTCTTACATAGATCGTTCACTTGGAGCATGGGATCAACGCCCAATCTTCAAGGCCAATATTCAGCAGTTCATCACGCTAAGAAACAATTCTCCGCAGATTTCCATTGCAAACCTGCGTAAAATTATTGATATCTTTCCCAATCCTGATGAAGATTTTCCTCTTGACCCAACATATGAACCTGACAAACACGAGGTTAAAAATAAATGCGTCAATAGGGAACACGAGGCAACATTTGACCTGCTTCAGGATTTTGTGAAACTAAATCTAGTCGTCCCCGTCGGTGAAAAACATATGTATTATGCTGCAATCCATAGCAGATCATGCAGGCTTACTGCTCAGGGACGTCATTACTGGAAGCTAGCCAAAAACGACAGGATCTGATGTGAGGAGGAATTCACCGTGGCAAAGATTAATGTTTTCATTCCGCACCGCTGGAACAATTCGGATTACGATGAAATTAGTGCTTTGTTAAACCGTACAAAATATAACGTAAGAAACTATTCTGTACCGGCCAGTAGCCCCTTTGATAGTATTGACCGGCGTTATAATGTCGACCCGCAAATTCAAAAGCAAATTCAATATGCATCTGTCGTGGTCTGCTCTAACCGCCCAGCCAATTCGAACGGTATGTCTATTGACGAAATCAGGTATGCACTTAGCATTGGGAAGCCAGTTGTAGCTGTTAAGATTACGCAAAGTGACAGCAGTTCAATTGTAGAATTATGCATCCCTATCATCGCTAAAAGAGTTGATTCTATAGAAAAGTGGATTGATTCAGTAACATAAGTAAAATAGCGTCTGTTGAAGAAAAAACTTCAACAGACGCTTAACACTTAATAATTGTGAAAATGCACTTGGGTTTGCTTCTCGTTCTTCCTCGGCTATCCGTGAAACAACGACCCAGGCCGCGGTAGGGGGGCGGCCTGGGTCGTTGTTTATCTTGATAAGGTTACGGCTAAGATGACATCTTTGATTCACTTTCGCACAAATGATCCATAAGCATCCCTCGGGGTTTGCTTAATCTCTGCCCACGAGAAGCGAAATTGTCATCGAACTGGTGCTATTATTCTTATATACGGCATCGTAATAAGGTCTGGAAGAGTCCGACATCTTATCGATTGAAATGCAAGAGCAACCCGCCTGAATATCGCTTTCATAGTATGTACTACTTGTGTTACTTTCTTCATTAGTGCTGAATGTGCCAGTGAAAACGGAGCGCCTTGCGCCGCCGACAGAAGAAGCATTTCTAATGGTTACGGTTACGCTTCTATTTCGAGTTGTAGCATAACCGTCATAATCGGGATGGGTAAAGTAAAATCCCGCAAAAACGCAATTGAAGTATCGTACTGATATGTTGTCAAAGTTCCACCTGCGGGAATATCATACTGAGTCCCATTGACGTACAGTGTACGCGTTTGATAATAATTTTCAACAATATTGCCCGCAGCATCACGAATTACGATCGCAAAAGGGTTTTCGTCTTTGACATCATAATTCTGATCAGCGTCTAGGCTAACAGCAAAAGCCAAGGAACATAATGAAAGAACCATGACTGCAGATAGGATAAAACTGATAAAGCGATTCTTCTTCATTGTCATACCTACTCCTTTCGCATTCTACCAGACATATGTGTTCTTATTATCTCATCAGTGATTGTCTGCATCCGCGCCGAGTATAAACACCTCCTTCCTAATATCTTCGACATTAAAATGCAAAGCAATCACTGTAACTAAAGAGGTTATCTTGTGAATATGGTTTTCTCATTAAAGGTAAGCTTGTAGACGGTCTCCGGCTCGATAGGCTCATCGAACTCTGTCAGGAACATGCAGCTGTCCTCGTTCTGCGCTGCAATATAACCCCAATTGCTGGGAATAAGATCGCCGTTTGCGTCAAATATCTCGAATTTCCAGGTATCGGCGGTGGAATCCACAAAGCCGTCGAAATACACCGCCATGGATAGCTTGGAGCACTCGATCCTATCCGCTGTCAGCGTCTCGCCGCCGTAGGACAGGGAAACATTCTCCGCCAGCACCTCGCTTTCAATGGTGACCGGCGTGCCTTCCAGCGTGACCCGCCAGTCCCCTGGCAGCACGGTGGTGGTGATCTCCTTTCCGCCCCAGTGCAGCTCCAAATAGGGGAGTGCCTCCTTGTCAACGGTCACGTCCCGCCAAAAGTATCGCCAGTCGGCATCTGTGGCATCCGAGTCAAACTCGTCGGGCTGTCCGAAATGACAGTGGGGCTCTGGGTAGATGACCGTGTCCGTCCGCGTGTCCAGGAAATACCAGTTCTTCTCCCAGGTCGCGGACCATTCGTCCGAGCCCAGCGGCTCTTTCATCACCAGCTGAAGAGTGTCGTCCTCCCACCCGGCGTTGCAGATGGACGCACCGCAGGGCAGTTGCACGTCCGCGTCCCCCGGCTGCCAGTAATACCGCACCGTTCCGTTGCGGAATCGCTGCTGGCACTGGGGCAGCTTTGCGTTCTTTCCGGCGTTTTCCACCATCTCCGCCACGTTGAAGTCGATCTTCTCATGGTCGAACCACCGTTTCTCCTGCCAGTTGGCGAAGGTCATCACAAGGCCGTTGGCACTGTCGCCCGGCTGCCAGTCGGCGTATACGACGCC
>ERZ1026846.1204-NODE-1204-length-17180-cov-19.981723_pt1 | contig 17180 bp, 10 predicted proteins | sample MGYA00380153_ERZ1026846 | MGnify/ENA primary metagenome ERZ1026846 (study PRJEB33269, sample SAMEA4719789) | human gut metagenome | biome: human-associated habitat; feature: organic feature; material: feces | place: Cameroon | collected 2013-10 ... | reverse complement strand
ACAATCATTCGTTTATTAAAACTGATGCAAAGGTAAGCATTTTTTTGATACGGCGTACTTTTTTTTGTGTTTTTTTTTAGGGGTATTTTGTAACAAAATTACAAACTATTGATATACAGCTAATTACAAAGTGCTAACAAAGGTTAAAGTTTTCGATGTGCTCGGGAACAGCCAAAAATTAACACTTTTCGGTGTTTTTTAGCGTAACAAAGGTGTGCGCCAACACCCCTGCCGAAGTGAGGGATGATACATATAATAAGGTACGCGCGAGGAAAAGAGCAGAAACTTTTCTTCGGAAAGAGCAACTTTTTCATCGAAGAGAGATGATTTTTTCAAGAAGAGAGATGATTTTTCCAAGAAATCGAGCCCAAAAACTTTGCTAGCCGAGAACTTTTTAGTAACTTTGCCCTCAGAAACAGAATCATAAACAAACAAAGATGATACAGCTAAAAGAAAATCGGGGCATTCCCCGCAGCATTCTCCTGATGATGGCCATCATCGCAGGACTCACCGTAGCCAACTGCTACTACAATCAGCCGCTTCTCGAACTGATCCGTCATGACCTGGACATTACCGAGCAAAGCGCCAACCTCATCACCGTGATTACCCAAATAGGTTACGCACTGGGACTGTTTTTTCTCATTCCCCTGGGTGACATGTTCTCACGCAAGAAGCTCATCCTTGCGAATATGACCATTGCAGCCGTGATGGCCATCGTGATGGCTGTAGCGCAAAACGTATGGATGCTCTGGGGAGCTTCGTTGCTGATTGGTGCCTGTTCCGTGATTCCGCAGTTCTTCATCCCGATAGCAGGACAGTTTTCTGAGCCCAAGAACAAGAGCAGGAATATGGGTATTGTACTCTCCGGACTGCTCACGGGTATTCTTGCCTCGCGAGTAATCAGCGGCTACATCGGCGAATGGCTGGGATGGCGGGAGATGTTTTTCATTGCCGCCCTCGTCATGATTGCCTGCATGGGCGTGATGCTATTGATGATGCCAGAGATGAAGCGCAACTATGTGGGTACCTACAGAGGACTGATGACCACCGTGGCAGAAATCTTCATCCTCCACCCTTCCATCCGCATCTACTCCATCCGTGCCGCTTTCGGTTTCGGCAGCATGATGGCAATATGGTCTTGTCTCGCCTTCCACCTTGCCCAGCCTCCTTTCAATGCAGGAAGCGACATGGTGGGAATGCTCGGACTTTGCGGAATCATGGGAGCCATGGCGGCAAGTGGCGTAGGAAAGCTGGTTCCTAAGTTCGGCATTCATAAATTCAGCCTGCTTGGAGCAAGCATGCAGATTATGGCCTGGGGAATAGCCTTGCTCTTCGGCGACACCTATGCAGGACTCATCGCAGCCATCATTTTGGTTGATATAGGTCTGCAATGTCAGCAGCTCAGCAACCAGAGCGGTTGTCTGCAGGAGATTCCACAGGCATCCAACCGTGCCAATACCATCTTCATGACAACCTATTTCATTGGCGGTTCGCTCGGCACTTTCTGTGCCGGATACGTATGGACCCGCGCCAACTGGCTAGGAGTCTGCATCGTGGGCATTACCTTTGCGTTCATTTCCTTAGCCATTACACTAAGTAACAAGAAATAAGAATATTGAAAAGAGATTATACTTGCAACAAGCAAGAACACAAAAAGAGATTATATTCCCCACAAAGCAGGAATATAATCTCTTTTGTTTTATAAAGACCGAAGCCAGCTTTTCGCTAGCCAGGCATTAACTACATTTTTTCCTCACCATACATTTCCTTCCACCAGCTGCCATCATCCTGCAGCCACTTGGCGAACCAGGCGAAGATGGTATCCTGCCACTTGAGGCGCTTCTCATAATCGATGATGTGATGGTCCTGACCATCTACCAATACCATCGCCGTAGGACGACCGAGGAGTTTCAATGCCGTATAGAGCTGGATACTCTCGCCCACAGGCACATTGTTATCGGCAGTTCCGTGAACAAAAAGCAATGGTGTATGAATCTTATCTGCATTATAAAGCGGACTCTGATCTACGAAGAGATGCTTGTTGGTCCAAGGATACTCTTTAGCCATGGAAACCTCGCTGTAATTGTAGCCCCAATAACCTTCACCCCAATAGCTGGTGTGGTCGCTGATGCCGGCATGAGAGATGGCAGCAGCAAAGAGATTGGTCTTGGTCTGAAGATACTGCGTCATGAAACCACCATAGCTGGCACCGATGCAACCTATCTTCTTTCTGTTCACAAAACTATGCTCATTGCAGAAAGCCTGGGTGCTGGAGATGATATCCTCTGCCACACCCTCACCCGCAGTATCCACATGACGAGCAGAGAACTTCTGACCGAAGCCAGTAGCTCCGCTCGGATTCACTACCAGCACCACATAACCCATCGCAGCATATACATGATGAGGATAGCGGCTCTGGAACATTCGGGTAGTAGGACTGCATCCGCCATAGTAATTCACCACCATCGGATACTTCTTCGATGCATCGAAATGAGGTGGCAGATAGTAACGGCAGCAAAGCGTGTCGCCACGAGAGTTCACGAAATTCCAAGCCTTGCACTCGCCCAACTCGATATTCTTCAACAAACGGGCACTGAGATCATCAACAAGCTGAGACTTCTGCGCCTTCAGATTCATCTTGTAGAGTCGGTCGGCATTGGATGCACTCTGTCCGGAGAACGCCATTTCCGTAGCAGATGATGCAACAGAGAAGCTCTTGATGTTCTCCTCCGGAGTCTTGAGCAATGTAAACTTGCCAGATTTCGGATTGAGCTGGAAGAGATGCATGCAATCCTTATCTTCTGCCGTAAAGTAGATGTTGCCATCTGCCTTACTCCAATCCACACTCTGCACGTTCGGATTGAAATCCTTGGTCAGCGGACGAACCTTCTTATCCGCAAGAGTCATCAGATAGAGCTGGGTATCTATCATACTAGGAATCTGTCCCTCCTCTACATCCTTTCCGATGCCATTGAAAGCCTCAGGCGAACCCGTAACGAGAATGCTCTTGCCATCAGGCGAGAACTGGGCACCATTCAGAAATTCACCCTTCTCTATCAAAGCCTCAACGCTCATATCATTGAGATTGAGACGATAGTAGGAATTAAGAGTGGTTGGACGCTTGGTGAGGCGCTCCTCACTCTTACCGATGAGCAGATAGCGGGAATCTGCAGAAATATCGTTAAGATAGACGTTGTGATAACCGAAAGTGAGCGGCTGGAGAACACCCGACGCCAAATCAAACTTAGCGAGATAGCTGCGGCTTCTCCATCCAGGCTGACGGTCATCAGGCTCCTTCACATCATACACCTGCGCATCTTTCTTTCTGCCCTCGGTATAAAGAGTGTAGACAAGCGTCTTCTCATCGGGAGTAAACTGGAACCATCCGTCAGGGATATTAGCAGCCAACACCTCGCGCTCCATATTGAGCGGATTGATGGTGATGAGCTGCAGCTCGCCATCTGCCTTGCCTTCGCCCGCAATAGAGCTGTCGCTCGCCTTCTGGGTGAAATACATCTTGTTGCTACGAGGCATCCATCTTACGCTCTCTTCGAAAGAAGCTACCACCTTGTTGGTCTGACTATTTCGCAATTCGTTGATGCTATGATTCTTGCCCAGTCTATCTACCCAAGTCTTGCGCACAATCATAAACTTGCCGTTTGGCGACATCTGAACACTTGCATAGTTAGGCATGCAGATTACATCATATATATTGAATGCGCGCTTGGTGCTGGCAGCAGATTCACCTACGTTGAGCTGCTTGCCATCGGCTGTGGTAATGCTGATCTTGAAATCCTTGTCAGATGATTCTGTGAGATACTTGATTACCACAGTATGATTAGATGGCATCAAGGTAGCTTCTGCCTTGTCACCATTCACGGTCACCTGCTCACCATCAACGAAGAGGCGATATTGCTTCAATCCCTTCACCTCGATGGTAGCCTTGGTACGGCTGGTATTCGATACGTTGAAAGAAGCCAGGTGAATTGCATTCTGCTTGCTATCCGCCAGAAGCTGAGATGCAGCCACCTCTTTTCCATTATTCAATAAAGTAAACGAAAGTGGAGAGTCGAGCACACCCTCCATTGAAAATTTCTCACCCTTCACATTTACGCTATCCGCCATCCAAGGGGTAGCCACAGGATAAGGGCCGGCATGCTTCAGCTTCTGCACTTCAATGGTCTCGGCATTCGCAGAAAGCGACAAGCCGAGCGAAGCACAGAGAGCAACGCTAAAAGTAAGAGCCTTAAGGCTCATGGTTGTTGTTTTCATCATGATTTTATGTATATCTTTTATCTGTTCGATTCAATTTTTTCCTCTTTCAAAAAGCATTATAGTTTGATGGCAAATTCGATGCCTGTAGGAGCAACCGAGAGACTGAGGTTATCGTTCACCCCATTCTCCTTTTCCAACTCCCCATCCATTTCCTTTGCCTTCTTCTTTTTCTTTCCCAGAATCCAGTCACCCAGCAGATAGCCAGCCTCAGCAGAAGCCACACCAATGGCGGCACCTGCCATTACATCACCCCAGTGATGGCGATTTCTTCTTACTCTATCCACCGCCACGGTAGTAGCCACAGCATAACCTGCCACACCAATCCAAGGCGAAACCTTACGGTATTCGTGCATCAGGACAGTGGCTCCAGAAAAGGCGACAGAAGTATGCCCCGAAGGAAACGAATGATTGTCCGTTCCATCTGGACGTTTCTCATGGATAGCATGCTTCAGTGAATATGTCACGGCAGCATTCACACCAAATGCCAGTACCTGGGCACCGATTCTTCGCTGCCAAGTACTTTCAGCCTCCACTCCACACGCCTTCAATCCAAAGACGGCAATGGTAGGAACAAAGCGAAGAACATCATCAATGCCGTCGCCATGATAACGCTTGTCCTGGGAGTAAACTGGAAGTACCATCAGCATACTCAAAGCTATTATAATCAACTTTTTTTTCTTCATGGGTACAAAGGTACTGCAAAAAATAGAATTTCCTGCTACTTCATCCCCAGAAAAGAAAGAAAACCTACCAATATTATATCTTTTTAAACAAAATAACTAACATTTATATAGGAAAACTAGAGTTTTTTTTGTAATTTTGCAGTCAAAATAAATAGAAGCGAGAAACAACTCAAAAGATTGTTCAATACACTCTTCGATTGCTTGATGCAAGAGATTAGTAAATACACATTATTATATATATATAGGATAAAATGAAGAAACAGACCCAAGCCATTCATTTGGAGTATGAGCGCCGCGATGCCTACGATTCGCTGAGCGTGCCAGTATATAACACCCTCGCCTACGAGTTTGACAATGCTGCCATCATGTCGGAGGCATTTACAGACAAAATCAAGGCTCCAGATTACTCCCGAGTAGAAAACCCTACGGTTACTAATCTGGAGCGACGTGTGGCTGCATTGACTGATGCCGCTCACGCCACTGCGTTCAACTCAGGCATGGCTGCCATCAGCAATACCCTCATGTCGCTGGCGGCACAAGGAAAGAACATCGTTACCTCGAAGCATCTCTTCGGTAATACCTATGCGCTGCTCGTGGCTACCCTGCGCCGTTTTGGCGTAAAGGTCCGCCTACGCGATTTAACCAATATCGAGGCTGTGCGTGAGGCTATCGACGACGACACCTGTTGCGTATTCCTTGAAATTCTGACCAACCCACAGTTGGAGGTTGCCGATTTGAAGGCTATTTCAGAAGTGGCTCACGAGAAGAATGTGCCTTTGGTGGTAGATTCTACCGTGATTCCTTTCACCCAATTTTCAGCAAAGAGCTTGGGCGTGGATATCGAGGTGGTTTCCAGTTCCAAGTATGTAAGCGGTGGTGCTACTTCACTCGGTGGTCTGGTCATCGACTACGGAACCCCTTACAATGGCGACTTCGCCAAACGTCTCTACGGTGAGATGCTCTTCAACTTCGGTGCCTACATGACACCACAGGTAGCCTATATGCAGACCATCGGACTCGAAACACTCGATGCCCGCTATCGTGTACAGAGCAGCAACGCCCTGGAACTCGCAAAAAAATTGCGCACTCTGCCACAAATTAAATATGTGAACTATGTTGGTTTGGAAGACAACCCTTATCACGAGTTGGCACAGCGCCAGTTTGGCAAAACAGCAGGAGCCATGATCTGCATCGACTTGGAGAGCAAGGAGGCATGCTTCAACTTCCTCAACAATCTGAAGCTCATCCATCGTGCCACCAACCTCTTCGACAACCGTTCGCTTGCCATCCACCCGGCAAGTACCATCTTCGGTGCATTCTCTGAGAACATGCGTAGATCAATGGATGTCAAGGACACGACCATCCGACTGAGCATAGGTCTGGAAGATGTAGATGACCTCTTCGAAGACATCAAGCAGGCGGTTGAATGTTTATAGTTGATAGTTTACAGTCTTCTTTTAGTTGATAGTTAATAGTTTACAGTTAACAGGTCAGAGAAAAAGGCTAATCATAAAGTTCAATGTTCAAAGTTCAAAGTAAAAACATGTACGATTTCGATAAGATAATAGACCGTTCGGGCAGCGATGACCTCAAACATGGTGCCCTGCTGCATCGCTGGGGACGCGACGACCTGCTTCCACTTTGGGTAGCCGATATGGATTTCGAGACCCCATCATTCATCACCGATGCCCTCAAGGCACGATTGGAACATTCGCTCTTCGGCTACACCATGGAGCCAGCCGATTATCTGCCTAGCATCATCGACTGGGTGCATGACCACCACCAGTGGGATGTGAAGCGAGAGTGGATCCGATTCATCCCGGGCATCGTAAAAGGCATCGGACTCGTGGTAAACGTCTTTACCCAGCCCGATGAGAAAGTCATCATCCAGCCACCTGTTTATCATCCCTTCCGACTTACCCCAAAGGGCAACGGCAGAGAGGTGGTTTTCAACCCACTGAAGATGCAAGAGGATGGATATTACGAGATGGACTTCGAAAACCTGGAAAAAGTTTGCGATGAAAAGTGCAAGATACTCATTCTTTGCAACCCTCATAATCCGGGCGGAATCACCTGGAGCAAGGAGACACTTCAGCAACTCGCCGACTTCTGCTACGAGCACCATCTGCTCGTTATCAGCGATGAGATTCATGCGGACATGGCTCTGTTCGGACACAAGCACATCCCATTCGCTTCGGTTTCTGACAAGGCAAGAGACATCAGCATCACCTTCCAGGCACCATCCAAGACCTTCAACATCGCTGGTATCGTGAGCAGTTACGCCATTGTTCCCAACGACCAGATTCGCAGGAAGTTCTATACATGGTTGTCTGCCAACGAATTAGACGAACCAACCCTGTTCGCCCCTATTGCCACCATTGCCGCCTTCCGCAAGGGAGAAGAATGGCGAAAGGCAATGCTTGCCTACATAGAGGACAACACCCGATTCGTAGAGGATTATTGCCGAGAGCATATCCCTGGCATCCGCCCGCTGCGCCCACAGGCATCCTTCCTCGTGTGGCTCAACTGCCGCGACCTGCAGCTTTCACACGATGTCCTCCTCGATCTCTTCATCGACAAGGCACACCTGGCACTGAACGATGGCGAAATGTTTGGTCCTGGCGGCGAAGGCTTCATGCGACTGAATGTGGCAACACCAAGAAGCATCCTCCAGCAAGCCTTGAAGCAGTTGGAAGATGCCGTTAAGAAACTATAGAAAATTGATATGAAAATCTTACATACCAGCGACTGGCATCTGGGACATACGCTCTACAACTACGACCGTACCGAAGAACAGACTGCCATGCTCACTCAAATCATAGACATCGTAAGAGAGGAGAAACCAGATGCGTTTCTCCTCTCGGGCGATGTATATCATACCTCTCAGCCCTCAGCTGCCGTACAGACGATGTTCACCGATGCCATCGTGCAGATTCACGAGGCAAATCCCGACATGACCATCGTCATTACCGCAGGCAATCATGATAGCGGAACAAAGCACGAGATTTTCAAGACTCCCTGGCAGGCATTAAAGGTATTTTCTGTTGGAAATATAGACAAGGAGCATCCCGAAAATCACATCATCGAAGTGAAAGAGAAAAAGAACTCTCAAAACGAAATTAAGGGTTACATCGTAGCCATTCCTTACTGCTATGAACGAAGCATTCCCGAAGGTTTCTTCCAGAAAATTCTGGATGAAGTGAAAGAAAGGAACCAGGAACTTCCTGTTATCATGATGGCGCATACCACCGTAAAGGGCTGCGATTTCAAGGGACACGACAATGCTACAGAATATACAGTAGGAGGAATAGATTCTTTGGAAATCAGCGATTTGGGAGAAGGCTACGATTACCTTGCCTTAGGACATATTCACCATGAGCAGTGGATTCGTGGCAGCCATCATCGTATCCGCTATGCAGGAAGTCCGATGGCAGTAAGTTTTGATGAGAATTACGAACATAGTGTGAGCCTCATCACCATCGGCAAGCATGAGGATGAAGTAGAACTCAAGAAGATTGCTATAGAAAACCCTAAGCCGCTGGTCACCCTGCCCGCTTCTGAAAACCTGCAAGGAAACTTCACTTCCTGGGATGAAGCAAAGAAGCTTTTAGCAGATTTCCCTTCTGATATTCCTGCCTATATCCGCCTGAATGTGGAAGTAGAAGATTTCCTTCCCGTGGCAGCCAACCAGGAGGCAGCACAACTTGTAAAGGATAAGCAATGCCGCTTCTGCCTCATCAACACCCGAAGAAAACTACATTCCGAAGCATCCCAACCTCGAACAATGACCGTACAGGAATTCCAGTCGGAAGCTCCTATCGACATCGCCCGCCGATACGCCGAAGATTGCGGCATTACCTTCGATGATGAACTCAAGGAAATGTTTAAAGAAATAACCGAACAGTTATAAGTGCCAGAATTCTGATTCTTCACATTTTGTTCTTTACTTTTCACAGCAACAATATGATTCTACAAAAACTCGAAATACATAACATCGCTTCTATCGAGGATGCAGCCATCGACTTCGAGGCACAGCCCCTAGCCGATAGCGAAGTTTTCCTTATCACCGGAAAAACGGGTGCAGGCAAATCAACCCTCCTCGACGCCATCTGTCTGGCACTCTATGCCAGCACTCCCCGCCTCGAAAACACGAGCATGCAGGGAGAAATGCGTGACAACGAAAAGGATATCAAGATTAAAGACCCTGTGCAACTGATGCGCCGCAATACCGGTGAGGCATTCGTGCGCCTTACCTTCATAGGCAGCAACGGCGTGCATTACGAGGCACAATGGTCGGTGGCAAGAGCCCGCAACAAGGTAACGGGCAAGATACAGAACAAGAAATGGGCGCTCCGCAATCTGGATACCGATTTTACCTATGCCAAAGATAAGGAGATTCGTGAGGAGATAGCCCTCGCCATCGGTTTGGATTTCAAGCAATTCTGCCGCACCACCCTCCTGGCACAAGGTGAGTTTACCCGATTTCTTAACAGCAAGGACGATGAGAAAGCCGAAATTCTGGAGAAAATCACAGGTGTGGATGCCTACTCTAGAATTGGAGCCAAAATCTTTGAGCAAACTGTAGAGAAGAAGAAGATTTGGGAGGATTCCCAACAAAAGATTGAAGGCATTCAGATTCTGAACGATGAAGAAATCGCCCAGAAGAACAACCAGTTGCAACAGCTGGATGAGCAAAGCCAGCAAATCAAAAACACCCTGGAAAAGGAACAGAAAAAGCTTCGCTGGCTTCAGCAGGAACAGGATTTCCGTCAGCGGAAAGAGCAGGCAAAAGAAGATCTGGCACATGTGAAATCCATCGCCGAAAGCGACGAAGCCCAACAGCAAGAGCAAACCATCGCCCTTTGGAACCATACCATCGAGGCTCGCGCCAAAATGAACGAAGCAGCATCATGCGCCAAAACTATCCTGCAACAGGAAGCTCAACTGCAATCGTTAGAGCAAACATTCCGACAGGTTCAGGGAGCACAAAGCTATGAACTTCAGCAGGAGCAGACCATCGCTCTATCTATCAGGAATATAGACGACTATCTGGCTCAAGAAGCACCCAAAGTGCATCTCTACGAAAATGCACAGACACTGAATACACTCATCGTTTCCTATCTGAAGAACAAGAAGGATGCAGAAAACAACCTGCAGTATGCCAATCAGATCAAGAAGGAACTGAGCATCCAGTATCAACCAATGCTTGAGAAATCAAAGACCATGCTCGAAGAATGCCAGAAAACATATAACCAACAGGTTATCAATGTGCAGGAAGCAGAAACTGAGTTGGAACAACTTCATCTGCCGCAGCTTCGCCAGCAACAGGAAGCACTCAAAACGCTTCTCAACGACATTCAAACAGCCAAGAATCTCCTCGAACTTCTTCACGAGGAGCAGAATCGTCACGTCCTTTCGAAGGAGAATCTGGTTCAACTTCAAAACTCTATCCAGGAGAAAGAGAAGCAGTTGCAGGTTTTAACGCAGGAATCTCATGATGCAGAAATCCGAAAGAATGCCCTCCAACTTGCATATGAGAAGCAAAGGGAAAGTATCAACAAATGGGCGAAAAGCATCAGAATGAAGTTGCAAATTGGCGACACTTGTCCTGTTTGCCAACAGCGAATAGAAGCCACCCTGCCTCATGAAGACAATATCGATGCCTTGGTTATAGAAGCAGAAAAGCTTTATAAGGATGCCGAGATCGAATACAACCAAAAAATAGCAAACCAAAACGCCCTGGATTCAGACATCAAGGCTTTAAAGAACAGTCTTGCCAACGAACAGAAGGTCTTTGCCAAATGCAGCGAATCGCTAGCCAAGGCTACCCAAAAAGCACAGGAAGCAGCAAAAAAGATTCCGGAAGGAGAAAACTGCGAAGCACAGACACTGGCTAACCTAGAAAAGGTATCTGCTCAAATTGCAGAAGCCGAAGCCAAGGAGAAAGAGGCTAAAAAGCTTAGAACGCTCAGAGACCAGAAACTTCAGGAATACGAAATGCAAAGAAATGGAATGCTAATTGCACAGCAGAAAGTGGATGACACCCTGCATCGTATTGAAGTTATCGAAGCTCAGATTTCCTTACAGAACAAAACCAGCGAGAAGGCACAACAAGATATCCATCTACTGATTGGCGAAGCCGGAAACCTTTCATGGCAAAATGATTGGCACTCTATGCTCACCGAGTTTGGAAAAGAGGTTGAAGATGGTGCCATCACCTACAAGAAGAACACAGAGAAACAGCAGAAACTTGTTGCCGAACTGAAGCAATTTGAAGAGGGTAACAAGAATCTTGCCGCAGTTCTGGATGCCATCGTCAAGCTCATGCCAACCTGGGGAACACCTTCAAAAGAGCCACTGATGCTGAAACGTATTCCAAAAGTACTTACCAGAGCTTCTGAATTGCAAAGCCAGATAACGGCTGCCCTGCAACAAATGAATGCGGCAAAAGAGAAGGAAGAAGACACCAAGAAATGGCTAAAGGAATTCATGGAGAAAAAACAGGAGATGTTGAAAGATTTCTCTGACAAAGAACAGGAGATATTGTTGGATGAGAACCTCTTACTGCAACTCGACACACTCCAACAGAGTGATATTGCAGAAAAGACGGAAGCTATCAATCGTATAAAACAGCAGTTGGTCAGCAAACAAACGGTTTGGGATGAACTGGAAAAAGCTTATCAACTCCATACAGGAGAATATGAAGCTTTGTTTGATGAAGATGAGAAGATGCCTATAGGAGAGAAGATTTCTGAAGAAGAATCCTTAGACACAAGAATTACCACCAGCATCGCTTCTCTCGAAGCCCAGCTTTCAGAATTGAGTAATCAGCGTGGCGGAATCATCAGAGACCTGGAAATCGACCGCACCAACAAGGCAAAAGTCGGCTCACTCCTGCAGGAATCTGCACAGAAGAAAGCCGACTTTGAAAAGTGGAGCCGTTTGAACCAGCTTCTTGGTGACGCCACAGGCAACAAGTTCCGCCGCATCGCCCAGAGTTATGTCCTCGCCAGCCTCATCCACTCAGCCAACGGATACATGCGAACGCTCAGCGACCGCTATATATTAAAGGTGGTACCCGGCACCTTCGTCATATCTCTGGAAGATGCCTATCAGGGCTATGTGAGTCGAGCCGCCAGCACCCTTTCGGGTGGTGAAAGCTTCCTCGTCTCACTCTCCCTGGCACTTGCACTCAGCGACATCGGCACCCAGCTCTCCGTAGATACCCTCTTCATCGACGAGGGCTTCGGAACCCTAAGCGGCGAACCGCTGCAACATGCCGTGAATACCCTGCGCAGTCTCCACACCAAGTCGGGACGCCATGTGGGTATCATCAGTCATGTGGAAGAACTCAAAGAACGCATCCCCGTACAGATTCGGGTGAACCAGGAAGGCAATAATTCGAGCAGTACCATCGAAATCGTGGGCTAAGCATCTGCACGCATTATCCCTCGTCTTCCATCAAATCACAAATCAGCTTGATCTCGGAGTAGTCGATGCTATCCCCCATCGCCTCCTTGATCTCGCTGAAGTGCTCTATATCAGGATGAGCCTTCATAAAATCTCGAATCTTCTTCTCATGGGCACTTGAGATAAGTGCTCGCAAGCCAACCTTTCCTTCCTTCACGTAGGAAGTGAGATGACCGATGATAGTACTCCTGACAAAACCACGTTCTTCTGCAATCTGATCCACAGTCATACCTTGTTTATAAAGGTTGTAACTGATTTCCTTAGTTGGAGTTTTCGGCTCCTTTGGACCATTCGAATTCTTTGGTTTTCTAGCTTTTCTACCAGAACCAGAACCATTAGCACCCGAACCCTCCCCAGAAGATGCAGTCTCATCCATCAACAGGAACTGTGCCTTCTTCTTCAGATAATCAGTCACGCTGAACTCTGCGCTCTGCTCATATCGCAGAAGTCTCTCCTTCAATCTTACATCTTCTGAAAAAACAGAAAAGCGGTCTTCAAACTGCTTTTTGCCCACCTTGTTGTCAGTATCAAGGTTCGACTTTCTGATTAAATCGCTCAGAATACTTATCTTATCCAAGAAATACTGGGCACCCTTGTGGATGCGGTCTTGCAGTTCTGCTTGACAGACATCAGGATTCTGTCCCAGCATGCGAGTGTATTGCATGCGGAATTTATCCGATACACTGATCAGATTCTTCAGTACCACCTGCAGTTTCTGATACTCGCCCACCACACGAGGATATTTACCCGTAAAGAACTCTACCAGACAGCGCATCAAGTGCTCATAGCTGCCACTGATGGCATAGAAATCGAAAAGCTCACCAATGCAGTGCAACACGTATTGCTGTTCCAGATAACTGATCTGTTCCTGACTAGGCGAAGCAAGCTGGCTACTGAAGGCATCCACCGTCTGGTCGCTGATGATGGCGCCACGCGACAACGGCTGGCTGAGCACCATGCCTTCCAGAGTCTTGCAGCGGCTCAACGCCACGTAGGTTTGACCATGGGTAAAGCTATGGGAAGCATCGATGATGGCATGTTCAAAGGTAAGGCCCTGACTCTTATGGATGGTTATCGCCCACGCCAGTCGGAGCGGATACTGGCGGAAGCGTCCTTCCACGCTTTCCTCAATCTCCTTGGTTTCCTCGTTCAGAGTATATTTCGAATTGGTCCACTCCATCTGCTCCAGTTCAAAATCCTGGTAGGTATCCTTGCTGCGCACGGTAATCTTGTCGCCGATGATGGTGCGCACCTCGCCTATCATACCATTATAGAAACGGTGCTGCGGATCGTTCTTGATAAACATCACCTGCGCTCCCGGTTTCAAGATGAGCTTGAAATCAGCAGGATATGACGATTCCGGAAAATTGCCTTCCACCTCTGCCGTAAAGGAATACGCATGCGACGGAAGGGCAGCAAGCTGCTGCTCGTTGATATACTGTGCAGGAGCATTATGGGTGGTAAGACGGATATAGTTGCCCTCCTTAGGCGGTTCGAAGTTCGGGATATATCGCTGGTTCAGAGCCTGCAACGTAGCTTCGGAAGCCTTGTTCTCCCTAATCTGATTAAGAAGAGAGATAAACTGCTGGTCTTGCTGACGATACACTTTTTTGAGTTCGATGGTAAGATAGCCCGCCTGCTTCAAGGCATTGCTGCTGAAGAAGAAAGGGGTATCATAATATTGCCCTATCAACTGCTCTTCCTGCGGAGTAACCACAGGAGCAAGCTGATGCAAATCGCCTATCATGAGAAGCTGAACGCCTCCGAAAGGCAAGTCGTGGCGCTTGCGATATTGACGCAATACGGAATCGATGGCATCGAGCAGATCGCTGCGCACCATACTGATTTCGTCGATGACAAGCAGGTCGATGCTTCGGATGATGTTACGTTTCAGATTACTGAATTTATAGCGTTTCTGTTCGCCACTACCAAAGGTCGTACCTGGCACGTATGGCGAAAACGGAAGTTGGAAGAACGAATGAATGGTCATTCCTCCAGCGTTGATGGCAGCGATGCCCGTAGGAGCCAGCACCACCATGCGTTTAGGCGACAGTTCTTTCAATCGCTTGAGGAAGGTCGTCTTACCTGTGCCCGCCTTTCCCGTAAGGAAAAGGTTGGCACTTGTCTTTTCTATAATGTTCCATGCCAGGATGGATTCTTCGTTCATTTCCATATCACTTCTTTTTAAAATGCTAGATTTCCTCTACTATCTCGCTCATCTCCTTGCGCTTCTTCTCGGCACGAGGACAATCATCGGCAATATGACCGATAGGAATGATGACCACAGCCTCATATCCCTCACGTGGGAATAGCTGCTTTATCTTCTCCGTGTCGTAATTGCATACCCAGCAAGTGCCTAATCCGCGCTCAGTAGCAGCAAGACAGAGGTGCTCGGTAGCTATCGCCACATCAATGTCGCCATGTGGCTTGCCATCGTATCTTCTCACCCAGTTTTCATTCACATTTCTCATACCCACGATATACATCGGGGCTGTCTTGAACCACTCGCGGTCATAGCACTCCTGCAACTTCTGCTTGCCCTCATCCGAGCGGACGATGAGCCAATGCCAAGGCTGCCTGTTCACTGCCGATGGTGCCAATCGCACACACTCCATGATGTAATCCAAATCCTCCTGGCTTACCGCCTCAGAGGTAAACTTGCGAGCCGAGAATCGTTCCTGGCTCAATGCCAACATATTTTTCATACCGTTTCGTTTTAAACTTTTTAATCCTTCTATAAACACATTCAATTTTTCAGAAATCGAAAGCATTCTCCTTTCTAAAGGCAAAATTACAAAAAATCCCCGAAAAGCCCAAGCCTTTCGAGGATTTTCTTTCTAATCATCCTATGATTTCCCGGAATTTATTTACCCTTAAGGCAAAAAATATTTAGCCTTAAGGGAAAATATTTTTTGCCTTAAGGATAATTATCTTAGATAAAGACGAGTGTTTCGAATATTTTTTGTAATTTTGCAACACGAAAGGATTCATAAGATAAAGAAATGATAGGATTGGCTGATTGCAATAACTTCTACTGTTCGTGCGAACGAGTATTTCGCCCCGACCTGAAAGGAAAGCCCGTGGTTGTTTTGAGCAACAACGACGGGTGCGTCATTGCACGCTCAGAAGAAGCCAAGGCTTTGGGGTATAAGATGGGCGACCCCTTCTATCAGGTAAAGGAAAAACTGGAGGCTGAAGGCGTGGCCATCTTCTCCAGCAACTATACACTCTATGGATCGCTCTCCAACAGGGTGATGTCGATGCTGTCGCACTACTCGCCCCGCATCGACCAATACTCCATCGACGAAAGCTTCTTCGAAGTGGATAGTTCCATGGCAAAGAGCTTCTTCGAAACGGATTATCCCATGGCAGAGCGTTTCTTCCAGGAAAATCTGAAAGAAAACGAAACCTTCCTGAATGAAGACACCCTGTTGCATCAATATGGAGCCAGGATTTCTGCCGATGTGCTCCGAGCCGTAGGAATCCCTATATCCATCGGCATCGCTGAAACAAAGACACTGGCGAAAATCGGATCCAAATTCGCCAAGAAATACAAGGGCTACCAGGGCTGCTGCCTCATCGATACCGATGAACGAAGACACAAAGCCTTGTCGCTGTTCCCTATAGAAGATGTATGGGGTATCGGACGACAGATTTCCAGAAAGCTCGATTATATGGGCATTCGCACAGCTGCCCAGTTTGCTGACAAGAAAGAAAGTTGGGTGCGCAGCCATTTCAACATCACCACCGTGAGAACGTGGAAGGAACTGAATGGCGAAAGCTGCATCAGCATCGAGGAACTGCCGCAGAAGAAGAGTATCTGCACCAGCCGGAGCTTTGCCGGTGAAGGCATCAGCGATAAGGATGTGGTAGAAGAAGCCGTGGCTAATTTCGCCGTGCGCTGCGCCGAAAAACTTCGACGCCAAGGCAGCGTGTGTCAGGGAATCACGGTGTTTGCCTGGACTTCAAGATTCAACGAAAACGTGCCGGAATACACCATCCACGATTCCCTCACCCTGCCCATCGCCACCAATGCGCAGGAAGAGATAGTAGGTGCCGCCCTCAGCATTCTCCGGGCCAAATACCCGAAGCCAATGGCAGACAGCAGGCCCGATCGCCCCGGCATGTCGTTTCATTTCAAGAAAGCTGGCGTTATCCTGTGGCAGATTTCACCCGACCATCCCCGTCAGCAAGACCTCTTCGACACCATCGACCGGAGCAGGCAAAAGGCATTGATGGAAGCCATCGATGCCATCAACCGAAAGAACGGTTATGGCACCATCCGGCAAGCCGTACAAGGCAATGGTTGCCGATTCGACCTGAAACGAGAATACATGTCGAAGCGTTTCACCACGGATATTCATGAGATTCTGAAAGTAAAAACTCAATAAAATAAGAGAATAGAACTGGATAAACCAGAAATAGAGAAGATGAATAATAACAGCGATAACAAGATAAAACTGAAGATTCACCCGGCGGAATTCGGAGCAAAGATGCCGATTCCACTGGCTGAGCAAAGCGTAAAGGCAGGCTTCCCTTCGCCGGCACAAGATTATATGGAGGGAGAGATAGACCTCAACGATATTCTGGTTCGCCATCGTGAGGCAACCTTCTATGTACGTGTTTCAGGCGACAGCATGCAGGATGCAGGCATTCTCGACGGCGACCTAGCCATCGTAGACAGGCAGATAGAGCCATCCAACGGCAACTTCGTCATCGCCTTCGTGGATGGCGAATTCACCATCAAGCAAT
>ERZ1026846.1203-NODE-1203-length-17195-cov-27.177596_pt1 | contig 17195 bp, 15 predicted proteins | sample MGYA00380153_ERZ1026846 | MGnify/ENA primary metagenome ERZ1026846 (study PRJEB33269, sample SAMEA4719789) | human gut metagenome | biome: human-associated habitat; feature: organic feature; material: feces | place: Cameroon | collected 2013-10 ... | reverse complement strand
ACAGGTTTATGACATGGGAACAGGAAATGGCCATTCAGTCCAATGAAAAAGCCAAGGAACTTGCCAAAGAACTTGCTCAAGATATGGCTCAAGAAATTGCTCAAGAAATTGCTCAAGAAATTGCTCAAGACATGGCTCAAGACATGGCTCAAGAAATTGCCCAAGATATGGCTCAAGACATGACAAATCAGAAAGTTATTGAAACTGCGCAAAAAATGCTTAAAGAAAAAATAGGAACACCAGAGCAAATTTCAATAGTCACAAGTATTCCGCTTGAAAAAATTTTAGAGCTTAAAAAGAAAATGCAATAAGCTTACAGTTTTATTCCTGCGCTCAATGTGAATGATGCTCCTGGCGCAGGATAGCCGTCAACATGGACATATTGGAAGTCAAAGACGTTTTGCCACAATAGCTGCGCATAAAGTTTTTTTCCTGTCCAAGAAAGTCTCGTGTCCAAATTAAAATAATCCGGCACATAAATAGTATTGCTGTTGCTTGTATATTTTCTTGAATTATAGGAAAAAACATTTGTCCAAGTAAAGCTATCAAAAAACGAATATTTTTCCGTCAAAGAAAAAGTATGAATAGGTGTGTACATTATTTGACTTCCATCTGTACTGCCGCCAGAAGTCAAGATCGCCTTACAAAAAGTATAGCTTGCAGAAAACTCTAAGTTGCCCAAAAGTTTTTTAGTAGAAAAATAAAAGTCTGCGCCCCAGTTAACAGAAGAACCCCAGTTGTCCGGTGACCAGGAACCGCTTGAATCGCCAACCCATCCGATTTTGTCTTTATAAAAAATCAGGAAAGGCTTTAGAGAAAATCCGAGTTTTTGCGAGTAAGAAAGTCCTGTGTAAAACGAATACGCACTTTCGCTTTTTAAATCCGGGTTTCCGATTCCGCCATCGCCTGAATAATAAAGCTGCTGAAAAACCGGATTTGTTATGTTTTTTGAAGCCTTAAAGAAAAACGCAAAATTTTCTAAGTTCCGTTCTGCGCAAAAACTGTAAAGCAAACTCAAAGTATTTGAAGGCTCAAAATAATCGAGTGGAAGCGACAGCAAAAAGTTCCAGCCAAAATATTCAAACTTCACAGATGGAGAAAAGAACGCAGAAAAAAGCGAATGTGAATAAGCTACATTTTCTTTGCCGGAAGAAATTTCATCAGAAAAATCGTAGGAGCAAAGCGCGTAAAATTCCAAAAAGTCCAAGACAGAACTTTCCGCCTGAAAAGAAAAATTGCTTACTTTGTATTCATTTCCCAAATCTGAAAAACGGGCGTGCTTTGTGTAGTCAAGGTCTGAATATTTGTATGACGGCAGAACTTTTAAATTCCATTTTTCAAATGGAAGAAACACAGGAAGCGCAAAAACAAGCCAAAGGTCTTTTTGATTTTCCTCTGTAAAATATGCTCCGCCAGTTTTTCCGCAGTTGGCATCGGAACAGCTTGCATAACTTGAAAATCCAAACGAAGCTCCAGGAAATTTCTGCGTGGCAAATTCCGCAAAAAGCGAGTTGTTAAAAAGAGTGCGTTCGTAGCCTGAATATTTTTTCTTGTAGTCTGAATACGAATCGCTAAAATCCGGCTTGTAAGTTGCATCCAACGAACGGTAGCCAAAGTGATTTTTCTTGTGCGAAACATTAAAAGATTCATGCACAAAAAGCGACGAGCCGTTTTCAAAAATAAGCGGAACTGAAAATTCAGCCCTTGCAGCAGGACTGTCGTTCACAGATGAAAGATAGCTTTTACTTTTTAATTCCGCGCCGGCATGAATCTTTCTAAAGTCGCAGGAAACCGTGGTTATGTAAATTGCAACAGAGCCGTTTACCGTGGCAGGATTTACTTTTATGGATTTTACAGTTGCAAAGTCTAAAGTTGAAAAATCAAACTTGCCGGTATTTGGATCATTCACAAGAACATTGTTTATGTAAACTTTTATTGAAGAATTCCAATAGCCGTGAAAAGTAAGCTCATTGTTTCCTTTTTTAAATGCAAAGCCCGCGCTTTCCAAAGCCTGTTCTGCACAAGAAAAAGAAGACAAAGCATCTTCGTCCAGAACGATAAGCTCCGGATTTTTTGCGCGGTGAATTGTTGTTGTAATGCCCGGAAGCTCCAGTTCCTGAGAAAAGGAATACAAAGAAGCAGACAAAGCAAAGAGAAAAGCAAACAGATTTTTCATATCAATGACATCTTCGGGATTTGCCCCGAAGATATGTTTTAAATTTGCGAAATTGACTTCCGCACTTTTTATTACTGTCTTGTGCAGTCGGAATATGTTCCAAAATATCCGTTTTCTATAGTAAATTCTGAAACCGCTTCATCCAGAGTCTCTGTGGATGTTGCCCCCCCAGACTTATATGCGCCAGATATTGAAACAGTGTCATCTGTTAAGTTTTTGTAACTTATAGCATACCATTTGCCAACATCAGGAGCAGTTTCTGAATATCTATACCAAGAAGTATAAATTGTACCGTTATATTCATACGATGATTTTGTCCAAGAAGAGTCGTTTGGATCTTCAGTCTTAGATTCATAAGCTTTTGTGTATTTTACATAAATAATTCCTGCAGAATCAGAAGACTCTATTACAGTAAGATTGTTTCCTTCATAATAACCATTTGAAAACATCGTTTCAGTTATTTTATAGGTTTCAGTGTAAGTATCTGTCTTATTAACCCATGTTCCATAAATAGAAGCATCGTCGTCATCTGATTTACAGCTTGTGAAAGAAACTGCGACAAGTGCAGACATCAAAAGCGCGGTCAATACCAACCAAGCGCGGTTAAAAGAAAATTTTGTGTTTTTCATAAAAAACTCCATGCAATTAAGATAGAATTAATTTGCAATTAAACTGTTTATAAACAAGAACACAACAGTATAATTTATTGCAAGCTAATCCTTTATTTAGACCATTCTACTACGTTAGTATTTTTTCTACTTGTAGTATAAAGTTTTACTTGATATTTACCCGTAAGATTGTAAAATATTCTTATTTTCGGGTAGCCACCTCCAAAATCCTGAAAATATGGATTGTTCTCAATATCAGGAACTACATCAAATGTTTTACTTTCAGTATTATCTCCAAAAGGATAACTAATGGTACATGACGAACCAGAAAAAGAAACCTTATATCCAGCCCAAGCAGTGCCTTTCAATTCATATTCTCCAGATGGCACAAAACCAGGAGTAATAGGAGACTCTTTATCTTTCAATGCAAGATAAATATCATAACTTTCCAATATAAGTCCTGGGTTATCATCTAATTTTCGAATAAAGGAATCTTCTTTCCATGTAATTGAATTTGATGAATACCACCAGTAATCTTCCGTTTTGTCTTCTGGAATTGTGTAGCTAGGAATATGGCTTTCTATTTCATCCCAGGTCCAAGTTTTTGCAACATCAGAATCCTCTTTATAGTCGCCTATCCACTCTCCTCTTTCCACTTTAAGATTACTTTTTTCATCATTCGGGTCTTCTCTGACCGGATTTCCAAAGTAGAAGTTAAAGATGTAGTGCATCTTTGTTTCTGTAGGACCATTAAATGTGTCATCCATATCCAGAGCAGCATCCAAAGCTTCCGCAGGGCTGTCGTACCAATCAGAAGACCACTTAACATTCCATACCCCCCCCGAAATTTCAGTAAGGGTACAATGATTCCAAAAAAGTCCCTGCTTTGTTACAAAAGGCTCGTTTCCAGTTATGCCGGGACTTGTTGAACCAGGCGCACCTTTTTGAGAAGTGTGAGCCAAAAGCAAATCATAAGTTTTTGTTTTTTCATCGTATTCTGTGGCAAGAACATTTGCAAACCAGTAATGGCTTACATCTTTATGAATGCTAAGTTTTGCGCCAATCTGCAACTCCCAGCCTCTATTATTCAATTTATATTTTCCATCAAAATTTGAAAGGTAATCAGACTTTAATGCAGGAACTTTTTCATAGTCAAAAAACGAAGCGCTGTTATCCGCGGCAATCTGCATACCTGTTGCAGAAAGAAAGTCGCATTCAAAGTAAACATTGCCATCGCTTTCTTTATAAAAAGAAACTTCAGAAGTTTTTCCTATTTCGCGTATATTTGTAGAATAAATAATCTTCGCTTTTGTTATGCCGTTTTCTTCTGCGGTAAGCTGAATCCATCGTTCCGTATTAATACCGTCCGGCATATAATTTAAATAAACAATCTTTTTATCTTTATCTTCTGGAAAATCGAATCTATATTCATTTGAAGCAAACCACACAGTATTTGCAACTTCTTCATAAAGCAAGGCTCTTGCATTGTTTCCAGAGCTTCCGCTGTTGTCAGAATCGCCTGCATTGTCCATGCACGAGGCAAAAAGAAAGAAAAGTAAAAAAAAGGCAGAACACGCCTTTATGAACTTCATTTAGATGTCCCCCTAAACGAAAAAAGAGTTAAGAGAAGTCCGGATTTTACGGTGGTGGGTCCTCAGCTGAATTCCACAGCATATTCTCTTGCATTTATATAGAAATAAATGCGATTACACATATTCCCCGGTCAAGCCGGAGAATGGCAGTATTACAGTCAGTTTTTCTTTACAGAATGTGGCTTACGTAGAAACCGCAAGACCAAGCGTTGCGTGTTTTTCCGTCGAACGCCTTTCTGTTTTCCAAGTTCAGGTTAAGATCAAAGTCAGTCTTTTTAGAGAACTTGTATTTTACAGAAGGACGGATTGTAAAGATGTGTCCGCCGTTCCAATCATCATCATCCCAGTCCTTGTTTTTAGAACCGAATGCAAGAGAACCGTAAGCATTGAACTGGAAGTCCTTGTTAATAGGAACAATAAGAGCAGCTCCAGCGTACCAAGCGAATGTATAATCGTCATTTTCAAAGAAGTTCAAGCCAGCTTCCGGACGCAAAGAAAGTTTTGAGTTAGGAACAGAGAAAGTAATCGCGCCTCCAATTCCGTAAGCCTCGTCATCCTTTTCTTTTGTGAACAAAGAATCCATTGCAAGATAAACTTCAAGCAAAAAGTTTTTTGCGCCGATTGTTGAGCCAGCGTAGAAGTTTGCGGCATCTTCAAATGCGCCTTCCATTGCGGCACCAATGCTGATCCAGTTTACAGGAGCAAATTTTACACCAAAGTTTACAGCAGGATCATCTGTGTTAAATCCATTAGGAATAGCAGCTCCAGCTTCAAAGTTCATCTTTCCTTTTGAAACATATCTTACGCCAAGTCCTCTTCTTGCATAGGAATTTGAATAAGGAATGAATCCTACAACGTCCGCAGTGCCAGGAGCATCTACTTTGAACTTATAGTAGCCTGCGCAGTCAGATGAAGTTGAGCTAGGATAGAACGAGCCTGAGCGGTCATCGTAAGCTGTGCTGAATCCGCCCTGTCTTACGTGAGCATTAGGTCCCCAAACCCAGTCGCCGTATCCCGGAGCAGGTCCGACTTTCCAATTGAGTTTTGTTCCCATTCCAAAGTCAAAGTTGCGGTTGATATGATAAACAAAGTTCAAATAAAAAGCGTCAGTAATTGTGTTGTTTGAATTAATAGCATTATCATAGCCGTCATTATTCGTATTTGTGTGATTTCCGCCTCTAGTATTGCGTCCATAATGAAGAGCAAGCGGATTCAAGTTTGTTGTTCCAATTTCAAAGTTGTCAACATCGCCGCCGTTTTCATAGTTTGCCAATGCGCCCATGTTGAGCATTCCGTCCATCGTAAACTTGCCCTGATCAAATCTTGCCTGAAAAATATCAGTAAAACCATAGAACATTGTGTCGCCGTCAAACGGGTTTCCAAATCCAGTCCACAAAGTGTTCTTAATCTGCGCTCTTTCCAAAACCTGCGCGCTAACAGCCGCTCCAACAAAAAGCGCAACGGCAATTCCCAAAACAACCTTTTTCACTTAAAGCCTCCAAAAGTTAAAAAAAAGTGTTATAAACAAAGTAGCATAATATTAGTTACTAATTCTACAGAGAAAACACAAAAAAAGCAAATGGCACAGCTGATTATTCAGTTTCTCGCAATCTCTGTTCAGCAAGTTTTATTATCTTTTTTGGTGTTTTCTGAGTTTTCTTTACAAATACACCTCCAATTAAAATAATTTGCCCTTTTTGATACTTGAATAAAGAACGAAGCTCATTTGATTTTATTTCAAAAATATTGCCATAAATCGGCTTTACTCTGACAAATTATATGCCCAAGTTTTCAATCTTTTCATACTCCGACTTAAGCAAATCCTGCTGAGACTGTTCCAACTTAGAAATTCCAATATTCACAGCATAAAGTTTTTTCACTTTAAACTTCATAGTTTTAATATAATAGATATTTTGAAATCGTCAACATATTCAAAAAAAAAGAAAATATCCTTGCAGTTTTTGAAAAAAAACGTATATATAGTTAATAGTTGATTCAATCGTTTATGGAGGAATTATGAAAAAAACAGTCAAGGCAATGATTCTTTTTATACCGGTGGCATTTTTACTTTCGTGTGCTTCTATGCCAGGCAGACAGGACTCAGAAATCACTGCGGAAAAAAACACGGCGGCAAAAGTCATTCCTATAAACAATCAGCTTCCAAAAGGAACTCTTGAGCTTATAGACGGATTTGAAGAAGAGAACTTTTGGTATGCGCTGGGAGAAACAAAAAGCGAAGACTATTCCACAGACACAGACACCACGGAAGAATGGAGCTCGCAAGGAGATTTCTGCGCGCAATGGAGCTTTGCAAAAATTCCAGAAAACTCAAAAGCTTCATTTATAATAGAAAATCTCGCGCAAAAAGACTGGTCGGACGCAAAAGCCTTGATTGCAGACATAAACAACACTTGCCAAAATCCACTTGCAATTCTTTTGGAAACTCAAGGAGGACCTCATCATATAATTTCAAGAACAAAAGAAATTCCCCTTGGAATAGGCGAAAACATAAATGTCTACTTTGACCTGCTACATGAAATAACAGATGAAAACGGCAATCAAATTTCCGCCATAATCGAAAACGACGACATAAGGAGCGTTTCTTTCCAAATAAAAGGCAAAAGTTTTTCAGGCTCAGTCTTTGTTGACAACATAAATCTTGTTTATTAATTGTCAGACGGAATCATAAGGACAACTGGACGCGACTCCTGCACAACTATTCCGTAGCCAGTTGCCTTGCATGGCTGCAAAACATATTTCTTTTGAGGCGAATTGCTTTCTTCCACAGACAATTTGTAAACTCCAGAAAAACGCGCGTTGTTTTCAGAATCAGGTCGAAACTGAATATATGAAGAGTCTTCATTCACAAAGCAAGTGTAAATTCCTGTTTCCAAAAAGCCTTCAGATTCCATTGAATATTTTCCGTCCTGAAGCTTAACAGTAGAGCCGTCTGGAATTTTCCAGATGCCGTCTTTTTCAAAAGCTTCTGAAATGCCAGCCGGCTTTGACGAAGCATTTTTCAAAAACATATTCTTTCCTATTTTTTTATAGTTTCCGTCCCAAACTGCGTTTTCGCTTATAAGCATCCGGACATCATCCTGAATTCTTATATGAATTTCTTCTGTGCTTTTTAAGCTTATGTCAACTCTACGCTGAAGATTTTCAATTTCCTGATTTATAGTGGAAAGATAAATTCCGTTGCGCCGAATATTGCTGTGCGCCCATTTGTAAACTTCTTCCGTATCGTCCTTGAAAAAAATAATCTCACGGGAATCATAGTCAAAGAAAACATAACGCAAGTTTCCGTTTGACTCAGTCATATACCAAAGTCCGCTCAAAAATTTTGCGAACGTCGAAACTGTTCCGTCCTGAATTTTCGCAAGCTCTTTTGCCGCAATTCTGCTTCCTGCCACGCGGACAGTTCTTGTCTTTACATAGCTATTTTCTAAATGCTTCCATTCGTACCGAACCTGAAGCTGATCAGCACTGCCCGGTTTCTCTGTGTCTGAAGTATAAACCCAGATTGGAAAGCTCGTGCCGTTTGCCTTTGAACGTTCATATGCATCATAACGGTCTAGCTGCTGAATAAAAATTGTTCCGTCGCCGCGCAAATCGGCAATCTTTTTAAGTGAAAAGTTTCCGCCTGCATTTGAAATAAAAAATGCCTGAAGAATGGAATCTCCGTTATCTGCAAATCCCTGATAAACCAAAGCGGTTCTATGCTCCCCGGTCAAATCCATGCCGGTATAAGAAAATGTCTGCGCCTGAGAAATTTCCGTGGCAATAACAGCTTTTCTTTCGTAAACAGTTCTCTGCGGATTATAAAGTCCCACCAAAATCGCAAGATACGGACTGTCCATCGTTCTGATTACATTCACTTGATCATCAAAGCCATCGCCGTCAAAATCCATGCTCACAATGCCTATCAAGGTTTCATTGTCTTTAAGCGGAATAAGAGAAACAAGCGCGTTATCCTCTTCCATTGAAGAAAATGCTGAATTCTTTTTTTCTTCCGCGGAACTTGACATCGGCACAACAACAGAAGCTGAAGAATTATTTTTATCCGGCGTATAGAAATAATTCTTTGCAATAAACGCAACCGCTACTGCCGCCACAATCACAATAAAAAGAGCAAGTGTAACTTTTTTCTGCATAGAAAAATAATACATGAGTTGGAAATGATTTTCAAGGCGAAGCAAATTTCAACACAGGGCAAACGCATTATAAATAATTTAAGTAAAGTTTGCGCGAAGGAACGGTTCCTGAGGCAAAAAACACTCTGCTTGTTGCGACCGGCTTGAGCGCTCAATTCTATAGTTACTTTGCAACAATCAGCGTGTAGCGCATTATTGCGCGATTTTGAACCAGAAAACCGTGTCTGGGAGCCAGTTTTATGCTGAATATATTTATAATGCGTTTGCCCTGAATTTCAACAGGACTGAAACAAAAAAAGGCTGCCCGATTTTTGGACAGCCAGCAAAAGCTAAATGCTTACAGTTTTATTTCTTTGGAAAGAGTTTCTTAAAGTCAACAAGGACAAGACTTGAATCTCTTGCGCTGTCGATGTCTGTGATTTTTCCAAGTTTCTTGTAGAATTCAATAAGAGGCTCTGTTTCTTTTCTGTAAACTTCAAGGCGGTGAGTTATAGACTCAAGCTTGTCGTCTTCGCGTGTAAAAAGTTCTCCGCCGCATTTGTCGCATTTGCCTTCAACTTTTGGAGGCATAAATTTGACATTGTAGTTTGCCTTGCAGTTTTTGCATACACGGCGATTTGAAAGGCGCGCAATAATCAAGTCGTTGTCAACTTCAAAATTAACAACCTTTACATCGATTCCAAGCTTTTCAAAAGCTTCTGCCTGAGGAATTGTGCGTGGAAATCCGTCCAAGATAAAGCCGTTCTTGCAGTCATCTTTCTTGAGCCTGTCCTCTACAATTTCAAGAACAACATCATCGCTTACAAGTCCGCCGGAATCAAGAATCGCCTTTACTTTTTTTCCAAGCTCTGTCTGGTTCTTGATGTTCTCGCGGAAAATATCTCCTGTTGAAATCTGAGGAATTCCGTACTCTTCAGCAACCTGCGCCGCCAAAGTTCCTTTTCCTGCTCCAGGTGGTCCTAAAAAAATAAAATTCATTTGCTTTGCTCCCGTAAAATTTTAGCGTGCTCTTATAAAAACACCGCATGATATTATAAATCAGAATTTTCAAATTCTCAACCAAATTTAACAATGTAGTTTTTCTTTTTTCCGCGGCGCAAGACAATCACTTTTCCTTCAATTGCAAGCTGTCTTGTTACAGGCATATTTTCATCCATAAACTTTTCGCCATTTAAAGTTATTGAGCCTGCCGCAAGAAATTCCCTTGCCTCGCGTTTGCTTGAAGCGATTTTGTTGTTCACAAGCACGTCAATCAGTTTTTCGCCTTCTGAAATAGTGGCAGTCGGAACATCCTTAAATCCAATCTCAATGTCCTTTAAGCTAAGAGATTTTACATTGCCAGAAAACAGGGAATTGCTTATGTTCACGGCTTTCTCAAACTCTGCCGCTCCGTGCAAATCAGTTATAATTTCACGAGCCAAAGCCTTGTGCGCCTCACGAAGTTCAGGCTTCTCCTTGTTTTTTGCCTCAAGCTCTTCAATCTGGTCTTTTGAAAGGAAAGTAAAAATCTTAAGGTAGTCAACAACCATTGAATCGTCAACATTCACGAGGTACTGATAAAGCTCATAGCTTGAAGTTTTATTCAAGTCAAGCCACAATGCGTTTCCGGCGCTTTTTCCGAATTTATTTCCATACTTGTCCAAAACAAGCGGCATTGTAAATCCGTAGGCTTCTTTTCCTTCAATCTTGCGGATAAGCTCAAGGCCTGTTGTTATGTTTCCCCACTGGTCCGCGCCTTCAGCCTGAAGAATGCAGTTTTTGTTTCTGTAAAGCCACAAAAAGTCATAGCCCTGCAAAAGCGTGTAGGAAAATTCCGCAAAAGTAATTCCAGTGTCAAGGCGGCGTGAAATTATCTCCTTTGAAAGCATATAGTTCACGTTTATATATTTTCCAATGTCGCGCAAAAACTCAAGGAAAGTATAATCTTTTGTCCAGTCGTAGTTGTTTACAATTTCCGCCTTTCCTTCAAAAATCCTGTCAACCTGGCTTTTTATTCCCGCAAGATTTTTTTCAAGCGTTTCATGGCTGATTATTTCACGTTCTGCTGTAGGACGAGGATCTCCAATAAGTCCTGTAGAGCCGCCAACCAAAAGAATCGGGTGATGACCTGCACGCGCAAGACGCTTAGCTGTTACCAAAGATGAATAATGCCCCAAATGAAGGCTGTCTGCTGTAGGGTCGGTTCCCCAGTAAAATGTGATTTTTTCATTGTTAAGCTTGTCCGCAATGTCTTCCCCGGCAACATCCTTAACAAGTCCGCGCCACTGAAGCTCCTCAAAAAATGTCATTTCCTACTCCAAGTTAAATGAATACTGATTTTTATATGTTTCAAAAGACTATCACTTTTTCCTATGAGTTTCTAGTAAAAATGCATAAAAAAAGCTCCTGCGCAAAACAGGAGCAAACGGTTCCTACGGGAATCGAACCCGTCTTTCGACCTTGAGAGGGTCACGTCCTAGCCGATAGACGAAGGAACCTAAACAAAAAAAGCCAGACTAGCAGTCCAGCTTATATTCCCCAAGGAGGATTCGAACCCCCACAGTGAGAACCAGAATCTCAAGTGCTACCATTACACAATCGGGGAATGCAATGTGCATATAAAATACAAGGTCATAAAAAAAAAGTCAATAGCAAATCATTGTTTTTATTGAAAATTTTTGGTTATTGAAGACTTTGATTATTTGACAAACTGTAATACATCAATTACATTGTATTACAAGAAGACAATTATTCACTTAATTATATTTGAAAAAAATAATAAGGAGGCTCAATTATGGCAATGACAGCAACCGCAACTTTCAGAACAACACCAGAACTTAAAAGCAGAATGGACTTTCTTGCAAAAGAAACCCACAGGCCAACAAGTTTCTATTATAATCTTTTGCTTGAAGACTATCTTGAAAATTTGGAGGACATATATCTTTCTGAAAAAATCCTAGAGGACATAAAAAGCGGAAAAGAAAAGACAATTCCAGCAGAAGAAGTATTTGCCAAGGCTGGACTATGAATATAGAATTTTCCCCTTTAGCTGAAAAGCAGTTTTTAAAACTAGACAAACAAATTCAAAGGCAAATCCAGAAATTTGTTTTACAGCTGAAAAATCTTGAAAATCCCCGCTCACGTGGAAAAGCCCTCGTAGGAAATTTATCGCATTTATGGCGATATAGAGTCGCAGACTACAGATTAATTTGCGACATTCAAGATGAAAAAATTCTTGTTACAATTTTACGCATTGGGCACAGAAAAGAAATCTACAAAAACTAAGCAAAATTTATTCTGTTGTGCAGTGCTCCACACTTCCCTGCCCGGCTGTTTTCCCATTTTTAAGCATTTCTTCCATTGTGTGCCAACCAAGAACTGCGCATTTTACGCGTGCAGGCATTTTGCTGATATTTTTTAAGCTTGCAGCTTCATCAAGCTCTTCCAAAGCGTCGTCGTCTTCAACCTTGCCGTAAATCATGTCCATAAAAAGGGAGGCAAGCCGCAATGCTTCATCCTTTGGCTTTCCAATTATGTCATCAAGCATCATGTCTACAGAAGCCTGGCTTACAGCGCATCCAGAGCCATTAAAGCTTCCTTCCGAAATTACTCCGTTATCATCAATTTTAAGCTGAAGATAAATATTGTCTCCACAGCTAGGATTCACGCCCTGCAATGTAAATGTAGGATTCTCCATAACACCCTTGTGGGTCGGGTTCAAATTATGCTCGTTAAGAATTTCCTGATAAAGCGATTTCAAATCCATGTTAATACCTCAGTTTTTAATTGCCTTTATTCTTTGAATCCCATCCAGCGGCGGACAAGCTTTAGCTTTTCAATAAAAACTTCAACTTCCTGCTGAGTGTTGTAAAAGTAGCAGCTTGCGCGCGCAGTTGAACCTACGCCAAGTTTCTGCATTAAAGGCTGGGCGCAATGATGTCCTGCCCGAACCGCAATCTTTTCTGTATCAAGAATCGAAGCAATATCATGCGGATGCACACCGTCAATCGTAAAAGTAACAATTCCGCAGTGTTTTTTGTAGTCGTCGTTTCCGATTATATGAAGATAAGGGATTTTTTTCATTCCCTCAATCATGGTCTGGGCAAGAGAGTCGTCATTTTTTTCTATATTATCAAGCCCGACTTCCTGAATATATTCAATCGCCCTTGCAAGCGCAACTGCACCGCCGGCATTTACAGTTCCAGCTTCAAATTTATGCGGAACTTCAGCAAAAGTCGCAGTTTCGCGTGTAACATATTCAATCATTTCTCCACCACGTAAAAAAGGCGGAATTTTTTCAAGCAACTGTTTTTTACCATAAAGAGCGCCAATTCCCATAGGAGCGCAAAGCTTATGCCCCGAAAAAGCAAAAAAGTCCGCACCCAATGCCTGCACATCGATTCTTTTATGAGGCGCGCTCTGAGCTCCATCCACAACAACGTAAGCTCCCTTTCCGCCGTTTCCAACTTCATGAGCATAGCTTGCGATTTTTTCTATAGGATTTGTTATTCCAAAGACATTGCTAACCTGCGCAACCGCAACAATCTTTGTCTTGGAATTTATTTTCGCCTTTATTTCCTGCTCCGAAATTTCCGCGGAAGAATCGCACTCAAGCCACACAAGTTTTGCGCCTTTTGCATTGCAGACCATCTGCCACGGAAGAATATTCGAATGATGCTCCATGCAGCTTACAACAACTTCGTCCCCTGCCTGAACTTCAGAAAGTCCAAGAGTGTACGCAACAAGATTCAGGCTTTCAGAAGCATTGCGTGTAAAAATAATTTCCGCAGGCTCGGCGGCATTAAGGAATTTTGCAACAGAAGCCCTTGCGTTTTCATAGTCATCAGTCGCCCTTATGCTCAAAGCGTAAAGTCCGCGCAAAGGATTGGCATTGTTGCTTCTATAAAAATCAGCTTCCGCCTGAATCACACATTCCGGTCGATGAGTTGTAGCCGCACTGTCCAAGTAAATAAGCCCTTCATTTTCCGGCCGGCTGAATATCTTAAAATCGCTGCGTATTTCTTCTGCACTGAACATAGTTTCCTCGTTATATAATCGCTTCAACAAAAGAATTGATTTCTTCCACAAGGCTTTCATCTGGAATAAACCGTGAAACCTTTGAAACCTTTGCCTTTGTCAAAAGCTCTCTCGCAGTCTTTTCGTCAACTCCGCGACTCTGCATATAGAAAAGTTTTTCCATATCAACTTTGCCAATTGAGCACCCATGGCGGCCTTCAACAGCTTCCTCATCGCAAAGAATAACAGGAAGGCTTTTGTTCACAACGTCCGGACTAAGTAAAAGAACATCCTCCTGCTCATCTCCCACTGAATCCGCGCAGCCTTTCTTAAAGTCGATTGTGCCTCGCCAAGTTTTTTTCGCCTTTTCAAGCAAAACTCCGTCTACAGAAAAACGGCTTTCACTGCTTTTGCCTGTCTGCAGCGCAACCTGGTTCATGTCAAGGAAAGAGTCACCTTTTACAACGTAGGCTGCTCTTCCCAAGAAACGGCTCTTGTATCCTTCAAGGCTATTGAAAGTTCCGCTGAACGTTTTTTTTCCGCCAAGTTCAAGCTCCGTTATTTCTATAGTCGCATTGTCCTTGCAGTTTGAGCCAACTGAATTAAAATGCACGGCGTTTTTTCCAAGCAAGTTCACACAGCAAATATGCACGTGCGAATTCTCTTGTGCAAGCACACGGATTCTAACTCCAAGCTGAGCATTTAAAAGTTCCGGTTCACTTTTATAGACAAAAATATAAGAAGCCTGCGAATTTTCCTTTGCATGAATTATAATGTCGCAAACAGAAGCTTCGTTTTCCTGCGCAAAAAGCTCAATTTTTTGAACCTGATTTTTGGATTCCGCAGTAAAAAGCAAAGTCTTTATTCCGTTTTTCTGCAAAAGAGAATCAAACTTCTTGTCAAAGCCTTCGCCAAGCCCGGTTTTTATTGAATCATATAAAGCAGAATTTTCAATTTCTTTTGCGCCGGAAATTGAGACGCAAGATTTAAATTCACTGCTGAACTCAAGGTGCGCCCTGTTTATATTCAGAAAATTCCAAGTGAGGCTTGGAAACTGGTTTACATCTATTTCAAAATTTTCCATTTCTAGCCCCTTACATGCTGCCTTTCATTTCAAGCTGAATCAAGTTGTTCATTTCAACAGCGTACTCAAGCGGAAGCTCCTTGCTCACAGGATTTGCAAAGCCTGAAACAATCATCGCCCTTGCATCTTCCTCGCTGATTCCTCGGCTCATAAGATAAAATATCGCCTTGTTGGAAATGCGCCCGATTTTTGCCTCGTGTCCAATGTCGCAGTCGTCTGTCATTACATTCATTGCAGGAACAGTGTCACTGCGGCTTTCATCGTCAAGCATGAGCGAAGAGCAGTCAACGCTCGCCTTTGAATTTTTCGCGCCTTTGTTTACGACTATGGAACTTCTATAAGTGCAGGCACCGCCGCCTTTTGAAATGGACTTGGTGTTTATTACAGTCGAAGTGTTTTTTCCAATGTGAACCATCTTTGCGCCAGTATCAAGATTTTGACCTTTGCCTGCAAAAGTGATTCCAGTAAATTCAACACTTGAATTGTCGCCCTTTAAAATTGTAGTCGGATACAAATATGAAATGTGGCTTCCAAAACTGCCGGAAACCCATTCCATGCGTCCGTTTTCTTCAACAATGGCGCGCTTGGTATTCAAGTTGTACATATTCTTTGACCAGTTTTCAATTGTTGAATAGCGCAGCCGGGCATTTTTCTTTACATAAAGCTCAACGCAGCCTGCATGAAGATTCGCAACATTGTACTTTGGAGCGGAACAGCCTTCAATAAAGTGCAAGTCCGCGCCCTCGTCCACAATAATCAATGTATGCTCAAACTGGCCGGCTCCTGCCGCATTAAGCCTGAAATATGACTGCAAAGGAATCTTTACCTTTACATTCTTTGGAACATAGACAAAACTTCCGCCGCTCCAGACAGCCCCATGAAGAGCCGCGAATTTATGGTCAGACGGAGGAACTAGGTGCATAAAATATTCCTTTACCATTCCGCCCCATTCCTCGCTTTTTAACGCCGACTCAAAATCCGTGTAGATTACGCCCTGCTCCGCAACTTCCTTTATAACATTGTGATAAACAACCTCGCTGTCGTACTGCGCTCCAACTCCGGCAAGACTTTCACGCTCGGCTTCTGGAATTCCAAGCTTTTCAAAAGTGTCCTTTATGTCTTTTGGAACGTCAGCCCATTTCGCAGCCATTTCAGTCTTAGGCTTTACGTAAGTTACAATTTTCTGAATGTCCAAATCGCGGATGTCCGGTCCCCAGTCAGGCTCATTTATCTCGTTGAACAAATGAAGGCTCTTTAAGCGGAACTCTTTCATCCATTCAGGGTCGCTTTTTTCCTCGCTTAGCTTCTGAACAATCGAATCGTCAAGTCCTGCGCGTATTTTATAAAAGTCCCTGTCGCTTTCCTCGTAGCGAAAATCATAAAGAGAACGGTCAATATCTGAAACTTTTGTTTTTTCTTCGCCCATAAAAATTTTCCTGGTTAAAGTCCGCCGTTGACAGCGTTCATCTTTACAGCGTCCATTGCGGCTCTTGCAGCGGCGGCAAGCTTTTCCTTGCGCTCGGCATCTTTTATTTCCTGCGGAATAAAGCCATCAAAGCCTTCCTCGTTTATCTTCTGAACAAGGCTTCCGTCCCCGGTATGAACAAGGCGGCCTTTTACGATGATATGGGTTTTGTCCACAGAAAGATTTTCAAGAATTCTAGTTGAATGGGTTATTACAATAAGAGAACCGCCGGAAGCTTCCATGTATTTTTTGATTCCCTCGGAAACAATACGGCAGGCGTCAACATCAAGCCCTGAATCCGTTTCGTCAAGAATGGCAAGCTTAGGCTTAAGCATCAAAAGCTGCAAAATTTCGCTCTTCTTTTTTTCTCCGCCACTAAATCCAACATTCAAATCGCGCGAAGCATAGCTGTGATCCATTTTTAGCAGATCCATGTTTTTTTCAAGCTCGCGGCTGAACTGCATCAGCTTTACTTTCTGGCCTGTAACCTGCTGCATTGACGAGCGGATAAACGACTCAAGAGAAACGCCCGGAACTTCAAGCGGCTCCTGAAAGCTAAGGAAAATTCCTGACTTTGCCCTTTTGTCCGCGGAATCGGCAGTGATGTCCTGCCCATTAAAAATAATTTTTCCGCCGGTTACAGAATATTCGGGACTTCCCATCAAAGTATAGCCCAAAGTTGATTTTCCAGCTCCGTTCGGTCCCATAAGAACATGGATTTCTCCAGGAGCAACGTCCAATGAAATATTTTTAAGAATCTGTTTTTCGCCAACAGATGTGCACAAATCTTGAATTGAAAGCAGCGGTTCTGCCATAGGATTCCTCATTTTAAATGTAGTAGGCTTTTTTAAACCGAAGTTCTAAAAAGTTCCCGTGTATGCCTAAAATATACTGATATTATAGGAAAATTGCAATGTTTAGGAATCAAGTCCCCAGGGCAAACGCATTATAAATTTATTCAGCATAAAACTGGCTTTCAGGCACGGTTTCCTGGTTCAAAATCGCGCAATAATGCGCTACACGCTGATTGTTGCAAAGTAACTATAGAATTGCCCACTCACGCGGGCGCAACAATCAGAGTGTTTTTGCCCCAGGAACCGTTTCTTCGCGCAAACTTTACT
>ERZ1026846.1178-NODE-1178-length-17404-cov-31.266298_pt1 | contig 17404 bp, 14 predicted proteins | sample MGYA00380153_ERZ1026846 | MGnify/ENA primary metagenome ERZ1026846 (study PRJEB33269, sample SAMEA4719789) | human gut metagenome | biome: human-associated habitat; feature: organic feature; material: feces | place: Cameroon | collected 2013-10 ... | reverse complement strand
TCAATTCTTTTGTCTAGCTGAGCTAAATTCTCCAGAATCAACACCCTTCTATGTTTTGCTATATCCAACATATTAATTGTAAATTTATGCGAATTTACTACTAATAGTTGGAACAGCCAAATGCATTACACACATAACAAAAATAGGAGGGTATATTTTTCAGAAACGTTAATACTTGAATAAAATTAAACTACAGAATAACAAAAAAAGGAGAAAAAGTGCGCATTTTTAGTGCTACACCTTCTCTCCATACTTTTATGAATGGGTAGGTAATTCCGTTACCATTTCCACGGCTTTCGTAAATGTCATGATAGGCGGCAACTTTACCCCCTTACTTCTCAAATACTTCACCATTTTTTTCTTAGCCCAGTTGATTCTTGAATCTCGCTCGTTATAGAGTTCTCTGAGCTGTTTCACCTTGGATGGAAGCGTTTTCAGCATTTCCCGCAGTTCTTTCGGGTCGCCATACTCAGCCTTTTCATCTTCCATCTCCTTGATACGAGCCTTCAAGGCCTTATTCTCCACCACCAGCTGGTCGTAATGGTGGAGCAATATTTTTACCTGCTGCTCGTAGGGCAGGTCTTTGTTCATTTCATACATGCTCGATGCTATTTATCTAAGATAAAGCGGAAACAGAAATTTACTGCTTATTCTTATAATTGTTTACCTGAGTCAAAATCTTCTGGAACACCTCATCATTCCACTGTGGCGGATAACCTTCGTGATAGATGAGTGTAGCCAAGTCATAAGCGAGTTTGCCCTTCAAATTATTGTTGTTGATAAAGTCGGCATACACCGTCATATCATCAACTAACAACTTTACCTTTTTAGCCAACTCGATGCAGCGTTCATCTGAATATTCAAAGCCATGAGTATCACGCACGTTCACCAAAATATCATAAAAAGCCTTTTCCTCAAACGAGATACCCAACTCCTTGAATTTCTGGCTATCAGCCTTCAAGTCCTTGAATATCTGAACCAATTGTTCTGTCAAGTCATTTATCTTTTCATCAACAATACCTGTTACAGCATCGATAGTATCAGATGCCACATCATTGGTAAAAGTAAGGTTATCACGAGTATTATACTCATCTATCACTTTCTGCAACATGGCATCAAACTTCTCGGCTTGCACCTTATTGGTTTTGCCATAAGCTTTTATCGCCTTCTTGATAAGCTTAATCAGCAACTGGAACTTGGTAAACGGCAATTTTACGTCATCCAATTCTTCTACAAACTCATCACCAAAGATGTTCTCCTCCCTGTCTTTCTCATCAAACAAGGTCTCCACACCGCTGCTAAAGATGGCTTCCTGCACCATCTTCTCCACATGACGATTCATCTGTTCTGTATTGTGTACACCCGTAGTCATCTTGGTAACATAAGAAGAAATAGCCATAAAGCATTGTGCCCAACCGCTTTCCTCTTCTGTAAGTTCACCAGCCGGACTCAGGATATTAAAGGCAGAGCGTAGGCGTTTGACATGCCCCTGAAATTTCTTCATAAAGGATACCGTTCCCTTCTTCTCCACCGTGTTGGCAAGAATATATTCTGCTGCATCCTGCAAGAACTGGAGGCTAGCCCAACCATTGTCTTGAAAGAATACGGTAAAATCCAAGCCCTTCAACATCTCCTTCAAGATTTGAACCTCGTTGGAGAATATCTCATGCGCCACCTCCAAGTCTTCCTTTGAAGTTGGGTTGCCACCATATTTCTTCATGGCCTTCTTCATCTCATTTCTGATGCCCAGATAGTCGATAACAACACCAAATTCCTTATCCTTATACTTGCGGTTCACACGACTGATGGTCTGAATCAAAGTATGCTTGCTCAGAGGCTTATCGTTGTAAAGCATGGTAAGGCATGGTACATCAAAACCTGTAATCCACATATCCACGACGATGGCAATATGGAAGTTTGATGTCTCCGACTTGAATTCCGAATCCAGGAACTTGCGGTGCTCCTTGTCGCCCAAAGCATTATACAGATCCTTTTTATCATCCTTATCCCTGGTACATACCAGATTTACGTATGCCACCTCCTTCAAATTTTCCTTCTCTTCCTTGGTCAAAGACTCTTCATGAAGCGCTTTCTTCTTCTCAAACCAGCTTGGTTCCAGTTCACGCATCGCCTTATAGAGCTTGAAGGCTATCTTTCGGTCGGCACAAGCCACCATAGCTTTCTGCAAGCGTGTGGTAGTATCAATACGCTTCTTGTAATCCTCGACAATATCCTTGGCTACACGCTTGATGCGGTCTTCATTATCAAGAATAGCCATCATGCTCGACATAGCCTTCTTACTTCTGGCGATATCCTCTTCCGTAGCACCTTCATCGGCACAGGTCTTGTAATATGCCTCCACCAATTCTGCCTGCTCCTTGTTCAGGAATACACGTGCCAGACGAGGGTTATACTTGATAGGCACAGTGATGCCATCAGCCTCGCTCTGCTGCATGGTATATTGATCTACAATTTCTCCAAACACATGCACGGTTTCATCGATAGGTGTTCCGGTAAAACCTAAGTAGGTTGCGTTTGGCAATGCCTTGCGCAAATAGGTGGCAAAGCCGTATGTTACCTTGGTGCCGACTTTGGTCTTACCCTCTGTGATAGCCTTAGCCTTGCTTTTATCGCTAGTACCATCGTCAATAACGAGTTTGGAACCTAAATTGTTCTGACTGCGATGTGCTTCATCACTCATGCAGATAATATTGGAACGTTCTGACAGCAGACCGGTTTTTTCGGCAAACTTCTGTATGGTTGTGATAAAGAATCCTCCTGTTTTGCGGAGACTCAATTCATCTTCCAAATCCCCTCGTGAATCAAAGATTTCAACAGATTCATCGCACAGATATTTCTTAGAATTACAGAACAACTTTCCAGCCTGAGTTTCCAAATCTTCTCTATCTACAATAAGGATAATGGTAGGACTGCCCAGCTGCGATTTGCAGCGCAAAGCCAGCTGACGTGAAAGGAAGAGCATGGTATAGGTTTTGCCGCAACCTGTAGCGCCAAAATACGTACCACCCTTACCATCACCACCCACAGAACGAAGATGATTGATGACGTGATTACGCAGTTTTCTTGTGGCAAAGAACTGTGGATAGCGGCAAACGATTTCGGTGGTATCATCCTCATCGGTTGGGTCTGGGAAGTAAACATAGTCTCTCAAAATCTCCAAAATACGCTCAGGACTCAATGCGCCCTTCACCAGAGTTTTCAAGGTATCCAAGCCCTTACCAGCCTGGTCTTCGTTCTCCACCTTCTTCCATTCGTAGAAATATTCAAATGGAGTAAAAGGTGTACCCAGTTCTGTCTTTGCTGCATCGCTGATGATGGCCAAAGCGCAATATTTCATCAGATTCGGGATGTCGCGCATATAGCGAGTGCATATCTGAGTATGGGCATCGTTAACCGTGGCATCTACGTTGGTAGGATTCTTCAACTCGATGATACAGACAGGAATACCATTCACAAAGAGCATCACGTCTGGACGACGGTTCTCACTTCCCTGCTCCATCACAAACTGGTTGACGCAGCGGAAGATATTACGCTCAGGACACTCGAAATCGATGTACTCCAACTTAAAAGGCGAACCTTCTGTCGGGTTAAAATCATAGCCATCACGATAGAGATAGAATGTGTTCTGGAGGGCATAATATTCGTTCTGTCCGCTCACATTTCTGACGTTGGCCACGATGCCATCCATCTCATCTTGCGAGAGATTCTTGGTGCTATATCTGCAGGTCAAGTAATCTCGCAAGTCCTTCTCTATCAATGGGTCGGTAAACTTCCTGCTGATGGTGTCGCCGTGAGAATATTCCCAGCCCACTTCTTCGAAGAGGTCAACCAGAGCTTCCTCAAAGTCGCTTTCATATAGTTTTCCGTTCTTTGCCATAATTCAAATTACATTTCTTGTTAGTTGTTGTTGATAACGTGCTGTATCAATGCCGGGCAAACCTCTCGGCTCATGCGGTCGGCTTCTGCAGCTATCTTCTTCGCCTCGTTAGCACAATTGTAGATGTTTACAATGGCTTGCTGGACGGAGAGAGGAGGAAGAGGGATGCGGACTCGCTTCATATCCTCCCATGTAAAGGTTTCCCTAGCACTGCCCCATGAATTAAAACGCGCATATCTGTCAAATTCAGATCTACAAAACAGAAGATAAAGATATCCAGGAAGAAGTTTATCTGTTCTTACAACATTAAATACAGTAGATATTGATGAAACAAGATAAGTTTGCTCACTTTGATTTAGTCCTAAACTCATCTTATCACCACGCCTGGACGTATCAGAGACAAACGCAAAATTATTTGGGGCAACTATTTTATAGGATTTTATTGAAACCCCATCCATATTTGCCTTAGTCTCTATCATACCTTTAGAAACGGCTAATCCTCTGACGCACCCTACATTAAACTTTTCTTCATGATTTCTATCGTTTATTTCTTCAATAAAATCTCCTATCTCCACACACTCATACTTATGCTTCAGCTCTTGAATATAGCTTTGGCATACTTGCATAAGTGGTGCAGCAATCTCCTCATTTTGTTCTTTGATTTCTCGCAAAGCCTTCCAAGCATTCACAACTTTCTGCTGCTCGGCTAGGGAAGGTAAAGGAATTTCTATTTCCAAGAAACGATCTTCCCTTAAATTTCCTCTAATAGAACTATCTGTATAAAACCAGGTAAGTCTATCAAACTCAGCAATGCAAAATATAATATAGAGAAATTCTTCTAAAACATCGTTATGTTTTTCTTCTTTGATTCTGAAAACGTAATATGCAGATGTTACCACGTAGTAATCAGAAGAAGAATTATACGCAATAGGTATTCTCTCATCTCTTCCTATATGCATTAAGTTACAAGCAAAATATTTAGGCGGTACAACATAATAACCACTAATATCTGTACCTTCAAGATTTGCTCTAGTAGGAATAAATTGCTTATTTATATCAACACCAGACACAATAGCTTTAGTATCTTCACATTTATGGCGATACTTCTCTATTAAGTCTCCAAGTTTTACCATATTACTCTCCATCATACCCCAAAACTTTAAAAGCCTCTACTAATGTTGTTTTATTCTTCTCCCATCTGGCATTCAGAGCCTTAAACTCCTTGCTCATGTTTTGCAAAGCAGACTGGTAATCCATTTCAGTATCACGGTCGATGAACTCAATATATCTGCTAGGAACAAGGCTAAAGTCTTTTTCGGCTATCTCCTTTTCCGTAGCTGCATAATAAAGCTCAGGCTTAGCAAACTTTCCTTCTGTAGTCTGCCAGGTATGATAAATATCGCACACCTTCTGAATCTGTTCTTCCGTCAACTTCACATACTTCTTCTCGTAGATGTTCTGACTCCAAGTACGCAAGTCGATAAACAGCACCTCTCCCTGTCGGTTGCGGAGCATACGTCCGTTACGTGGACCACCTTTCTTGTTGTTATTCAACACCCAAAGAGTAACACTAATATCAGTGGAATAGAACATGTTTCGTGGCAACACGATAATCGCCTCTACCTTATCATTCTCTATCAGTTTCTGGCGAATATTTTTAGTATCACTATCATCCAGCGCACCATTGGCAAGCAGGAAGCCAGCAATACCTTTTCTCACATTCAGTTTGCTCAAGATATGAAGAATCCAGCCATAGTTGGCATTGCTTACCGGAGGCACATCATAACCACTCCAACGAGGATCATCAAGCAATTCTTGCTCACCACGCCACTTCTTCAAGTTGAATGGAGGATTCGCCATTATGTAATCCATTTTTCTGTCTTTATGCTGGTCGTTCGTAAAAGAACTTGCCGCACTTTCTCCTAAGTTATAGCTGATTCCACGAATGGCAAGATTCATCTTACAAAGACGATAGGTAGCAGGTTCACTTTCCTGACCATACACGCTAACTGCTTTTGTATTACCACCATGAGCCTCAATCATTTTCATACTCTGCACAAACATACCACCCGAACCGCAAGCAGGGTCGTAGATGGTACCATCGTATGGCTCCAAAATAGAAGCAATGAGTTCTACAATGCTATGAGGTGTGTAAAATTCTCCCTCCTCCTTATCTGCATTGATAGAGAACGCCTGTAAGAAGTATTCATAGACACGACCTATCAAATCGTGCTCAGTAAACTTTTTAGGATCTATCTTGTTTATCTCATCACACACCTTTTTCAAGACACCAGGTTCAAGAGCCGTCTTCGTGAAAATCTGCTGTGGAAGCGCATTCTTTAATGGGCGCACAGGAGCACCATTAGCATCTTTTCCAACCTCTATGGTTTCAAGTTGCATGATGCAATTATCAAATGCCAACGCCAAGTTTGTTGAGTTCAATACAATAAGTTCATCCCATTGGCAATCCTTGGTAAGGAAGAAAACACCATCCTTCTGGTAAGAAAAAGGACTATCCAGCTGCATCTGGATAAAGCCTTCATCCTTTATTCCCTGGTTAGCAAAATCCACTTTGAGAGATTCACGCTGCTGGTTAAATCTATCTCCCAAGAACTTGATGAATACAAGTGTAAGCAGCAAATCACGCTTATCTGTCATTTGCGCCTTACCACGAAGATGATTTCTACAGTTGAAAAGAATAGTCTCTAATGTTTCCTCCTTCACTTTCTTTGTTGCAACTTTCTTTGCCATATCTATTGTTTATATATTTTCATGAATGTTGTTATTAGCAAGTATTTTGCTAACAGACATATAATTGTGTACAAATATTCAATAACCTCTATTGGGCATAACAATCCTAATGCTCAAATTTCAGCGTAATCTCCCCATCTGGCATTTCTTCAATGCTCTGCACCCATTCGATGCTGCCTGTATCGGGATTTACGTCTATCAAATATTCAATATCTCCCTCCTGTTCACCAAACTGCACAGCGAAGCGCCAAAGGCCATCGTTCAGGACTTTGGTTCTCGAAATATTCATCGTTGATACTTGGGTGAAGAGTATGTCAAGGTGCTTAGCTATCTCTTCATAGCTAAGTATCCATTTGGGATGCTTGATATCGTGATTGATAAGATATACTATACCGTCGGCGGTATAAGTGATGCCGTCGGTTTCATTTATGGCATAGTAAGTGCGTGTACCACTAGCTGAAATGCAGATGACACGCTCACCTGCATCCATCGTTTCTTCCTTACTGCAACTGGCAAGGACAAACGCTAATATAAAGGCTAATAAAGCCTTGATGCCCGCCGATATGGGGGGGTAATTTGTCTGATATTCATAGAGTTACGTTGTTTTTAAGATCTACTTTCTATCATTTATTCCCCCAAAGGTACAACAATATTTTGAAACAAGCAAGAAAATCGGGAGAAAGTTTTGAAAAAAAATATAGTGAGGGTTTCATGGCATCAGGAGTTTTATCAAGGAAATAAGCGAACAAGGTGCTTTATAAAGCTTTTGCCCCTTCAGGGCGCAGGGCGAAATGCGATGATACCCAGGGCGATGCCCTGGGCTACGAGCTTCTGCCCCTTCAGGGCGTGTGGGGCTATTCTTGCTCCTTCTGCCCCTTCAGGGCGTGTGGGGCAATAGAAATTACATCAACTGCTGCATCTGGCTCTCCGTCAATCCCGTTATCTCCATGACCGTTGCTGCATCCATGCCTTTTGACAGCATATTCTTAGCAATCTCAATACTTCTTTGGCTTTTGCCTACTTCTTCGCCTTTTGCCATGCCTTCTTCCATGCCTTTTGCCATGCCTTGCTGATAGCTATCGTACTGAAGGGTCTTCTCTACCCTTACAGAATCCCAGAATTTGTCGTAGGCTCTGAGTTCGGCATCTGTAAAGCCGGAGATTTTCAACTCCTCTACGGCTTTTCCTATCTCCGGGTCACGAAGCAGATCGGAAGGAATCTCCTGCGTATTGGCATTGATTTCCGTCAGGAAACGGAGCCACAATACCATCATGCGCTTGTCGGAGATGGAATGAGGAGTGAACTTAGGAAGCTCTATGAAGGTGAAATGCAGACCTTCGATTACCTTGTTGCTGTCCTTGTCGTGCACGATGCGATAGTTGTGGATGAATTCAGGAGTATCACGCTCGAAGATGTCATTCACAAGATTCAGGGAATATACCGGTTGCAGATCGCTGTATTTCTCGCGCTTCATCGCCTGACTCACGTAGAGCTTGGAGGCATTGAACAGTACTCGCTGCTTGAAAGCGTTAGACCATTCCATCTGCATCTCTACGCAAAATTTCCTTTCTCTGGCATCAGTGCAGAGCACATCTACTATCGTATTCTTGTGACCTTCCAGTTCGGGCACAAGTTCCGTTGGCAGATACTCTATCTCGTGTATCTGCTCTTCTTCGCTGAGTGGCAGGAGTGCGTTCAGGAGGCTGATCAGTCTTTTAGGATGATTGCCGAATATCTTCTTGAACGTGAGGTCTGCCTTAGGGTCTAAGTACTTCATAACCTTTCTGTTTTAAAATGATACGGTTCTGTTTTAATTGCTACCGCAAAATTACGCTTTTATTTTGAAACCTGCAAGAAAATCGGGAGAAAAGTTTGAAAAAAATATGGTGGGGCTTGAAGCCATCAGATTTTTTATCAAGGAGATAAGCGAACAAGGTGCTCAGTACAAAAACTAAAAAGAGGGAAAACTGCCTAGAAGGCGTTACGTTACAGATGTGACAGTTTTATTCGGAGGGGTAAACCTATTTTTTTGAACTTTCAAATTGTAAGTAATATAATTTAACTTATATATATTAATATATATAAGTTACTTCTATAAACTGGCTATAAGGGGGTTGCGAGAAAAACTGTCACATCTGTAACGTAACGCTTTTTGGCAAGATGATGAATCCCTGCACCCCGAGTTGCTTACAGAAACTCATAGCTTTCGGAAGAACATCTCGTAGATTTCTCCAAAAAGAATCTATGAGTTTTTTTATTTAACGGGAAACGGCGCAAATGTTAATTCCGTTTAACACAACTGTGCAGGGTGATTTTTGGCGGTATCAGATAAAAGCCGTACCTTTGCACCCGCCATTCAGAGAAACCACCCACCCTGGTTTCTCGGGATGGCAAGAGTGAATCATTAATCAATAATCATTAATCAATAGTCACTAAAAAGCTTATGGGACAGGGAAATATTAAGTATCGCAAAGTGAAGCGCACTCCCCAGACGGGCGAGAACGCAGGTAAGGAACTCTGGTATGCCACCGTGGTGACCGACCGAGAGATGAACTTCGAGGAGTTCGTGGACCACATTTCATCTCACAACTCGCCTTACAGTCGAGGCACCGTGCATGGTGTGATGATGGATATGCTCGACTGCCTGAAGGAGCTGATTCTCGACGGCAAGAGTGTTCGTCTCGGCGACCTGGGCCTCTTCTCCATCGGCATGAGTTCTCATGGCGAGGTGAGCCGCGACAAGGTTTCAGCAGCCAGCGTTGAGGGCATCCATTTGTTGGTAAAAAATACCAAAACTTGGAGCAATAACGAGCTGAAGAAGCTCTGCAAGATTACTGCCTACGACAGCTACGGAGCCGAGGAGACTGATGGCGGCGGAACCAATCCGGGCGGCGGTTCGGGCGACACCAGCCAGGGCGGCAGCGGCACCCAGGGCGGCGGAACCTCTGGCGGAACCGGCAGTGAGAACACGGGGCAGGGCGGCTCCGACTCAGGCACGACTGGCGGCGGAAGTGACGCCACCGGCGGCAACGAACACATCACGTTGTAGAGTTAGCCCCCTAGCGGGGCTTCTCTTCTATCCTATCACATCGCATCACTAAAAGTTAATCATTAATCACTAAAAAATAATCACTAATAAACCATCACTAAAAAAACAATGAAGAAAGAAACTTGGAAAACCGTGATTCAGATTATAATCAGCATTCTCACTGCCATTGGCACTACGCTGGGCGTAACGAGCTGCATGAGTTAAGAAAATGAGTTAAGAAAATGAGTTAAGGAAAAATGCAACGACATTAAAACTATAAGGGCTGCAAACGGCATCATGCCGTCTGCAGCCCTTTCTCATTTCACCTACTTTTCACCAGCGGCTATTCACATTCGCCCCCTCCGGGAACGGGAAGGATGGAAAACTAGGCTGCTTTTCCAACGTTCGGGGCAGATTAAAATTTATGCACCCCATCACAAAGCATGGCAAGTTCTTTTTGGAAAAAATCTATATCAGGAGAAACATCATCGGCAGTCTGCAATCTTCCATCAATTGATAAAAAGATTCCAGCATGTAACGGTAATCGCTTGCTTGGTTTTGGCAATAGCTCCACCCTTCTGTTGTTAAATTCATAATCCAGGTTTCGAACATCCAAAACATTCAGAAATGTAAATCCATATCGAGAGTCTCCTTTCGTTCTAGGACGAAAAACAGCTGATACAGAATCTAATTGATCTACATTATATCTCAATACTGAAATATAGTCTTCAGCACCACTCTTCAACTTTTCAAGTTTAAAAGCCTTCGGCGAAACACGCCCTTTATAGATATGAGAAGGCGAGAACAGGATTCTTGCAACCTTTTCATCGTCTGCTATTTCAGAAATCAGTTTATCCATGAGCTTTTTCTAATAATGACAATACTTCCTTTTCATCCAACTTATCAAAACTGAATTTTGACAAATGACCATCCCGTTTGATAAATGCTACAACCTGATGATTGGTTATAGTAACACCAGCTATATTATTGTCTTCCGTGTAATCTAAATATATACAACCTCGTGCATCAGGAAAAGCTACCCAATTTTGCAGACTAGTATCAGCAGCTAGCAGAATAATTCGCTTCACAAAATCCACGATATTTCTTGAGAGGGCAAGACTACCTTCACCATCCCAACCATCTGGAAGCTTTGACAATTCATCTAAACGATTCAAAAGTTCTTTCTTTACTGAAGATTGTAAAGTTTGCTTTTGACTTGACAAGAAAACCAAACAACTATACAAAGCATTCTGATCTGTTGTTGCATACACCGCATCCATCACATTATGGCGCAAGGTAACAATATCCGTATCAGGAGTAATACGGACTGCCATGGAATCAGAAACTATGCTAGTTTTTTCTTCCGGTAATTTATATGGCTTTACTTCACTCATACTTTTTTCTTTTTACTAAACATGTGCTGCAAAGATACGTTACTTTTTCGTAACTACCAAATTTTTCGAGAAGAAAACAATATAAACCACATTATTTTCCGATTCTGTCTGCGTATCTTTGCAAAAGAATAAAACGTATCAAGGCAAAGAAATCAAAACGTATCCTTGCAAAGGAATAAAATGAAATGTGTATGAGACAGATAGAAGAAAGATATATCAGCTTGCTGACCGACTTCGGCTTCAAGCGAATTTTTGGAACAGCAATGAACAAGGATTTGCTGATTTGTTTTCTCATCGCGACATCAAGAATTCTGTAGACACCGCCAAGCGTGAAGGTATTGCAGAAGGAATGGAAAAGAAAAGCCTTGAAATTGCCAAGAAGATGCTGGCAAAGGGCATGGACGAAGCGACAGTGAAGGAAATAACGGGACTGTCGGCGGAACTGATACAGAAGCTAAAAGCAAAGTGTATCTTCGCAGCAGAATAGCAATATTGTGTCCACGACCTTATAAAACATAAGAAGATGGCAAGATTTATAGATCCACGTGGAGGCAGAGTGTATGGATATATTTGATTGTTGGATTTATATAATGAAGAATATGAACATGTTTGAGCAGATGCCATTCAGCGAGAAGGGTATGTCTTGGACTCAAATCATACAGGCTACTGGATTAACAGAAGACCAGCTGAAGCAACTTCAGTCGTAGTGTATGTACATTATCTACTAGTCGTTTCTCTTAGCATAAGTTACCCGTCAGGTGTTTCTCTGGCTTTTAAATTGCCGGAGCGCCTGACGAGTAAAATCTTTCTACCGGAGTTGTGTTTCAACCTCAAGACCGAATAGGTTAATAATCTGTGTGTATCTGTGAAATCTGTGGGAAATAGAAAAATCAGCGAAGAAGATTTGCGAAATTCAAGACCGAGCAGGTCTAAAATCTGCGTAATCTGCGAAATCAGCGTGATTATCCTCCCATACCTCTTCTTTTTCTTCTTTTAAAAAGAAAATCCCATAATTTCTTGGCAGTTTCAATAAAAAAGTGTATCTTCGCAGCAGAAATGCAATATTGCGTCCACGACCTTATAAAACGTAAGAAGATGGCAAGATTTATAGATCCACGTGTCGATTGGGCTTTCAAGCGAATCTTTGGAAGCGAAGACACTAAAGAATGCCTGATAACATTCCTCAACGGATTGTTTGAAGACGAGTTGGTAATCAAGGACGTGACGTTTGCCAAGACCGAAAAACTTGGCTTGCGCCCCGATGACCGCGGTGTGGTCTTCGATGTCTATTGCATCACAAACGAGGACAAGCATATCATCGTCGAGATGCAAAAGAAAGAACAGGAATACTTTGCCGACAGGGCATTGTATTACACGGCACGTGCCATTGTGCAGCAAGGCATCCGTGGAATCTGGGACTACCACTTGGCTCCAGTCTATACGGTATGTTTCATGGATTTTGTATCGCAAAGTCCGATACTTAAGGAGTTTCGCACCGATTTGGTGCTCACCGACTTGCAGACACGCCAGCGAGTGTCCGACAGGATGCGTATTGTGTACCTCCAGTTGCCATTGTTCGACAAGCATACGGAGGCAGAGTGTATGGATATATTTGATTGTTGGATTTATATAATGAAGAATATGAACATGTTTGAGCAGATGCCATTCAGCGAGAAGTATCCAGTCTTCCGCAAGTTGGCAGAAATAGGCGACCTCCGCAAGCTTTCCCGCGAGGAACTTGAGCTTTATGACGAGGACATCAAGAATATGCGTGATATTTATGCCACCAGAAAGTTTGATGAGAAGAGAGGAATGGCGAAAGGTAAAGCGGAAGTAGCCCGTAACTTGTTGGCAATGGGTATGTCTTGGACTCAAATCATACAAGCTACTGGATTAACAGAAGACCAGCTGAAGCAACTTCAGTCGTAGTGTATGTACATTATCGTGTATCTGTGAACCCTCACGCTTCCTCTCCCACAAGCGTTACATGACAGTTGTGACAGTTTTATTTCGCAGGGGTACTCATCAGAATGATACCATCTGAAAACAATAAGGGCTGCAAACGGCAATGATGCCGTCTGCAGCCCTTTCTCTTTATTTATAAAATCCGAATCCTCAGATTACAAATTTATTTAATCCGAATCCTCCAATTACAATCCCTGACCTGGATATTTCGGATCATTAGTTCCATAACCCGGTCCCCACTCCTCGTAGTCATCCTTTGGCTTTTCTGCACTCGCCTGCATGATGCAGCAGGAATGCTCCATCTCGATTACCTGAATCGATGGTGCAAAATACTCCTTCTTCTTCATGAATTCTTTCATCATTTCTTTCATAATTCCTTTATCGTTTAATTATTTAACAATAAATTTCTTTCCATTCTTAATATAGATGCCCTTGCCTGGGGTGCCATTTACGCGCTGACCCTCTAAGGTATAGATGGCTGCTGACTTAACGGATGAACCCGCCTGCATGCCATCCGCCATATTGATGATGCGGATGCCGGTGGTAGAACTGTCGTCTGGCATTCCGATGCTGAACATCATGGCACGTGAAGGAGCCGACTGTGATGTCTGAATATTCAGATATACACGATAAGGAGACAATTCGCCTTCGTGAATACCGAATTTACCACCTTCACGCAAACTGTAGCTTCCAGGTTCCAGAGTTGTAGCCGTATAGACACCGCCTATTGTGGCACTTGACAAGTCATGACAGATAGGCATCATACCCGACTTGCCATCCCAGTCTCTCAGAGTCAGCGTCTTGGTTGCTGGAGCTGCAAAGAAGTTGGCGTTGTACTCTACATTCTGTGCCGTTGCAACCAATTTCTGAGCTGCGTTCTCTGCAGCAAGCTTAACAACCATCGGTGTGCCAGCCTGGATGACAGACTGCTCATCGAGCATAAGAACGAACTTCAATACATTTGCATCAGCTGTAGGCATGTGAATCATCATATTTCCTACAGGATAGCACTTCTCTGCACCAGCAACATCAGCTGCTTTGATATTGAAAGGAAGGCAGAGTGTCACATAACCCTTCTGTCCCTCAGTGAGCTGACGGCTATACTGAAGGTTCTTCACCGTGAACTGAGCCTGGGTATTGATGGCTGTAGAAGCATCGGTAAGGGTCAGGTTCTCGACATAGAACTTGCCATCTTCTGCCTTTGTAGCCTCCAGTGTTCCATCTGCATCTGCAACATATTTATACTCTGGGCAGTTCTCGTTGCTGCAGCCCATGTGATAGATGTGATTGGCTGAATCGAACACAGGACTGGTTAAAGTGGCAGATGCTACGTGAATCAATTCACTATCAGAAGAACTGTTGCTATATGAGGAAGTCGTTCCATCGCAGTAACGGAATGATCCATTATATACTGTATTGCCCTCAGCAGCTATCAGTACAGGATAAGCATTCTCGCCCAACTTCTGATACCATGCCAAGGTGCTTCCTTCGGTAGGAACAGATGTGGAACCGTTAAGCAGCCATGCCACCTCACCGCTCTTCAGCTGCTCAGCGGTGAATGCCTTGATCACGTCAGCTTCATTCTTACCGTCAGGATAAGTCAATGAGCCATATCCGATAGCCTTGACAGCTTCACCTGTCTGCTCAGTTTTATTGATGGTAAGCTTAGCACTACTGTTGTATGCCAGAATGCCAGAAGCGGTGCTGGAGGAATTTTCTATGTATCCAACAAGGAGACCGGCACGCTCTGTATTAGAAGTAGCAGTAACATTACCAGTGCCAAGCACATTGTTCAGATTGCATATATAAGCATTTCCTATCAAGTTTCCGACATAATTAGTTCCCGTTATATTGCCATAGTTAGCACTGTTCTGAATGGTTCCAATGTAAAAATATCCAGCAATGCCGCCAACGCTTTTTCCCGTACCTGTTACGACACCATGATTGGCACATGAAGTGATGGATTTGCCGGGATACGTATAATCACCTACAATACCTCCTACAAAATCTTTACCCTTCACCATTGCATGGTTTTCGCAGTTGCCGATGTTGTTCTCCGAAGCTTCTCCTACTATTCCGCCAACGTAGCTAGTTCCATCTACCGAACAGTTAGCCAAGGTCTTGATATTTTCAATACAAGAGCCTGCTTTTCCTACCAAAATTCCAGTACAAGATTCATTAGTACTCTTTACCTTTGCATTGTCGAAAGTGATGTTCTTGATGCTGCCACCTTCACCAGCGCCACCGAAGAAACCAATATCATTAGTAGTGGCATTGATGTAGAGATTACTGATGGTCTTATCGTTGCCGTTGAATGTTCCTTTAAACGGCTTAGACCTGTTACCGATAGGAGTCCAGCTGAGTTCTGCTACCTCCTTTTCGGTATCAGCCTTATGGCATACAGTGCTCATATCAATTTCTTCCACATCATCGGCAATCTTTGCGCAGGCGCTAAGGTGATCATCATTCACGTAGTCACGGAACCATGCCAGATGCTCTGCTGTCTTCAGCACGAAAGGTTCCGCATCAGTTCCTTTACCAGTCATACCTGCTGGCAATTCATAATCAATACCATTCAGTTTTACATTGATCTTGACTTCGCCTTCGATGGCATAGCCAAGGTTTTCTCGTGCACCGATATAATAAGTGGTGCCTTTCGTTACAGTATAGGTGATTTTGAAGTCCATACCATTGCCAGAATTGTCATTAGTCAAGCAAGATGCAGCCGTACGGCTCTCCCACAGGGTGCCGTAGGTATCTTCGCCGTTGCTGTTTGCCGTCACCTCCAATGTACCATCTTCTGGAGCTGTATATTTATAAAGATTGTAACCGCTGATTTTTTTCTTCTCGCCCTGCACCTTTCCGATTGTTATGGAATTGTTGCCCAATGTCAAGAAAGGAATTTCCTGCTGACACTTCGTGCACTTGTCGTTCTCATCATATTCATGTCCGGTAGCTGATACTGCAAGACTGCTCACCACTTGTGTCATCTGCTTGTCCGAGAAAGACTTATGACAAAGATTACATACCCAATATTCAATGTTGCCATCTACGGTGCAAGTAGCAGCCACGGATTTGTGATGTGTGGGACCATCGCCATGCTTAAACGTAAATGTGCCCTCTTGTGCAGGCTTGGTATTGGTAAATTTACCTATACCTTCCAACTCTCCAGAACATTTCATTATCACAGGACTATCCGAATACACCTTATTCGTAGAGCCAAGTAAAGGATAATCGTCAGTGTTCAGTTTTTGCCCCCATTTTGCACTTTCTGAGGCATTTCCCTGGAGTATAAAAGCAACCAATCCACTCTTCAACTGTTCTGCAGTGAATGCTTTTATCCTAAAAGCAGAAGTCAATGAGCCTTCTCCGATAGCCTTGACAGCTTCACCTGTCTGCTCAGTTTTATTGATGGTAAGCTTAGCACTACTGTTGTATGCCAGAATGCCAGAAGCGGTGCTGGAGGAATTTTCTATGTATCCAACAAGGAGACCGGCACGCTCTGTATTAGAAGTAGCAGTAACATTACCAGTGCCAAGCACATTGTTCAGATTGCATATATAAGCATTTCCTATCAAGTTTCCGACATAATTAGTTCCCGTTATATTGCCATAGTTAGCACTGTTCTGAATGGTTCCAATGTAAAAATATCCAGCAATGCCGCCAACGCTTTTTCCCGTACCTGTTACGACACCATGATTGGCACATGAAGTGATGGATTTGCCGGGATACGTATAATCACCTACAATACCTCCTACAAAATCTTTACCCTTCACCATTGCATGGTTTTCGCAGTTGCCGATGTTGTTCTCCGAAGCTTCTCCTACTATTCCGCCAACGTAGCTAGTTCCATCTACCGAACAGTTAGCCAAGGTCTTGATATTTTCAATACAAGAGCCTGCTTTTCCTACCAAAATTCCAGTACAAGATTCATTAGTACTCTTTACCTTTGCATTGTCGAAAGTGATGTTCTTGATGCTGCCACCTTCACCAGCGCCACCGAAGAAACCAATATCATTAGTAGTGGCATTGATGTAGAGATTACTGATGGTCTTATCGTTGCCGTTGAATGTTCCTTTAAACGGCTTAGACCTGTTACCGATAGGAGTCCAGCTGAGTTCATCTGTATACTTGGTGCCATCCTTCGCATGGCAGAACTCTGCCAAGTCAATATCTTCAGTCAGCGTGGCTGAAATGCTATTATTAGCATTATTCACCTGGTCACGGAACCACGCCAATTCGGCAGCTGTGGATATCTGATAAGGATTATCTACTGAGCCATCACCACTGGAAGGCTTCGTTTGTGCCCATGCCCCCCCCCATAAGGCATGAGGATAGCCATCACGAGCAGCAGCATCGTGAATAGCC
>ERZ1026846.1174-NODE-1174-length-17449-cov-60.213867_pt1 | contig 17449 bp, 12 predicted proteins | sample MGYA00380153_ERZ1026846 | MGnify/ENA primary metagenome ERZ1026846 (study PRJEB33269, sample SAMEA4719789) | human gut metagenome | biome: human-associated habitat; feature: organic feature; material: feces | place: Cameroon | collected 2013-10 ... | reverse complement strand
GTATCCCCGAAATAATCGGACTGCAAAATTACACATTTTTATTTGATTATGTGTAAGTTACAAGCCACAGCCCTTATCTTTTATAATTATTTAACTTAGTTTGTCGTGTTTTGTTATTTCCATCCGTTTTTATGTCTTTTAGGATACCCCAAGCATTATCCTATATATAATCAAGCATCTACTATATATAATCAAGCTTCTTCTGTATATATCAAGCTTCTTCTGTACATATCAAGCTTCTTCTATATATAATAAGGTGTAAGGTTCGCAGTGAGCCCCACACGCCCTGAAAGGGCAGAAGCTCCTAGCCCAGGGCATCGCCCTGGGTATAACGGCAGTCAGCAAGACGCCCTGTAAGGGCAAAAGCTTTCAGACACAAGGCATAAAAACAGCAATGGGATTTCGATACCCCTATCGAAACCCCATTGTTATTCTTGTATAAGTAAAAGATGATGAAAGCGTTTCACAACGCCGTTTTATTTTTTCTGGTGCAAAGGTACAACAAAAACCGTATGCTAGGGGGTAATTTTTGGCATATATGGGGGTAAAATCTGTTTTTTCAGCATATATCAAGCTAAAATTACCCCCCCCCTAAACGATTTTTACTACTTAACGCATCTTTTTTCAAGGTCAAAATCTAAAGAAAAAGAACTTAAATATACGATTACTACCATACCAATGAAACTATTTCGGGGATAGGAATGAAACTATCCCCGGCTACCAATGAAACTATTCCCAGGAATATCTATGAAACTATGCAGGAATATCTATGAAACTATCCAGGAATATCTATGAAACTATCCCTTCATTAGATGACGGTAATCCAGATACCTTCCCCTTGATTCTCCGCTGCCTGAATGCGATTCATCAGACGATGGAGCCAGATGCGGGAGTTCACCACCATACCCTTTACCCGATTCTCGCCCACCAGAATGCAGCCCTGGGTATCGTCGGGATAGTTGCCGGCATGGATGCGGATGCCCTCGAAACCGGGAACACCTTGCACATACGGCAGCCACTTCTTGAATCGGCGCGACTTGGTGATAAGTACACGATACGAACCCTCGGGGATGGCGGTATGGCCCGGAATCTTTCTCGCCACCTTGCCGCTCTCTCGGCTGAAACGGGCATTCTCCTCCTCCGGCTTCAGCTCTTTCCCCTTCAGGTTGCGCCAGGTTGGCTCCAGGGTGTCACAGAAGTAGCTCTCCTTAGACAACTTCTCCAAATCGAAACGATGTTCGAAACTGCGTTTGTCACCGGCTGTCTTGCCGCCAAGCACCTTGCGCTTCACATCACCATCAGCCAACAGATAAAGTCGGCCGATGGTATAAGTATTCTTCTTAGCTATACGCTCTAAAACTATTTCCATAAGTAAATCAAAATAAATTAAAGTTTAGAAATTAAGATAATTCCTGCCCATCACATCTGTATTTCAGCTTCGTAAAACTGTGATAACTGTTACTGTGATAGTTCTCACTGCCACGTTTCACGTATTTTCTATACACCCAGGTAGAAAGCAGATGCGCCGTACCCTCTTCCGAGAGTCCCAGGGCTGCACGAGCCTCCACCACCTGCTGCTCGGTAAACGTATCCGGCAACGACTGGAGAAGATTGGAAGGACCACGCTTGTTGGAATGCTCGCCCACATTGTTCGCCTTCTGGATGTCCTCCTCGAAGAAACGCATCTTGCACCACAGGTCGTAACGCTCACTCCAGCGGATGAAATCCTCTATTTCCGGCTCCCATCTGCAGCCGTTGGCAACATAGAGCACGCACGCCTTCAGATAGGCTATCACGTTGGCACGGAACGTGAAGTTCTCGTAGATTCTGTTCTGCGTAACCTGCGAAAAATCCGCATTCTCATCGCTCAGGATCTCAGCCAGACGGTATGCCTCGGGGCAATCTATCAAGCCGGTAGCCATACAGAGGTTCTCGATATAGGGCTTCAGCTCCTTGCGAAACTGATCGTCGTAGGTGCCATACACCGGAATCTTATCACCGATTTCTCTTTCCGGGATGGTACAGAAATTGATTCGGCTCAGCGGACCATCGGTCAACACCTTGGAGAAATAACGCTGTCCCTTCTGAATGGTGGTAGAGGCATTCCAGTTGAAACGGACGGTTACTCGCTCGGTGACACTTTGGGTTCCCACTCGCGTTTGTCCGTATTGATTACCCGGGTCAAAGGCGAGGCACATGATACGGAAATGCTGGTTGCCGATACCTTTCAGGGCATCAAACTGGTCAATCTCATTGAGCGAAGTATAGAGGAAGTGGCCTTTGGCTTCTGCCGTACGCATCACGAAGGCAGGGTTGGTCATATCCGCATCTATCTCCTGTATAATGAGATTATCGGGTCTTTTGCGCTTATCCTTGTTGGCGCCCTTACGCATCATCTCCTCTTTCCACTCCTTCTCACGCTTCAGGTTTTCCTGGTCACGCTTACGGATATCCTCCATAATCATCGAAATCGGCATTTGCACACAACTTTTACCTGCGCCTGTACCTGCAAGGAGGCAGGTCATCAGGGTGGCTTCGTGCTCCACATTGTCGACATATCTGAATCTGGTATTCCAGAGATGGGTAGCCAGCGGAGGAAAAATGGCGTGCGCCACAGCCGGCTGATAGATTTCCGGAGTCTTCGAGATCAGCAGTTCCACCAGCTTCGGCAGTTTTCCAGGCATAGGAGGTGGAGGCGGATAAGAGGCGGTGCTACTTTGAACATTGAGATTTGAACCCGCCAGGTGTCCCGAGGATTTGCAATCCCCGGCAAGCGAGCTATAACCATTTTGTCCAGAAAGAAAGTCCCCCGTCAGGCGTTCCGGGGATTTGCAATCCCCGGCAAGCAAGCTCTTAGCAGCCTGTTCCGCCAAAGCATTCACGCGAATCACATCCCTCGAAAATGGCTTGGAGCTGTCCCCATATTTCGCATAGAAATCATGAATCAGCTGATGGCAGTCATTCTCCCGATAATAGCTCGGCATTCTCTTCGCCACCACCTTCATCAGTTCCTCCTCACTCATCACACGAGAAGCGCCAGCGCTCATAATAGCGAGCAGGGAGGAGTGTCTTGACCCGACGGTATCAATATTCATCCCCTTGAGTCCTGCGGATTCCTGGAAGAGTCCGAAGGCTATGAGATTCTTGGCATCAGCATTCTGAGAACCTCCAGTATGGCTGATATAATCATCATCAGCACGATGGCTATTACCAGATTGGGCAGGCTGAATAGCAGCGCCAGAAGGAACAGCAGAATGGCTGTCAGTGCCCTGAAATCGATTGTCTTGAACATCGTCATTACTTTGAACTTTGAGATTTGAACTTTGAACTTTATGATTACTATCATTAGGTACTTTCCCCTGAAAGTCTCCCGCCAGGCGTTCCGGGGATTTGCAATCCCCGGCAAGCAAGCTATAGCGAGCCGTCCCCTTACCATCGATCGTAAGCCCACGCTTCAAGAAAGCCTCTCTGCGGGCTTGAATCTCCTCATCCGGCAGCACCCCATACCACTCCTTCGAGCGGTAAATCTCCGAGTCCTTATCAGTGATAAAGATGATCCTCTCCGGCGTGATGCAGCTCTTGTCGTAGGGAATCCCAGCCGCCTCGCAATACGCCTTCTGCGTCTCCTCTATCGTCATACCCATCGGCATTCTGATATCAATATGCAGCTTCTTTCTAGCCGAATACTCCAGATGCAGCAGTTTCCCTTTCCATATCGTGTTGCTGCAGTTCAGCTCACGAGCCTTCTCCAGTGCAGCATCCACATACTCCACATCATCTACATCAATAGTCGTCTGGAAGAGGAAACTTTCAGGATCCGCATCCTCACTGGAGCGGTGATTATTCCTGAATCTGTAATAATGAATCGCACGGATAGGCAGCTGTCTTTTCAGCCCCTCGCGCGCCTTCTTCACCGCCTTTTCATCACCAGCATCTACGCCGGGGATAGCCTTCTCCCCACGTATCTGCGCAATCACACCCTTCAGCCACGGCTGTGCTATCAGGGTGTCATAGACATACAGGGGCTGGGAAGAATTCAATCTTCCCATATTGCCCTTGCGTGCCGGATTTAAAGCCATTACCTGTTGCTTTATCGCCATATTTCCATTTTTAATGATTATCCCAAATTCTTCACCTCATACAGTTCAGCAAGCTCCCAGAATCTGTGGGCCAGATCATGGATAAACTTCCTGCCCTTTTCGGTCCATACGAGATAGGTATGCGTCACCGCCTTGCCCATCTTCTCCTTTCTGCCATCACATTTCGGATCAAGGAAGGCATTGTATCGGGTGCGGCTCTTCGCCAGTCCCATGTGCGCATACTCCGCATAGAGCATATACTGCCCACTCTGGTAGTACTGGATATGCAGGGCGCACAATGAGCGGTTCAGCTCCTGCGCCGTTACCCCCAGCTCCTTCGCCACCTGAGTCGTAGTGAAGCAGGAAACGGAATCCAAGACATTATCCGAGTAGATCGCCTTCGGCATCAGCCCATCCACCTGGTGCTCCAGATGGATGATGTTCTCACCCTTTCGGGCGATATTCACCACCTGCTCATCCACCACGCCGTTCAGTCTTCGGATTTCCACATCCTGCTCACCGATGAGCTTTTTCTGCTGAGCCAGCATCACCTTGTTCTTTTCGAGCTGAGTTCTGCTTTCCGCCAACTGGATTCTGCTCTCCTCAAGCAGTTTTCTCTGCTGCTCCAGCAGTTCCTCCTTCTTCTTCAGGGTAGCCCGGAGAATCTCTTCGGCATTGCGAATCGTCTCCTCCTCGCTCTCCCCCTCCTTCACCGGGATATAACCGCCCGTCTTGCGAATCTGCGGCAGCACCACCGAGGTAACCCAATCCTTGAACTTCACCGCCGTAGCCAGTTTCGAACCGAGCACCAGGGCATAGAAGCCGCTCTCGTTAACGAAGATCATCGGAGTCAAACGCTGACTAATGGTTCCATCACTCTTCTTTCGGACATCAACCTTGATGCACTGTTTCAGTGCATTAAGTGGGTTAACATGCTGTCTTACAGCATTATCAGCTCTTCTGTATCCGAGCACATCACACAAATCCTTCGCACAGAACCAAGGCTCGCCCTTCTTATCTATAGTAGTGCGAACCGTTCCGAACTCCGGATTCTCAAAAACAGCCACCTGTGCAGCCTGCTTCTTGTTGGCTTCTTTCTTGTCAGCCACCTTCTTACCAGTCTGCACACTCTTCTTGGCAGAGCCGGCATTCTTGCCATCCTCTGCCTTCTGAATCTTTGAATTCATCATAAGCAAAAAAATTAAGTAAATATATAAAAGGTACCTGATGGATACCTTCGTTAAAAAAAAACACTAAAAGTTCTGCAATAAAAAATGTATCAACCTTGTCAAAGACCGATGGGCTGATACGCTGCGCCACTTACAACATGGCAGGAAACCTATCCCAGCAACCTGGCGATAGAAAACGCAAAAGCCCCAGACCTCAGAACCGGTATCGTTCTGAAATCTGGGGCAAAAGTAGAAAGAATACTCCGTTACGCCTTTTCCGCCGAATGCGCCAAATTGAATTCGGCGGAAACAAGAAAGGGGCAAAACCATTGTCTTGCCACTCTATATCAATATCTTACAGAGATATAATTATTTTCTTTACGTCAAATGAAATCTATCATTCGGCGCAAGATTCTATATATTGTGAGACTTTGCGAAATCCTCCACAAAACCCTCTACCTCATAATCTATATTCCCGTCATTGATCTTCTTTCTGATATAATTGCCATACGACTTTTGGGTAACACCCAGTTCCAGATGACAATCATCGTGCAGAAAACGAGTGATGGATGAGCCATTAGGAACACCAGCACTCACATAGCCCTGATTAGACCAACGCAGGAAAAACGCCACCACACTCTTGTTCAACAAACCATCGGAAGTGGAAAGCTGACTATCTGAAATATGATGCAGCTTGAGATATTTCACAAAAGCATCCGCCATCTTCCCCGTAAGCCCCACATCCTTTTCACCCTCAGGAGTAGAAAAGAGATTCTCGGCACTTCTTCCCGCAGAAGATGAAGCACACTTCACCTTAACACTCTGTTCAAAAACAACTTCATCGGTATCATTCTTCATTTCAGAAGAATCATCGGAATCCTTATGTTGATGTTCATGACTCTCATAATAGTTCTCTATATAGGTTACGGAACCTGCAAAATGGAAATTTCTACTCATCAGTATGTGGTTTTGTGTCTTCATCAGAATTCTCGTAATTATTCTCTATATATTTGCTATTAGACTGTACATACACAACATTCTTGTACAAGCAAACACCACCGTTTTTACACAAAAAACGGATAATTCTAAAAAATGATATTCTATCCATATCTTAAGTAGTTTAAATTATTACTAAAACTTGATATGGTCCTCTAATTGGTACGCGGAGGGCTAGACTAGAATAGCCAAGGAGAGCTTCTTAGGGTGGCATCCTCGATGCCGGCAGACAAGTCTTCCCTAGGTAAGTGTATTAGTTCGTTTCATGTTGATTTTTTTAGATAAATGTTATTGTTATTCATTATTTATTTTTAGGCACAAAAAGCTTTTGGTATTTTGCTATATGTGCTTCCAATTTGTTAAGTTGCTTCAAGTCTTTCGCAAAAGTAATCCACTGCGAAAAGGCTTCATTGAAATTCTTCTCAAACTGACTCTTGTCAAACTTCTTACTTTCCGCCGTATGTCGTTTAGTCACTTCTTCAACGATTCTATCCCAATTATATAGGATACAGCAGCACCATCTTCTCTGCTGCAAAGGCTGAAGACTTACACATCTCTTCAGCACTCTGAGCACTGTATCACACTTTATATGCGTGATATTAGAAAACTGATATGCAGATATCTGTTCAGCTTTGCCACCAATAAATGAATTGAGATACAAGATGATGCATTCTTCCTGTATCTTATCAATTCTTTTGTCTAGCTGAGCTAAATTCTCCAGAATCAACACCCTTCTATGTTCTGCTATATCCAGCATATTAATTGTAAATTTATGCGAATTTACTACTAATAGTTGGAACAGCCAAACGCATTACCCACATAGCAAAAATAGGAGGGTATATTTTTCAGAAACGTTAATACTTGAACAAAAATTAACTACAGAATAACAAAAAAAAGAGAGAAAGTGCGCATTTTTAGCACTACACTTCCTCTCCTCGACTTTTATGGATGGGTAGGTAATTCTATTACCATTTCCACGGCTCTTGTGAACGACATTATACAATTCCTGATAATCCTTGACAACATCGTAAATGTAACCATTCTCGCAGATGGCTGCAAAATGCTTGCGGGCACACGCTATCTTGCTTCCCTCGATGCCTCGCAGATGTGAACCCTGGATATCATTACCCTTGGTTTCTGCCACAAAATAAACATGCTTCACGCTGCCATCACGGAATGCCACAGCCCAGTCGGGATTGTATTTGCCCATAGGCGTGTTGATGTAGAAGCCACGAGGCAGTTTGGTATAAACCACCACGTCATCCTGACGCTCCAGAGACTCGGCAAAGTTCTTCTCTACACCCATACTGTCGAGCACTACGAGGTCGTAGAGCGACTTCTTTGACTCTATGGCATTGATACCCAACTTGCCTCGCAGAGCATCCACCGTAAAGATGTCGGTAGAGAACTCATCATTCAGTTTCTCGTATGTAATACACTGGATAACGGCAAGAGCCTTGCAGTCGTTGATGATCAGTCCAGCCTTGATGATGAATTCCTCCGGATTCATCTTGAACATGCTGAATGTTTCCGGCTTGATACCCTTCAGGATTTCCACGATGGTCTTTCTTGTCAACCCCGTAGCCGTTACCAGCTGACCTATCAGGTCGTATGTCACTTCCTTGCCCACAGCTTCCGTTACATGGATGGTCCGCACATCGCCCTGATTCATTGCCACGCCCGCTTCAAGCGACTCCTTGTCTCTGATTTCATCCATCGAACCGCCTTCTACCACGATGCGGATTTCCGTAACCCTCAACTTTTCATCAAGTTCCTCGATGGCTTTCTTCACAAGACCAGAAGTTTCAAAGCTTACCTGATAGTAGGTGCGGCGGTTGATGCGCTTCCAGAGATTCTGGAACTCCTTCTTGGCAAAATTGTCCTTCTGCAACTTGGCAAGCTTAGGCTTTCTACCATTCTCCGGTCTTACAGCCGCAGGATCAAAGACGGTATCAAGGGCTGCAATAATGCCCTCCCTCCAATCATTAGCCTTACCGAAGTCGAGCCTGTCATTGCGCTTATCCTCAAAATACTGAGCAGTCAAAGCACCGTTATCATCCACATAATCTTTACGGATGAGGGCATTATAGATAGCTCTTGCCTGATTGACGTCAAACTTGCCATTGCTTCCATCTGCCATTGTATAAGACCTGCCCTCGAAAAGGTTGGCTGTGATGATGATTGGTCGGTCGGCACAGGCTTCAGCCATCTCCGTCTGCAGTTTCTTGGCAAAATCATCATAACTCTCGCTGGCTATCACCGTGAGGATGTTAGTATCAAACACATGGTCGCCCAATACATCCGCATCCTGGCGTTCACCCTTCTGGTTCACGCAAAGGCGCATGCCTCGACCCACTTCCTGGCGCTTCTTGGTTTCGTTGTCCGAGTTCTTTAAGGTACAGATCTGGAACACGTTTGGGTTGTCCCAACCTTCCTTCAAGGCGGAGTGCGAGAAGATGAAGCGTACAGGCTCGTTCAGCGAAAGCAGGCGTTCCTTTTCCTTCATAATCAGGTCGAAGGCACGCTCTTCGTTCTCGCCCTGTTTTTTTTCCTTCGATTCCACCATCTTGCCCTTATTATCCCTAGAGAAGTATCCCTTATGTACCTTGGATGCCGCATTGCGAGGGTCTGAAAGATAGCGCAGATAGGCTTCATCCGTAAATGATGGCAGCATTTCTGAAAGCACTCGGGTATATTCTTCCTCAAACATCTTGGCAAACTTACCCTTGCTGTCCTCACTATCATAGACTTTGTAGCTATCCACATGGTCGATGAAGAACAGACTGAGCACCTTGATATGCTGACTGAACAGCTGGCGCTCACGCTCCAGATGGGTGCGGATGGTTTCACGAATCTGAATACGACGGATATAGTCTTCGTTCACACTGCCCACGGCATCGCCTTCATGCAGAGTCAGACCGTTGAGGAAGCGGACGAAGCCCTGCCTGCCGTCTATGCGTTCTACGATGAAGTTGTTGTCATACTCGGCAAGTCCGCCACTCTGCTCCTTCAGGTTGAAGCGCTCATCCACGAGTTTGCTTACCTGCTTCGTACCGGTCTGCGTCTTGATATCAAAGCTGATGCGAGCCTGCGGATTGCCCTTGCCGATGACGATTTCCTCCAGATAGACGTAGCCGTTGGTGGCGGTACTGCCTATCTGTCTGATACCCTTCACCTCAATCTTCTTCACCAGTTTCTGGTTGTAGGCATCGATGGCATCCAGCTTATACACCATATTATATATATCACCCTTACGGTGGGTGGCACTATACAGAAGGGTAAAGAGCGGCTTGAACATGGCAATACCCTTACGGGTCTTGTTTTTCTTGTCCACACCCAATACCGACTGAGGTTCATCGATAATCATGATAGGATGGGTCTGTGCCAATACGTCGATAGGACGGCGGGAACCGAACTCATCACGTCGTTCGAAGATGATGCGGGCTGCCTTATCAGCTTTCTTCAACTTGCCTTTCTCCATCTTATCGGTTGACTTCTCCTCATCCATAGATGCGTTGAATGCCTGGGTATTGATAATCATCACGTGCATGCCTGCATCGCTGGCAAAAGCATCTATCTTACTGAGCTGCTTGGAGTTATACATAAAGTATTGCATGCGCTTGCCGTATTCCTGGGCAAAATGCTCCTGCATGCTCTCAAAGCTCTTCAATACGCCTTCTCGGATGGCGATGCTTGGCACCACCACCACAAACTTGGTCCAGCCATAGCGGGCATTCAGTTCATACATGGTCTTGATGTAGGTATAGGTCTTACCCGTACCCGTCTCCATTTCGATGGTGAGGGCGGTACCTACGCCTTGCAGCTGCTGCAGCTGTTCTACAGGTTTCAGACCCTGTTCTGTCTGTATGGCTCTTACATTCTCGCAGACGGCTTCCGGTGCGAGGATGACGTTCTTGTTGCCAAAGCCTTTTACTACAAAGAGGTCTTGATTAACTCCCTGGTCCACAATATGGTCGCTCAGTCCGTCGCTTTTGGGCTGACCTGTAAAGGCATTAGCCACAGCCAGCGCCGCTTCGGTTTGGAAGCGTTGATGTTTATATCTGAGTTTCATAGGCTTAAATCACTCTAATATTCTTCACTACTTCCTGGTCGCTCCAATCCAGCTTCTGCTTGAAGGTCTCGTAGATATTAATCTTGTCGGCATCCTGGGCAAAGCAACTGTCACGGAAAATGACACGCAAAGGCATCTTTTCTGCCATGGCTTTTACTACGTCTTCTGATACGTTCTCGGCGAAGCAAGCCACCAGGTCGCCGTCGTTCACGGTATAGATGGTCTTGCCATCCACCACTTCCTGGGTCATAGGTAGAGAGAGCTGAACGCCCCAGTCGAGCATGCATCCAAAGAGCAGGTCGAGGTCGTTTCGGTCGGCCTTGATATTGTTCAGGAACAGATCGAGCTGGTCTTGCTTGAATTCCTTTGGAGAACGCTTTACGTCTTCGTAATTGCCTTCGTCGAGACGGAAGACACGGAAGCCGGTGTCGAGATTCTGCGCCATTAAAGGAAACTGCTCCTTAACTTTTCTTCCAGATCTTCTAAGACGTTCTTTGCCTAATTCGCAGATTGTTGAAAAATGTTCATTAGAAGATTGAGAGGTTTCATCAATTGGCTCCTCTATTTGAACCATAATATATTTAAGGTTCTTTTCTTTTTCGGCATTCTGCTGAATAACTGCATGTCCCGTAGAAGCAGATCCAGAAAAGAAGTCCATAACGATATCGTCTTGAGTTGTGGTAAGACTTATCATTCTTTGAATTAACTTTATTGGTTTTTTACCATTAGAAAACTCAATCCCCCCTTCTTTTGAAAGATTGTTGTAATCAATATCATCCCACAAATTTGAAACACGATCTAAATAATAGTACTCATCTCCGATACGTTCAACATAATCAGACAAGAACATCATCATTCTTCTTTGTTCTCCTTTGTAGAGTATTTCGATACGCTTACCTTCATTTTTCCCTTTTATTGGAATATATTCACAACCAACCATTGGATAATCTAATCCCATAGTCTCATTCATAACACTTTTACGTATACTACTCTGGGCATTTGTTGTTTGGAAGATTTTATTAGCATACTTATTATAAACATCTTCTACAGATATATGATTTTGTTCAGCAAACGCTGTTATAGACATTGTCTCTAGAGACTTGTATCCAAAATATTTCATTCCTTTAGAAGAATCTTCTTTGATTAACACTTTATCTTCTAATTTTGATATAATAGAGGTATACTTCCAGCTTTTACCTTCTTCCTCATAACTTTTAATTCGAGAAAATAATTTCGTTTTTATGAATACAGGATTCATTACAAAATTTGTTTTATCCTTTGCATATAAACACACATATTCGGTAGTTCCTCTCAAAGTTTTTCCTTCCGAACTACCAGAGACACCACCAACTTTAGTTTTTACAGAAACCAAACTGACGAAATTTGATTCACCAAAAACTTCATTACATATTTTTAGTAAATTATGTACTTCATTTTCATCTATATGAATGAATATAGCACCATCTTGGGATAACAATGAGTTTGCAACGAGAAGTCTACTATATATCATAGAACACCAATCCGAATGGAATCTTCCATTAGAATTTTGATTTTTTCTAAAACGATTACCAAATTCATCTATATCTCCAGACAGAATCGAGTAATCATTCGAAGATATAGTATAATCATCAGGATATAAGAAAGAATCACTACCTGTATTGTAAGGCGGATCAATATAAATCATCTTTACCTTACCCAGATAAGACTTCTGGAGAAGTTTAAGCACTTCGAGGTTATCTCCCTCAATATAAAGGTTTTGGGTGTTGTCCCAATCCACGCTATCCTCCTTTACAGGACGCAGCGTCTTCTTAATAGGCTTCAAAACTTCGGCACGAGCTGCCTGCTTGCCAACCCAGTTGAACTCGTATGCCTCAGGAGCATCTTCTACTGCGTTGTCACCAAGAAGCTGGCGAAGTACGTCAAAATTAACTACACGTTTTGCCCCCCATATCAGGGTCGGCTACCTCCGTAAAGCACGAAGGCGCAATCTGATAAAGCGCATCCAGATTCAGCTGCGCTCCATCTGCCGACTGCAATTCCATTCTATTTGGTCTATCCATATAATTTATTATTTTTATTATTGCTTGCTATTTTTCTCCAATTCTGCCTCAATATCCTCAATACTAGGTAATGAACTCTTAAACTCTGTAGGCAGCAAGTTTACCCCCTCAAACTCAGAGATTCCTATCGGCTGATTATAACCTTCAAGAGAATATTGCGCAAATATATTATCTTTCGATTTACAGATGAGCAAACCAATCGTAGGATTGTCAGCATCACTCTTTAGTGTATGGTTTACAAACGATATGTAGGCTGATAGTTGTCCCAGATATGAAGGTTCAAACTCGGTAACTTTCACCTCTATCACCACATAACTATGAATTCGCGTGTTGTAGAAAAGCAAATCAAGAAACTGCTCTTTCGAACTAACCTGTAAACGATATTCTTGCCCCATAAAGGCAAAACCACTTCCCAATTCCATAAGAAATCGGATAATATTATCTATGAGAGCCTGTTTCAGTTCTTTTTCTTTGAAACCTTCTGTCATCGTCAGGAAATCAAAGTTGTATGGATCATGCAACAATTCCTTTGCCAATTCACTCTGTGGTGTAGGAAGTGTGTTACAGAAATTGTTCACAGCATTACCTGTGCGTTCGTAAAGATCTGTGTCAAGATGGTTCAACAATACAGCACGACTCCAGTTTCCCTCCATTGCCTTTGCTACAAAAAACAATCCTTTCTGTACATCACCCTTTATCTTGTCAAGGATGAACTTATGGTGTGTCCATGGTATTGAAAAAAGCATCTCCGCAATGTCTTGCTCCTTTTCTCCAACTTGAGGTAAGAATTGAACAGAATGTGGTGTTTCAATTTTTCCCCCAACTTGGGGGAAATTTATAACTATCTGAGAATAAGTAGTATAGAACTTTTTGATATAATAGAGATTCGTCTTAGAAAAACCATTCTCTTCCGGCATAGCATCCTTCAAATCCTGACTCAGCGTTTTCATAATGCCTTCACCCCATCGCTCTTCAATATTCATATTTACCATATCTCGCCCAAGCTGCCAATAGTATATCAGCAACTCACGATTCACCTTCACAGCAGCCTTAATCTGTGCACTGCGAAAGCGATGTTTCAAATCCGCAACCCATGCGGCATATTCTTTATCTGTTGATATTAATTTACTCATATATCTATTGATTATTTAGTTCATTTTTTTTCTTTTTCCCACTCAGCAACCTTCTTCTTCAACGCCCGAGTCTCGTTGTTCAGAAAAAGAGGCTGCAGCTATTGACACACGAGATCTTTTAGATAATTTGGTCTTCAAATCATCTATCACCCGTTCTGATATGTTGTTTATAGCCTTAATCAATTCCATGTTCAATTCGTTGATATTTACAAAGTTACGTTGTTTCTAAGTTTTACTTTATTTATTTTATCCTTCAAAAGTACAACAATATTTTGGAACAAGCAAGAGATTTCTTCAAAAGTTTCAGAAAAAGTTTTTCAGCAGCATGTTGGCAAGCAAATGAAATCACCCCCAAATCCGCAACTAAGCCCTTTCAGCCCGTTTCAACTGTACAGTTAGATTTTGTTTTTGTGCTTCAATCTCATAGAAGTTTCTTTCCGCCAAATCATCTATTCGCATCAATACTTGGTAGTGATTCTACGAAAGAGAGAACTTTTGAATTTCGTGTGCATTGCATACGGAATTGGAAGAAGCCGAAATCGTATGTTCTTCCTCTTCGCCACCTTGTTTCATCCAAGTGATGCCGAGCGAAGTCTTGTCACGAGCGATAAGCTCCTCAACAGGGGAAGGAGGAGATTCAACTTTCCCATGAAAATAATCTCCAAAAATCGTGGTGATTTCAAATAAAAGTTGTAGCTTTGCGGTTGAATTAAAATATAGACAATATGGCTAAGGATATTTTATTTACAAGAGAAACTTTCTTGGCGGCAATGCGTCGTGAAAAGAAGCGTAAGCAAGAATGGGAGGAAAAAATGAACAAGAAATTGGATGATTTGCAAGAAAAAATTAAGCTTGCAAATGATTCTCATATCTATGATTTGGCTTAGTTATGCAAACCTTAGACATAAGCCAAATCAATATTCTTGCGCCATATCCTGTATGGTATGAAGGAGAGGAAATCCTATTTAAGACAGATTACAACATACTCTATTCTGTTGCTTTTGAATTAAAAGATGAAATCAAGCTATGGCGAGACGCAAGTTACCGCCCCAGTTCGTACATATATTAAAAGGAGCTGCCTTTTCGCTTACGGAGAAAAAGTGGCAATATTGCCAAAAATTGCCACCTTCCAAGCGTACAGCATAGCTCCCTATGCAAAAAAGTTCTATCGACTTCTCACATAGGGAGTTATATTTTTCGTAAGCTAAAGACATATCGTAGCAAAAATATGACTTAGCTCTGTTTATTTCACAACAATTTTATAAGACTTTTGTCCTACTTTCAGAACATATACACCAGCCTCGCTCATAGTTGTCTGCCATGTATTCTGTTTAACTATCTCGCTCTTTCGGATAACTCCATCAATAGTGGCAATGCTTATGGCTGTAGTTGGTGCCGACAAGTTGCAAAGCAAGATGGTCTTGCCATCAACCTTGAGGGTTGGAGCACCGTCGGCGGAAACCTGAGCGATGCCCGTTTCCGTCTCCTTCTTGACAGTATAATAATAAGCAACGGTGGTGGAGAAACTTCTCGCCCCCTCGAATGTGGCATTCATCTTGGTGCAATGAGAGCCTTCTGCACCATCAAGAGTCACGTTTTCGATACTCGACAACTTGTATCCAGGAATGTTGCAGCTGAATGTTGCCGTCGGCACCTTACCCTCCTCATAGTCGAACTCATATTGATTGGCCACGACCATCGGCAGCACTCGTTCCTTGTAGGTGTTGTCATATACACCCTCATTAAAGGCCTCCACATCAGGAGTATATACTTTCGCCTCATAATTATACACCAATCCTGTTGCTCCTTCTGGGGTAACCCTTGGAGTAACGATGGCTTGCTTCAGGGTGGAAGTGCCAAACGAGTTATCTCCCAGATATGTCACGTTCTCAGGGATGAAAAGATTCTCGATACTCGTAGAAGAAAAGGCATCGTGGTCGATTTTTTCCAACGCATCTGGCAGCTCTATCTCCGTGATACCTTCGTCTTGGAGGAATGCGCCCCCGCCGATATGCTTGACGCCCTTGCCCAGCTTGACATGGGTGAGCGTCGGCACCTTTGAGAAAACCATGGCAGGGACATACTCAACATTGTCGCCGAAGTTGAGCGTCTCTATGCTGGCCATGCAGTGTAAGTCGCTATGATAATAATCATACTTGTTTTCTGCGACATGGGTGGCGTTCCAGTTGATGGTCTTGAGCCTAGGACACTGACCAAAAATGTAAGAATAGTCTATCTCCTTCACACCTTTTCCGATGGTGATGGTTTCCACGTTCTTCAGTTGATAGAATACCTCCCTGCCCGTAGTCTTCACCTTGTCTGGAATCGTGAGCTCAGTGATGCCGTCACATTCGGAGAAAGCTTTTTCGCCTATTGTCTCCAACGACTCCGGCAACTTGATTTCCTCCAGTCCAGAGCACTTGCAGAGCAAAGAAGGAGGCAATACCCTTACGCCCTCGCCAAAAGTTATCTTTGAGAGCGACGGAGAGAACAACTGGACTTTGAAACCATAGTAGAAATCCTCGACAATATTGGCAGAATCAGCGTTCCAGACAACCTCGCCAAGCGACGAGCAACCATCAAAAGCCATTTCGCCGATTCGGTCCAATGTCTTAGGTATCGTAACCTTCACCAGTTTCTTGTTGCCCATCAAGGCACGTGAGCTCAGACTCTTGGTGCCTTCGGGCAAGTCCAGTTTGATGGGGTCATCGCTCTCTTCGGCATCTTTGTATATATAGGCTGCATGGTCGAGATACACCATGCCACGCTCTTGGTTGCCAAGCCATGTCGTACCCTTGAAGGCCTCTGTGCCGACATAGTTGATGGTGCCGTGGGTCTTCACTATCTCCAACCCCCCGTTGGTATAGAATGCCCTTTCCGGCACCGAGTTGACCTCACTGCCGAAGTCAACCTCCTTGATAGGACAATTCTCGAAGACATCATAGCTGGAATAGCCCGTGATGTCTACTTCGCAATCTCGGGCATTCCAAAAGAGCTTTTCGATGCCAGAGCATTGGTCGAAACCATTGGCACCGATAAACTTGAGGTTAACGGGCAAGGTCAGCTCCTTCAATGCCTTACATCCAAAGAAGGTGCCTCCATAGTCGCTATAGTTGGTCCACTCGTCTCCTATCTGCTCGATTGACTCTGGCAGGTTGAGTTCCGTAAGCCCCGTGCAGTTTCGGAACGTATTGTTGCCCAGCCGCTTTACGCTCTTGCCAAACTTGATGTCCTCCAACTGGGTGTAGCCATAGAAGGCATAGTGTCCGATGTATTCAACCTCGTCGCCTATCACAAGATGCTTGATATTTTTCTTGTAGGGATTCCAGGAAGGGAGGGTGGACTCGCTACGCTCCGGGTTGCCAAAGTCGTTCATCTTTCCGCTGCCTGCAATGGTGAGGGTTTCGTCATCCAGCGACCAGGTGACACCTGTGCCACAAGTTCCCTTGGCGATGTTTTCGGCTAAGACTGATTGGATCGGACTCATCAGCAGGGTGCAGATGACCACAACTTTGAATTCGTTCATGAGTGTAAAATGTTTCATAAGCATAACCTATATTTAGTGTAAAATAATCGATTGACACTGCAAATATAGCAAAAAGTTGTAAAACTGGCAAGTGGCAATCCGCCAAAACGAGACCATTCGCTATGCGAGCATGTCTATACGCCCTAATTTTATATTCATCCGCATCAAAAAAGTTTCCATCTGTACGGTTGGCACAGGCTGAAAGCCTAGGCTAGGTGCTTCTGCCCTTTAAGGGTGTATAGGACAATTCCAACCGTACAGCTCGAATCTTTTTAGCAGAAATATTAGAAAATACGCAAATCTTCTATAATATTGTAGTAGTTTTACCAACCTTCTATAGAAAATGGTCTCCTTGCTAAGTGTACTTCCCTGAAAAAGGTTGTCACTTAGGAACAAACAGAAGTGACAATGAAA
>ERZ1026846.1169-NODE-1169-length-17514-cov-5.338221_pt1 | contig 17514 bp, 11 predicted proteins | sample MGYA00380153_ERZ1026846 | MGnify/ENA primary metagenome ERZ1026846 (study PRJEB33269, sample SAMEA4719789) | human gut metagenome | biome: human-associated habitat; feature: organic feature; material: feces | place: Cameroon | collected 2013-10 ... | reverse complement strand
AGGCAAATGCCGGGCAGGACAGGACGGACTTCATGCAGGCAAATGCCGGGCAGGATAGGACGGACTTCATGCAGGCAAATCCGGAACAGAACATGCTGGACTTTTCGCAGGTAAGTGGACAGGAAAGCATGAAACGCGCGGCTTGTGTAGCAGCAGCCGGTTTTCACCATCTCCTTTTTTCGGGACCGCCGGGAGCCGGAAAAACCATGATTGCCCAGAGGATTCCGGGAATTTTGCCGCCGCTTACGAGGGAAGAGCAGCTGGAGGTTATGAGCATTTACAGTATTGCCGGAAAACCTCTGACAAAAATGCGACCTTTTCAGGCACCACATCATACGATATCCCCGCAGGCACTGGCGGGAGGCGGCAGAATTCCCAAGCCCGGCGTTTTGTCACTGGCTCATCGCGGAATTTTGTTCCTGGATGAAATGCCCGAGTTTTCCGCAAACGTGCTGGAGGTATTGCGGCAGCCTTTGGAGGAGAAAAAAGTGCAGATTGCAAGAACTCAGGGTGTTTACCGGTACCCGGCGGAGTTTATGCTTGTCTGTGCCCTTAATCCCTGTCCCTGCGGATATTTTCCCGACCGTAATCGCTGCCGGTGTACGGAGCCGGAGATCCGGCATTATCTTGGAAAAATTTCAGGACCTATCTTAGACAGGATAGATATCTGCGTGGAGGCAGCGCCGGTTACCATTAAGGATTTGGATGCCCCGGCTTCCGGATACGACACGAAGACCTTGCGTGTAATGGTAGAAGAGGCAAGAGAAATGCAAAAGAAACGATATAAGGAGACTGCCTATGATTTTAACGGAGAAGTATCCGGCAACGATGTAAAAAAATTCTGCAGACTGGGAGAGAAAGAACAACGTTTTTTGGAACAGGCTTACGAGGCGGGACAGATGAGTGTACGTTCGTATCATAAAATCATTAAACTGGCCAGAACGATTGCGGATTTAGAGCATGCAGACGAAATCAGTGTTGCCCATCTGGCGGAGGCAATCTGTTATCACAGCGGTAAAAGGTTATTTGAAAGACGGAACGAATAATACGAGCGGGGAGGATAGAAAGAAAAGCAAATGACAAAGGAATAGGAAGATAAATGTAGACGGAAGGAGAAACAAATGACAAACAGGAACAGGATACATATAGCAGATTGGGAAATAGAAAGGGAGCAGTCATATGCCTACTGGCTTATGTGTGCACCGATTGGAGACTCGGCAAAGAGCAGACTGCTTTTGCGGTTTGGGCGTCCAAGCGGTGTTTTTGAAGCTTCGGAAAAGGCATTACTGGATAGCAATTTATCTATTGGAAAAAAGGAAAGATGGATTGCTTATATAAAGGAAAGACAAGAGGAAAATGTCAAGAGAGAGTATGAGGAATTGCAGATAAAGGGCATTTTATTTTATCCGGAATATCATCCGCATTACCCGGCGAAGCTGCTGTCCATTCCGGCGCGACCGTTTGGTATCTTTGTAAAAGGAAAGCTGCCTGACGTATGGCAGCGAAGTCTTGCCATTGTGGGAGCAAGGGACTGCTCGGAATACGGCCAGTATGTGGCGCGGCATTTTGCGGAAAAAATGGCACAGAATGGAGTGGCAGTAATCAGTGGGCTGGCAAGGGGAATAGACGGTATAGCGCAGAGGGCGGCAATGGAAGCAGGAGGCGAAAGCTTTGGAGTGCTGGGCAGCGGAGCGGATATCTGTTACCCGAAATCCAATGAAAAATTGTATCGCATGTGTATGGAACGTGGCGGTATTCTTTCTACCTATTTACCGGGAACACCGCCCACACCGAACTTATTCCCGCCGAGAAACCGTATTATAAGCGGACTGTCGGACGGTATCTTAATCATTGAAGCGAGAGAAAAAAGCGGTACCATTATTACAGCAGATCTGGCACTGGAGCAGGGGAAGGATGTGTTTGTGATACCGGGACGTGTGACGGACAGGCTGAGTGACGGCTGCAACGGCCTGATCCGCCAGGGAGCTTCTCTTATCCAGTCACCGGAGCAGCTTTTGGAAGAACTGCATATAGGGTATGGGAAAGTGCCTGTGACGGGTTATGAGGAAGAGAATCTTTATGAGAAGGGAAAGAAAATCGGAAAAGTTCAATCTGATAACAGAGAGATATTTTCCCAGTTTACTCTTGAGGAACAGGCCTTTTTACAGTTATTTGATTTGGAACTACTCTCCATAGAGCAAATCAGGAGAAAAATGGTTGCAAATTCATTTCTAAAAAACATTACCCTTCCGCAGACCATGGAAATGCTGATGAAATTTGTGATTATGGGACAACTGCGGGCGGAAGGAGGTTATTATGCAAAAATGATGAGTGGTATTGGAGATAAAAAGTAAGCGTCATTTATCTAATTTACGTGCCATCAAGGGAAAAAGATGTTCAGCACGTAAGGAAAGAAGAGAGCTTACGTGCCGTAGAGAAAAATGTAAGTTTGGCACGTAAGGAAAAGAGAGTGATTACGTGCCGTAGAGAGAAAAAGTGAGATAGGCACGTAAGGAGAGAGAAAAGATTACGTGCCATAGAGAGAAAAAGTGAGATAGGCACGTAAGGAGAGAGAAAAGATTACGTGCCATAGAGAGAAAAAGTGAGATAGGCACGTAAGGAGAGGGAAAAGTTTACGTGCCATAGAGAGAAAAAGTGAGATAGGCACGTAAGGAGAGAGAAAAGTCTACGTGCCGTGGAGAAGAAAAGTGAAATAGGCACGTAAGCGGAAATAAAATGATATTTTAATGGACAAAAATAAGATAAAATCAAGGAGAGAGAAAATATGGAGCATTTAACGAAAGTACTATTAGAAAAGAGAGAACAGTTATTACAGATAAAGCAATTTATTGCATCTGACAGGTCCGTTGAACAGAAGGGAATTTTGAGAACCAGCTATAGCTGTGGTAGTTGTCAATATTATTTGCGAACAGAAGAAAATGAAAGCAGGTATCCGAGAGGACAATACTTACATAAAAATGATATGGACATAGCAAGAAAAATTGCGCAAAGGGATTACAATCAAAAGATGCTTAAAGAGATAGAAAAGCAGCTAAAAATTGTCGAAAAGGCTATTTTACAACTACAGAACAATAAATTGGAAGAGATTTACAGGAAAGAGAGCGAGGCAAGACAAAAACTACTGCGCCCATTGGTTCTGCCAATAGAGGATTATGTGAAACAATGGGAGGCTGTTATCTATGAGGGCAAAGCTTTTCCGGACGGACAGGTGGAAATTTATACGGAGAAGGGAGAGAGGGTGAGGTCAAAGACAGAAAAGATAATAGCGGACAAGCTGTATAAGAAAGGTGTTCCTTACCGTTATGAATTTCCATATAGACTGGCAGGAATGGGAATGGTGTATTCGGACTTTACATGCCTCAGAAAATGGGACAGAAAAGAAATTATCTGGGAACATTTTGGGATGATGACGGATCCGACATATGCGAAAAACGCAGTGAGGAAAATAGAAATGTATGAAAAGAATGGCTATATTCCGGGGAAAAACATTATATATACCTTTGAATCGGCAGAGTGTCCATTGAATACTCTGTGCACGGATAAAATAATTGAGGAATTGCTTTTGTAAGAGATTATAGTTTTTTAATAATTGTTGCTGTATTTTTTATTGACATTTCTCCCGTGGTGTCCTATTATACTTAAAAAGTTCAAAAATGAAATATTCACATATGAAGCAAATGAAAGAGGTGCAGGAATGAACATAGGATTGGAGCTTATACGTAAGTTCGGGCAGGCATACAGGATAGCCTGCAAGCCGGTCTGCAAAGAGTTTGGGCTTCCGCAGACGGCATTTGACATTCTGATGTTTTTGGGAAACAACCCCGAATACAAGACGGCATCCGACATTGTGGAAATCAGAAATATCAAGGCAAATCTGGTGTCCATGCATGTGGACAGGCTGGTAAAAGACGGCTTTCTTGTGAGAGAAGAGGCAAAGGACGACAGGCGGAAAACATTACTTATGTGCACGGGAAAAGCGGGACCCGTCGTGGAAAAAGGAAAAAAAGTACAGGAAAAATTTATGGGGACTTTGTTTGAAAATACCGATGAAGAGGGAAAAGAAAACTTTATAAAAACTCTTAATATCATCAGTCATAATATGGACCTGGTTATAAAAGAGGAAAGGACGGATGGAGTATGAAATTACTGATAACAATTTTGGTAACATTTTTTGCGGGAATGGGTGCCGGTCTGGGAACCGGCTTTGCGGGTATGAGCGCAGCAGCCGTCATCAGCCCCATGCTGATTACTTTTTTGCATGTGGACCCGTATATGGCAGTGGGAATTGCCCTGTCATCGGATGTACTGGCAAGCGCCGTTTCGGCATATACTTACGGAAAAAACAAGAATCTGGATATTAAAAACGGACTTATCATGATGGGAAGTGTCCTGACATTTACCGTTGTGGGAAGCTATCTGGCAAGTCTTGTACCTTCGACAACCATGGGCAATTTTTCCGTGTTTATGACCTTTTTACTGGGAATTAAATTTATCGTGAAACCGGTTATGACGACAAAGGAAAGCATGCAGGGAGTATCTGCAAAAAAGAGAGCCATCCAGTCCCTTATCTGCGGTATAATGATTGGACTCATCTGCGGTTTTGTCGGTGCAGGCGGTGGCATGATGATGCTGCTTATCCTGACCAGTGTTTTAGGCTATGAACTGAAAACGGCGGTAGGAACCAGCGTATTTATCATGACATTTACTGCACTTACCGGTGCAGTCTCCCATTTTGCCATCGGCGGACAGCCCGACTGGCTGGTGTTTGGGCTTTGCGTGGTATTTACCCTGCTTTGGGCAAGAATAGCTGCATTGTTTGCCAATAAGGCAACGCCTAAGACATTGAACCGTGCTACCGGTATTATTCTTGTCATTCTGGGAATTGTGGTGCTTTCGTTCTCCCTGTTTGTATGATAAGGACCGGAAAGCTTAGCTGATAGAAAACAGAAAATCTGACACAGCAAATATATCAGAAACCATCCGTTTTAAAACCATAAAACGGGTGGTTTTTTCCTTGAATGTTAATCGGCGCTTCGGTATAATGAAAGACAGATTGAAGTTACATAAGAACAGAAAGGCAGATATGATGTATACAAGACAGAAGGGCAGACCGGCGGATGTGACCGGCAGACTGGAGAAAGAAATCCGAGTGTATGATTTACTGGACAGTTTAGGCGTGGAGTATGAAAGAATCGACCATGAGGCGGCATTTACCATGGAGGCCTGTGAAAAAATAGATGAGGCGCTGGAGGCGGTTGTCTGCAAAAATTTATTTCTTTGCAACCGGCAGAAAACTATGTTTTACCTGCTGATGATGCCGGGAGATAAGCCTTTCAAGACAAAGGAGCTGTCAGCGCAGATCGGAAGCGCACGGTTATCCTTTGCGGAAGAAGCGTTTATGGAAGAATTTTTAGACATTACGCCGGGCTCCGTGAGTATTATGGGACTTATGAATGACAAAGAAAACAAAGTCAGACTGCTGGTGGATGAGGATGTGTTAAAGGGAGAATATTTAGGCTGTCATCCCTGCATCAACACATCCAGCCTGCGGCTTAAAACTAAGGATGCCTTCGGACCGGTGCTGAAAGCCATGCATCATGACATGACGGTGGTGACCTTAAAGGGTGAAGAAGCATAAAATCAGAAACATGCACAGAAGTGACATATCCTGTCGGGACAGGATGATAAACTGGAAACAGAAAGGGGCGGCGTATGTACAGAGAGCATACCAAAGTTATAAAAATAGGCGACAGGGTAATCGGAGGGGGAAATCCTGTTTTGATACAGTCCATGACGAACACCCCCACGGAGGATGTGGAGAAAACGGTAGCCCAGATTAAACGTCTGGAAAAAGCAGGCTGCGAAATTATCCGCTGTACGGTACCGACCATGGAAGCTGCGAAAGCGGTAGCGGAAATTAAAAAGCAGATAACCATTCCTCTGGTGGCGGATATTCACTTTGATTACAGGATGGCAATCGCCGCCATGGAAAACGGGGCGGATAAAATCCGCATCAACCCGGGCAATATCGGCAGCAGGGAAAAGGTACTCAGTGTGGTAAAAGAGGCAAAGGACAGAAATGTTCCCATCCGTATCGGGGTAAACAGCGGCTCTCTGGAAAAAGAATTAGTGGAGAAATATCACGGTGTAACGGCGGAAGGCATTGTGGAAAGCGCTCTTTCCAAAGTGCAGCTCATTGAGGACATGGGATATGACAATCTGGTGGTCAGCATTAAATCTTCGGATGTAATGATGTGCATCAAGGCACATGAAATTCTGGCAAAAAAAACAAACTATCCCCTGCATGTGGGCATTACGGAGTCCGGTACGGTATGGTCCGGCAATATCAAGTCCGGTATAGGGCTTGGCGTTATTTTATATGAAGGAATTGGTGACACCATCCGTGTATCCTTAAGCGGTGACCCGGTGGAAGAAGTGAAAACCGCAAAACTGCTGCTCAGAACCCTGGGACTGCGTAAAGGCGGCATTGAAGTGGTTTCCTGTCCGACCTGCGGCAGAACCAAGATTGACTTAATCGGTCTGGCAAACAAGGTGGAAGAAATGGTAGCCGATTATCCGCTGGATATCAAGGTGGCGGTTATGGGCTGTGTGGTAAACGGTCCCGGGGAAGCAAAAGAGGCGGATTTGGGAATTGCAGGCGGAATCGGAGAAGGGCTTCTTATAAAAAAAGGCGAAGTGGTGAAGAAAATCCCCGAGGCAGAGTTTATTTCCACACTGAAACAGGAGCTTGACCACTGGAACGAATAACCGGCAGCAGAAGTGAACATGACGGAAACAGTGGAACATGACGGAAGAAGTGGAACATGACGGAAACAGTGGAACATGACAGAAGCAGGAAACAAAAACTGGCAGCCATAACAGAATTAAAATGCGGGATGCCGCATGCACAAGGAACAGGGACGATAAGAATGAGTAAAGCGTTTTTGGAAGTTTTTGCGGGACTGAAGCTGCCCACGCAGGTAGGCAGACAGTTCGAGGATGTGGAAGTGCTGAAAATCACCAGCACCTCCAAAAAGGATTTTTTACGGATTTATATTTCCAGTGAACATCTGATTCCCAAGGAAATTGTATATAAAGCAGAAAATGAAATAAAGAACCAGCTGTTTAAGAACAACGACCTGACGGTAAAGATGTACGAAAGATTTCATCTTTCCAGCCAGTATACGCCGCAAAACCTGATGGATGCCTACTGGGAGAGCATTCTTTTGGAATTCCGGCAGTACGACCATATTATGTATATTGCGTTGCGGGGGGCGGAGATTACCTATCCGGACAGTGCGAAGATTTTGCTTACCGTAGAGGAAAGCGTGCTCACCAAAAGTAAGGAAGAGGAAATGCTCCGCATTCTGAACAAGGTGTTCCAGGAGCGCTGCGGCGTGGATGTGGTAATTAAATTTGACTATAGAGAGCCGGTGGAAAGCAGGTTTGCCGAAGAAGAGGAAAAGAAGCTTTCCATGGAAGTAGCGGAAATTGCGGCGAGACTGCGTGCCTTAAACGGCAGGGACGATGACGGAAGCGGTCAGCAGAGTGCCGTACAGACTGTCACAGCGGACGGTAAAAATACAAATGACTCAAACAGTCAAAATGGCGCAAAGGCGGGTAGTACACAGGCAGGTCAGGCATCCGGAAAAACAGGAAGCGCTGCTGCCAAAGCAGGCGACGGCAGAGGAAGTGTTTCGGCGGGAGCCGGAAACCGGAATGCCGGCGGAAAAGGTTTTCCCCAGAAGGGCGGCTTCAAAGGCAAGGGCGACCGTTTTTACGGCGGTGACGGCAAAAAAGGCATCAGGCGTTCCGACAATCCGGACGTGGTGTATGGCAGGGACTTTGACAAAGAAGTTACGAAAATAGTGGATATTATCGGAGAAATCGGAGAAGTAACCATCCGCGGAAGGGTGACGTCACTGGAAGTCCGGGAGCTTAAAAATAACGAAAAATCCATTTTGATTTTTGCGGTGACGGACTTTACGGATACCATTTCCGCCAAGGTGTTCTGTCCCAATGAGTTTGCAAAAGAACTGGCTGGCGAACTTGCGGTGGGTAAATTTATCAAGGTGGACGGTATTGCCATGCTGGACAAGTTTGACCATGAATTATCCATCGGCTCCATTGCCGGTATCAAAAAAATCCCGGATTTTACCACGACACGTTCTGACCACAGTGTGAAAAAGAGAGTGGAGCTGCACTGTCATACCAAGATGAGCGACATGGACGGTGTTTCCGAAGCCAAGGACATTGTAAAACGCGCTTACAAATGGGGACATCCCGCCATTGCCATTACCGACCACGGCGTAGTGCAGGGCTTCACGGATGCCAACCATGTGTGGGACGATTTATATAAGGCAGAGAAAAACGCACGCAAGGAAAAGGGCGAACCGGCGCCGGACAAGCAGGATTTTTTCAAGGTAATTTACGGTGTGGAAGCCTACATCGTGGACGACTTAAAGGAAATTACCAACAACGACAAGGGACAGGAAATTGCCGGCACGACCTTTGTGGTATTTGATATCGAAACCACGGGCTTTTCTCCCGTACATAATAAAATCATTGAAATCGGCGCCGTAAAAGTAAAGGACGGCAGGATTACAGACCGTTTTTCCACATTCATTAACCCGAAGGTTCCCATACCTTTTGCCATTGAAAAGCTGACCAGCATAAATGACAGCATGGTGGCGGATGCACCGGAAATCGAAACGGTGCTGCCGCAGTTTTTAAGCTTCTGCGAGGATGCCGTGCTGGTAGCGCACAATGCTTCCTTCGATACGGGGTTTATCCGGGAAAATGCCAAAAGACTTTCCCTGCCGGCGGATTTTACCTATCTGGATACCATGATCATGTCCAGAGTTCTTCTGCCGGAGCAGAACAAACATACCCTGGATGCTTTGTGCAAGGTGTTCAATGTTTCTCTGGAAAATCACCACAGGGCGGTGGACGATGCGGAAGCAACGGCGCATATTTTCCTGCATTTTATGAAGATGATGGAAGAGCAGGGCTTAAAGACGCTGGCGGAAATGAATACCTTTGCCAGGCCGTCCGATGAAAACATTGCCCGACTGCATTCCTACCACTGCATTATTTTAGCGAAAAACGATTTGGGACGTATCAACATGTACCGGCTGATATCCATGTCCCACTTAAAATATTTCAGCCGCCAGCCCAAGATACCGAAGAGTGCCATCAACAAGTACAGGGACGGTCTTATCATCGGCAGCGCCTGCGAAGCGGGAGAGCTGTACCGGGCGCTTTTAGAGGACAGGGGCGAAGAGGAAATAGCGGGTATTGTGGATTTTTACGACTATCTGGAAATCCAGCCCTGCGGTAACAATGCCTTTATGATTGACTCTCCCAAGCATCCGGATATCAATTCCGTTGAGGATATTCAGGACATCAACCGAAGGATTGTAAGACTGGGCGAGCAGTTCAACAAACCGGTCGTGGCAACCTGCGATGTGCATTTCTTGGACCCGGAGGACGAAGTGTACCGCCGTATTATCATGGCGGGCAAGGGCTTTGACGATGCGGACAACCAGGCTCCGCTGTACCTGCGCACCACGGAGGAAATGTTAGAGGAGTTCCAGTATCTCGGCAGCGAAAAGGCAGAGGAAATTGTCATTACCAACACCAATATGATTGCGGATATGATAGAGACCATTGCCCCGGTGCGCCCGGATAAATGTCCTCCCGTCATTCCCGATTCCGACAAGACGCTGACCGCCATCTGCTACAACAGGGCTCACGAAATTTACGGGGATACTCTGCCCAAAATCGTAGAAGACCGTCTGGAAAAGGAACTGCATTCCATTATTACCAACGGATTTGCGGTTATGTATATCATTGCCCAGAAGTTAGTGTGGAAGTCCGTGGAGGACGGCTACTTAGTAGGCTCCCGTGGTTCCGTAGGTTCCTCCCTGGTGGCGTTTATGGCAGGTATTACGGAGGTTAACTCCTTAAGCGCCCATTACCGCTGCCCCAAGTGCCGGTATTACGATTTCGATTCCCCGGAGGTAAAGGCGTTTGCCGGCAATGCCGGATGCGACATGCCGGATAAGGTGTGCCCGGTCTGCGGAGAGCCGTTAATCAAGGACGGCTTTGACATTCCGTTTGAAACCTTCTTAGGATTTAAGGGTGATAAGGAACCTGATATCGACTTAAACTTCTCCGGTGAATACCAGAGCAAGGCGCACAAATACACGGAAGTTATTTTCGGCGCCGGACAGACCTTCCGTGCCGGTACCATTGCGACCCTTGCGGACAAAACCGCATTCGGTTATGTAAAGAATTATTATGAGGAGAGAGGCATCCACAAGAGAACCTGTGAAATCAACCGGATTACCCAGGGATGTACCGGCGTCCGGAGAAGTACCGGACAGCACCCCGGCGGTATCATTGTGCTTCCCATGGGACAGGACATCAACTCCTTTACCCCGGTGCAGCATCCGGCAAACGATATGACAACGGATACGGTAACGACCCATTTCGATTACCATTCCATTGACCACAACCTGTTAAAGCTTGACATACTCGGACACGATGATCCTACCATGATTCGTATGCTGCAGGATTTAACGGGCATCGACCCCACGAAAATCCCTCTGGACGACAAGGCGGTTATGTCCCTGTTCCAGAATACGGAAGCGCTTGGCATCACGCCGTCCCAGATAAGCGGTACGCCGGTGGGCTCCTTAGGTATCCCGGAATTCGGTACGGATTTCGTTATCCAGATGCTTCTTGACACAAAGCCCAAACAGTTTTCCGACTTAATCCGTATTTCCGGTCTGGGTCACGGAACGGACGTATGGCTGGGCAATGCGCAGACCCTTATTTTAGAGGGAAAAGCCACCATTTCCACGGCTATCTGCTGTCGAGACGATATTATGATTTACCTGATCAACCAGGGCGTGGAAAGCTCCCTTTCCTTTACCATCATGGAGAGCGTGCGTAAGGGAAAAGGCCTAAAGCCGGAGTGGGAAGCAGCCATGAAGGAAAAGAATGTTCCCGACTGGTACATCTGGTCCTGCAAAAAGATTAAATACATGTTCCCGAAGGCGCACGCGGCGGCGTACGTTATGATGGCATGGCGAATTGCCTATTGCAAAATCAACTATCCGCTGGCGTATTATGCGGCCTATTTCAGTATCCGCGCCAAGGCGTTTTCCTATGAGCTGATGTGCCAGGGGCAGCAGCACTTAGAGGCGATTATGAAGGATTACAAATCCCGTATGGACAGCCTTTCCAATAAGGAAAAGGATGCCTACGGCGATATGAAAATCGTACAGGAAATGTATGCCAGAGGCTTTGAATTTACGCCCATTGATATTTTCAGCGCCCAGTCAAGACTGTTCCAGATTGTGGACGGCAAGCTGATGCCTTCCTTAAACAGCATCGACGGTCTGGGTGAAAAAGCGGCGGATGCCATTGTGGAAGCAGCCAAGGACGGTCCGTTCTTAAGTAAGGATGATTTCAAGCAGAGAACCAAGGTGAGCGGCACTATCATCGAACTGATGGACAGCCTGCACCTGCTCGGAAAGCTGCCGGAGTCCAACCAGATAAGCCTGTTCGACTTTGTGTAAAAGCCGATACGGCAATTTTTATCATTCTCTGTGTTGACAAACGGAAAGCTTGTGGCTATAATGTGACTAATTCCTAACAAAACAGTAAATGCGATGAAGAGAAGAGTACCATCATTAAGACCTACAGAGAGTTGCCGGAGGCTGAGAGGCGCAGGAGAGATGAATGGGAAGTACATCTCGGAGCAGCAGACCGAAATGCCCTGCAAAGTAGACTCTGCCGGCCGGCACCGATAGCAGCCATGGTTGTAATAAGATGATAATCTTACGCATACCAAGAAAGCCGTAAATCGTGAGGTTTACGGGAACGAAGGTGGTACCACGGGCTTATACCTGTCCTTTCTTTACAGAGAGGACAGGTTTTTTTGTTATGGTAACAAGGCGGGCAGGTACTGCCTGCACAATAGAAAAAAGGAGAGCAAAAATGAAAATCTATGAAGAATTACAGGCAAGAGGCCTGCTGGCACAGGTAACGAACGAAGAAGAAATCCGTGAAATGATCAATAACGGCAAGGCCACCTTTTACATTGGTTTTGACTGTACGGCAGACAGTCTGACAGCCGGACATTTTATGGCGCTTACTCTTATGAAAAGACTGCAGATGGCAGGAAACAAGCCCATAGCCTTAATCGGCGGCGGTACTACCATGATCGGTGACCCCTCCGGTCGGACCGATATGAGAAAAATGCTTACCAGAGAGGACATTGAACACAATGCGGCATGCTTTAAGCGTCAGATGGAGAGATTTATTGATTTCTCCGAAGGTAAGGCACTTATGGTAAACAATGCCGACTGGCTGCTTAATTTAAACTATGTTGACCTGCTCCGTGAGGTAGGTCCCTGCTTTTCCGTAAACAATATGCTGCGTGCCGAATGCTATAAGCAGCGTATGGAGAAGGGCTTAAGCTTTCTGGAATTTAACTACATGATTATGCAGAGCTATGACTTCTACTACATGTTCCAGAAATACAATTGTAATATGGAATTCGGCGGAGACGACCAGTGGAGCAATATGTTAGGCGGTACCGAACTGATTCGAAAGAAACTGGGCAAAGATGCACATGCCATGACCATTACACTGTTAACCGACTCCCAGGGAAAGAAGATGGGAAAAACCGCAGGAAATGCCGTATGGTTAGACCCCAACAAGACCTCTCCCTTCGAGTTCTACCAGTACTGGAGAAACGTGGGCGATGCCGATGTCCTGAAATGCTTACGGATGCTGACCTTCCTTCCTTTAGAGCAGATTGACGAAATGGACAAATGGGAAGGCAGCCAGTTAAATCAGGCAAAGGAAATCCTGGCATACGAGCTGACGAACCTGGTTCACGGCGAAGAAGAAGCTAAGAAAGCACAGGAAAGCGCAAAAGCACTGTTCTCCGGAAGCATTGCCGGGGAAATGCCCGAAGCAAAGCTTACCGAGGCAGATTTCCAGGACGGCTCCATTGATATCATGGGCGTGCTGGTAAAGGCAGGCTTATGTGCATCCCGTTCCGAAGCAAGACGTGCCGTAGAGCAGGGTGGTGTTACCGTAGCGGATGAAAAGGTAACAGACATCAAAACCGCATATGCACCGGAGCAGTTTGACGGTGACGGACTTGTGGTAAAACGAGGCAAGAAAAACTTCAAACGTGTGAAGATGTAAGCATAATGAAAGCTCCCCTTTCATACAATTTATTAAGTATGGAAGGGGATTTTTTTATGGACTTGATGGTAAATAAAGAATATGACTTGTACAAGGACATACAGGAAAGATGCCGTGGGGAAATCTACATAGGGGTGGTAGGACCGGTGCGTACCGGCAAATCCACGTTTATTAAACGCTTCATGGATGTCTGTGTGCTTCCCTTTATGGAAGATGAGCATGAAAAGGAAAGGGCAAAGGACGAACTGCCGCAGAGTGCGGGAGGAAAGACCATTACGACCACGGAGCCGAAATTCATTCCGAAGGAAGCTGCCGCCGTGCATCTTGGCGGGGACGTGGAGGCAAAGGTAAGGCTCATTGACTGTGTGGGCTACATGGTGGAGGGCGCCACCGGCCACATGGAAGAAAATACGGAGCGTATGGTAAAAACGCCCTGGTCGGATACGGAAATTCCGTTTACGCAGGCAGCAGGCATCGGCACGGATAAGGTCATTCACGACCATTCCACCATAGGACTTGTGGTTACCACGGACGGCAGCTTCGGGGAACTCCCGAGAGCGGCGTATCTGGATGCGGAAGAAAAGACCATTCTGGCATTAAAGAAGCTGCGTAAGCCGTTTCTGGTGCTGCTTAATTCCGAGAAGCCCTATGCAGACGAAACAAAGGCGATGGCGGAAGAAATCGGAGAGAAATATAAGGTGGCGGTCCGTCCGGTCAACTGTGCCCAGTTAAAAATGGATGACATACATAGCATCATGGAACAGATACTTTATGAATTCCCGGTTTCCCGCATGGAGTTTTTTATGCCGAAGTGGGTGGAGATGTTAAGCCTCGACAATCCCATGAAGAAGGAAATGGTGGGAGCGGTAAAAAACATCATGAAGGCAGTAAATTCCGTCCGGGATATCCGCAGCATGCAGGTGGATGGCAGGGTGCCGGTGGAAAGCCGGTACATAAAACGGCTGAAAACAGAAAACATCAATCTTGCGGACGGCAGTGTGAAGCTGCAGATGGATGTGGACAACAGCTTTTATTATGAAATGCTGAGCGATTTGGTAGGGGACGAAATCAGCGGCGAATACCAGCTTATTACCAAATTAAAAGAGCTCTCCGCCATGAAAAAAGAATATGCCAAGGTGCTGCAGGCGGTACAGTCCGTACGGCAGAAGGGTTACGGTGTGGTAACACCGGAAAGGGAGGAAATCAGTCTGGCAAAGCCGGAGTTAATCCGTCACGGCAACAAGTTTGGCGTCAAAATCAAGGCGGAAAGTCCGTCCATTCACATGATACGCGCTAACATCGAAACGGAAATTGCGCCCATTGTGGGAACGGAGGAGCAGGCACAGGATTTAATACGCTATATCAACGAAGCGGACAGCCGGGAAGAAGGCATCTGGGAAACCAACATCTTCGGCAAAACCGTGGAGCAGCTTGTGGATGACGGCATCACCGGTAAAATTTCCATGATAGGCGAAGAAAGCCAGGTGAAACTGCAGGACACCATGCAGAAAATCGTCAATGACATGAACGGCGGAATGGTGTGTATTATTATATAAGTAAGGCATGAAAGAGGCGGGATTTTTCCTACGCAGACGCGCTTACGCTTAGTAGTCACCGTAGCGGCACATAAGGTGTCAAAGTACGACACCTAAGTGCCGACGGCGACTAAAAGTCTGCTTTAGGAAAAATGCCCGCCTTCTTAATATGCCGGAGGGAGAAGCGCTAAGAGGTGTGTTTGGCGAAAAAGCCTGTTGATGAAGGAACACGCGCAAGCGAGTTCGCTCAAGTATTATAGGCATATGGAAGCGATTTTAATTCCATACAGAAATACGCTAAAAAACAAAGAAAAAGGAAATGTTGGAACAGACAGGAAGCAAGGAAGCCAGAAATAGATATGGATTAGCAAAGAAAAAAGGCAATAAATGAAGCATAAGTGAAAAGCGACAGAAGGTGCGAAAAGCATTTTCTGCTACCTCTTTCAACATTTAAAATGATAATGTAAAAGTAAGTGTTTGTTTAAGATAGTAATTTGAAAAAAGTTGATACTAAAAAAACGAAATACACAAAAACTACAAGAAAAACTGATAAAATAAAAAAAACGGAAAATAAGAGGTAGCTAAGAATGAAAAAAATTTTAATTATAGAAGATGATTTGGATATTCAAGAGCTGATACAGTTTTTTTTAGAGGATCAAGGGTATGAAGTGATTACGGTATCTGATGGAATAGATGGTATTGCGGTTTTTCTGAAAGAACAAATTGACTTGATACTGCTCGATATTTTACTTCCTAAAATGGATGGGTATGCAGTTTGTGAACTAATACGAAAAGAATCGGAAGTACCAATCATTATGATAAGTGCATTGGGAAGAGAAGAAGACCAGATAAAGGGATTTGAAATGCAAATAGATGACTATATCCCCAAGCCGATTTCTCTTCCAATTATGATAAAAAAAATAGAAGCTGTTCTGCGTAGATATGAAGGAGTAGATATAACAAAAGATCACGAGTTAAAATACAGAGAGATAATATTGATTGTAGGAAATTATCAAGTGAAAATAGGGAAAAAGTTAATTGATTTGACACAGAAAGAATATGAAATTTTGAAAGAATTGATTGAAAATCAGGGATGCGTGATAACAAGAGAGAGCTTTTTAAATCGTCTATGGAAATATGAATTTGAAGGTGAAGAACGTGCAGTTGACAATCATATCAAAAATTTGCGGAGAAAATTGGGAAAAGCAGGGGATTATATAAAAACGGTAAGAGGGGTGGGGTATCGAATTGATAAAGCTAATTAGAGAACATTTGTCTACAAAAATATTTATAATTACAGTATGCTTATTGATTACTGTTGGTAGTGCGATTTATGGAATGGTTGCATTGGGGATGTCACGGAGCTATTTTTTAGAGTTGGATAGAAGTTTGAGTAATCAGACGGAAAAAATGGTACTTCAATTATCGAATACTTCAGTGCAGGAAATAGATGGAATATTAAAAATGTTTGCATTGGAGCATGGGATTTCTATTGTCTTAAAAGATAGTGACGAAAAGGTACTTGGTATATATGGAGATATGGAATATTCACTGGCTCCTGGAACAGATGTAGAAGATATTCTGTTAGGCAGTGGGATAACGGAATCTTATTCCTGTAAGTTAACGAATGGAAAAACATATTGGATTCAAGTGTTTGGAAACAAGGAGAAAGTAAATATTGGACTGGAATCATTAAAAAGAATTTTACCTATGTTGGGGGCTATTACTTTTTTGGCAGCATTAGCTATTGCTGCTTTATACACAAAATATATTACGCGTTCAATTTTAAAGGTGAGTGAAGTTTCAAAAAAAATGGCAAATCTTGATTTTCGAGTTCGATATACAGAAGACCGGAGGGACGAGATTGGAATTTTGGGAGAAAATCTGAACGAACTTTCGGAAAAATTAGAGAGTGCTTTGGATGAATTGAAAGAAAAAAATACTGATTTAGAGAAAAGCATCAAACTTGAGCAGCAACTGGAACAACAACAAATGGCTTTTTTTTCAGCTGTTTCGCATGAATTAAAAACTCCGATTACAATTCTAAAAGGACAAATTCAGGGAATGTTATTAGAAGTAGGGGGATATAAAGACCGAGATAGATATTTAAAACGTTCTTTTGAAGTAGCTAATTCCATGGAGAATATGGTGCAGGAAATTCTGTATGTTTCAAAAATTAGAACATCGGGATTTGAGTTGAAATTGATAGATATACCACTTCACCAACTTGTTGAGAATGTGATTAAGGAACAGGAAGATATGGCTATTGATAGGGGATTACAGTTTCATATACGAATAGAAGAATCAACTTGGATACGGGCAGATGAAGCTCTTTTCACGAAGGTCATAAGTAATGTGGTAGGAAATGCAATTAAATATACGAATGAGGATGGAAATATATGGGTTGGAGTGTATAAAAGAGGTGAAGAAATAATTTTTTGGATTGAAAATGAAACGGAATCTATTGATGAGAAAGAAATTCCAAAATTATGTGATGCATTTTATCGTATTGATAAATCCAGAAATAAAAGAACTGGTGGAAGCGGCTTGGGATTATATATTACAAAAATGATTTTAGAACAGCATCAGTTTCCTTATTGTATTGAAAATACAGAAAAAGGCATAAAAGTGGAAATAAGATGTTATGAACCAACCAGAAGGCTGTTGTGACGGAAAATCACAACAGCCTTTTTATACATATAAAATACATAAAAAAAACGGGAAAATC
>ERZ1026846.1164-NODE-1164-length-17558-cov-3.560475_pt1 | contig 17558 bp, 13 predicted proteins | sample MGYA00380153_ERZ1026846 | MGnify/ENA primary metagenome ERZ1026846 (study PRJEB33269, sample SAMEA4719789) | human gut metagenome | biome: human-associated habitat; feature: organic feature; material: feces | place: Cameroon | collected 2013-10 ... | reverse complement strand
AATTTCATCCAGGGCCTTTTTCTTGTTCTTCCAGCCCTGATTTACATCCACTGCAATCGGCAGGTCGCTCACTTCGCGGATTGCCCGTATCATCTCCCTGTCACGCGGCGTTCCCAGCTTGACCTTCAGAATCTTGAACTGGCCCACAACCTCACGGGTCTTGAGTTTTACCATCTCGTCAGTGTCAATGCCGATAGTGTATGTCGTATTCGGTGTTTTCTCCGGATTCAGGCCCAGCATCCTGTGCCACGGCGCACCGATAATCTTGCCCACAAGGTCGTGCAGGGCAATGTCTACGGCTGCCTTCGCAGCGGAATCTCCGGGAGAAAGACTGTCAATGTAAGTGAGGATGTCATCCAGGCAGAACGGGTCAGGGAACTGCTCCAGATTCACCTTTTTCAGAAAAGTGCATACGCTGTCCACCGACTGTCCGAGGTAAGGCGGCATTGACGCTTCCCCATAGCCGGTATATCCGTCATAGTCGATTCTGACCTGGACGTCAGGAGTGGTGCTTCGCGAAAACGACGAGACGGTGAACACATGCTTCAGTTTCAGTTCATAAGGCTCGAATGAAAGCTTCATCCTGGCCCTTCCGCTGACATTGAAATTTACGGATTTGTTGTCTTCTGTCAGGTCAAGCCCTTTGGCTAGGGTTGTTCCGGTGCTCAGGAGTCCGGCACCGACAGCTGCCAGGGCGCCTGTTTTAAGAAATTCTCGGCGTTTCATGCTTTTCAGGTGTTTCTGCAAACATACCTAAAAATGGCCGGAAATACTAGTCCGGCCATTGAAAAAACAAATATGTCTGAAAACCGATTCTACAGTTTTGTGATGTCAATGAATTCGCCACGCTCTCTCTGTTCTTTAATCTGTCTCTCGAAAGCACGACGTTTGGAAGCATCGATGCTTTTTCTGGAAATGATGTTTGGAACTGCTACGCCTATTGCGATGGCTCCGATTATCAGAGAAGCATTGAGACCATTTACTCCGGAGCATACGAAGTTGCTCATCTGTTCACTTGTCGTACCTGAGACCATGATGAGGGAGTAGAGGCAACGGTACATGAGTACTCCCGGCACCATTGGAATTACGCTTGAGATGGCAATCACCTGATGTGGAGTGTGGAAAACATGAGCTGCCTTGATACAGATGACTGAAATAAGGGCAGATCCGACAAGCGAACCGATTATACCTCCCTGCCCGAGACTGAAAGAACAGTACATGTCTGGGTGAAGGCTTACGAAATTCCTGGTACAGACAGCGATGATGCCGCCGAGGGCAACGACAGGAAGAAGCCTTGTAGGGATGTTGAAAATCATTGAAAATCCCATTGCGGAAATTGCGGCTGCGACAGCATACATCCAATACGGGTGCTCCGGAACCATCGGGATGGACATGATGTCCGGCGCGAAGTGGAAGGTCAGACTGCAGACTTTCAATGCCAGCAGGATTCCGAAGGCCATTCCGAACATCATCATCATGGTGTTGATGGCCCTTTCCAGACCCATTCTGAAATTGGTATCCAGCATATCATCCACAAAGTTGATGAGCGGAACTCCTGGTACGATGAACAGTGCACATGCGAGAAGCGGGTGGAGCGGAGTTGTAGTCCACGCAGGGAGATATGTGGTGAGCCATGCTACCATTGTGGAAACGAAGGCAGCAATGGCGATGGAAAAATATTTATTGACACCGAGCTTGTTGAAAGTGGCGCGACAGTTGAATCCGAGGAAGGCAGCGAGCGACGCGTAGAGGAATGCAATCCAGTCGCAGCCGAACTGGATGCAGAATCCGCCGCAGGCCAATGCTGCACCGGCGGAAGTCACCAGTTGGTTGTAGTTGCGTGGCCTTTCGGCGATTTTCTCCAGTTCCTTCTCGTATTGTTCAGCGGAGAAATGCTTGCGCACGGCCTTGTATGTGAGGTGGCTGATGGCTTCGATGGTAGTGAAGTTGATGCCGTCTTTGACTCGTTTCTGGAATTTCGTGAAAGAGTGGGCTTCGTCGCTGAAGTTTACCATCAGGATGTTATGGTCAATGAAAATATGGAGGTTTTCCTCGTTGAAACCGAGGAAAAGAGCTGCTCTTACCATGTTTCTGCGGATTCGGTTAGTGTCCGCTGCGCTTTCCAGCAAAAGCTGTCCGGTCCTGAGCAGCAGGTCCAGCCTTTTTCTCAATGACAGCAACTGGTTGTCGGCTTTGTTTTTCTGAAGATTTTCGTGGATGTCTTTTACGTTCTCCATCGCCTTGATTTCGGCCTGTGTCAGGTTCAGGCCTTCTGTAGCGTTCGCCATCATTTCCGGCGATGCCTGCAGTTTGTATGATTCGCTCATGATGTTGTGTTCACTAATTTCGCTACAAATTTACATGGTCTTTATCTATCGGCAAAATATAAAACGGATAACATTGACCTTTATTTGAAGAATAGTTACATGCTACTGGTGGCTTTTCAATAGTTTTTATTTAATTTTGTAAATTGGTCGGGGCAATGGTGCTTCCGGCAGCAAGAAGTTTTGAAATGGAAAGAAAGACTAGAGTAAGATTTGCTCCGTCACCTACCGGCCCTCTTCATATGGGCGGTGTCAGGACGGCACTTTACAATTACCTGTTCGCTAAGCAGAACGGAGGAGATTTCATAATCAGAATCGAAGACACTGACTCCCACAGATTCGTTCCGGGAGCGGAAAAATATATCATTGAAGCACTCAACTGGTGCGGCATTCATCCTGATGAGGGTGTGGATGAAAACGGAAACGTAGTGGAAACACCGTCCGAGAGGCATCCTCACGCGCCATACCGCCAGTCCCAGAGAAAAGGAATCTACCGCAAGTTCGCTGACCAGCTTATCGAGAATGGTTATGCATACTATGCCTTCGATACCGCAGAGGAACTTGACGCGAAACGCGCTGAGTCCGAGGCTGCCGGAAAGACTTTCATCTACAATCAGGAAACAAGGATGGAGCTTCGCAATTCCCTTACTCTCCCTGAGGATGAGGTAAAGAAACTGCTGGAGACCACAGACAGCTGGACCATCCGCTTCAAGATGCCTAACGATACTGTCGTGAAGATGGACGACCTTATCCGCGGTCACATCGAGGTCAATACTGATACCCTGGATGACAAGGTTCTCTGGAAGAGGGCTGACGAACTTCCTACATATCACCTGGCAAATATTGTGGATGACCATCTTATGGAAATTACCGAGGTTATCCGCGGTGAAGAATGGCTTCCGTCATTGCCGCTCCACTATATGCTTTACAAGGCTTTCGGATGGGAGGACACAATGCCGCGTTTCGCGCACCTTTCACTCCTCCTGAAACCGGATGGAAAGGGCAAACTCAGTAAACGTGACGGCGACAGGCTCGGATTCCCTGTCTTCCCGCTCAGATGGGTCAATGCCGAAGGTGAGGTTTCCCACGGCTACCGTGAGGACGGCTATTTCCCTGAAGCATTTGTGAACATGCTTGCAATGCTCGGATGGAATCCGGGAACAGAGCAGGAGATCTTCAGCATTGATGAACTTGTAAAGGTCTTCTCTCTCGACCGCGTCATCAAGTCCGGCGCCCGTTTCAATCCTGAGAAGGCAAAGTGGTACAACAAGGAGTATCTCCGCATGAAGTCCGACGACGAACTCACTGACCTGTTTGTTCCGGTTCTCGAGGAGCACGGAATCAATGTCGTGGAGTGTCCTGCATGTGCATTGACGGCAGGCGCTCAGTTCGCCGGCAAAGGCGTTGACTTCAAGAATCATATCGTTACTAAGGAATATGTCCATGACGTCGTCGCTTTTGTTAAGGAAAGGGCTTCTTTCGTCAAGGATATCTGGCTGAATGCATCCTGTCTGTTCGTTTCACCGCTCGAATATGAGAAATCCGGTGTCAAGTCAGGCGCTGCGGCAGAGGCTGCCAAGCCGGCTGACCCGAGACGTGCCGCTGACCCTCGTGCAAAGGTTTATGATGATACGCTTACGGCTCCGTTTCTGGCGAAAGATGCCGACAAGTTCTGGAAACCTGAAGGCTATCAGCCTGCATATCAGGTGACTGAGCATGTCTGCGGATTCGATGGCGCATTCACGAAGGAAAACATTGAACCATATCTTGAAGATTATATCCGCGAGCAGGGCTGGCCTATGGGCAAGGTCATGAACTGCATCCGTCTGGCTATTACAGGAGCTGCCAGTGGCCTCGGAATCGCTGATATCCTTTCGTTTATCGGCAAGGATGAGTTCAAGGCCCGTATGGCTTATGCCGGAGAGAGATTGGGCAGGGAATAGTTATGATGGCTCAAGTTCTGCATAAGCGGGACTTGAGTTGTCAGTTTAGTCTGATTATGATGGACTCAATACTCAGGTGAGTTTTGCAGTTCGCACCATATATTATTCATTGTTAAAGTTTGTTTTTATGACAATCGGTATTTGCAGCGACCACGCTGGTTTTGACTACAAAAGTCGTCTCATTCCTTATCTTGAAAAGATGGGTTATGCAGTAGAGGATTTCGGCACTCATTCTACTGAGAGCATGGATTATCCGGATGTTGCGCATCCTTTGGCTGAGGCTGTTGAAAGTGGCAAGGTTGATTGTGGAATTGCAATGTGCGGTACAGGCAATGGAATGGCTATGACTCTGAACAAACATCAGGGAATTCGTGCCGGTCTTGCGTGGGGTACTGAAATCGGACGTCTGGTAAAGGCCCACAACAATGCCAATGTGCTTGTTATGCCTGCCCGTTTCATTTCTTTCAGAATGGTTCAGGCGATTACCAAGGTATGGCTTGAGACTCCTTTTGAGGGTGGACGTCACGAAAGACGCATCGAGAAAATAGCTTGTCGCTAATTTTTTTGCACTGTCTGTAATATCCGGTATCGTCTGGATGTTGCAGGCGGATTCTGACAGATTTACATTAACGGTTATCTATTGCTGATGGCATTGATCTTAAGCAAAGAAAATATAAATGGGTTGGTCCTCTCCGGAAACATTGATGATTATCCGGAGGGGATTATTCTTCCTATAGACAAGCCTTACCGCTGGACATCGGCTGATGTCATCCGTAAGGTCAAATGGTGTGCATGCAGGCATTTCCATAAGAAGAATCTGAAAGTCGGTCACGCCGGCACTCTGGACCCGCTTGCGACCGGTGTGCTGTTGGTATGCATCGGTAAGGCCACGAAGCTGGCCGAGGACCTGCAGAAGCATGAGAAAGAGTACGTTGCGGGAATAACGTTCGGCGCCACGACTCCGTCTTATGACTTGGAAAAGGAGATTGATGCGAGGTATCCTGTGGATGGCGTGAGTGAGGAGTCGCTTCGCCGCGTGCTTCCTGGATTCCTTGGCGAGCAGGAGCAGGTCGCCCCACTTTTTTCCGCAAAGTCTGTGGATGGCGTGCGTGCCTATGAGCTCGCCCGCAAGGAGTGGAAACGGATGCAGGAGCAGAAGGCGGAGCAGGTCGAGGCAGAGGTCAATGCCAGTGTGGCGGAGGCTTCCGCTTCCGAAGGTCAGGCTGTCGGCTTCGACCATTCAGCCGTGGAGACGCTAAGCAAGCAACTCATCAATATCATTGACATTGACCTTATCCGTTTCTGTCCTGACGGCATTCCCGCCGACAGTCTCGAGCAGTGCGACGACTGTCTTCACAATCCCGACGGTTCGGTGAATCTCCGCAACAGCCGCATCAATGTGACTGACAACAGTTCGCTCGGTCTGCCTCATGCGGACATCCGTGTCGCATGTTCCAAAGGTACTTATATCAGGGCGTTGGCCCGTGACCTCGGGGAGGCACTCGGCTCCGGTGCCCATCTTGACGGCTTGCGCAGGACGCGTACCGGCGGCTTCCGTGCCGATGACGCACTGACCGTCGGACAGGCTGTGTCCGTTCTCCAGGCCAATGCCGCAGAGTGATTTCCCTATGGTTCTGAACAGAATTTTTACAGATAAGGAGTTCGGGCCGATAATGGTCCGGAAGAATTCCCGCAGCCGCTCCATCAGCATCCGTGTACGTGCTTCTGAAGGGCGGACGGGCTGCCGTATTTCTGTAACTGTCCCGTATTCCCGCACCCTGCAGGATGGCATCGATTATCTCAACACCCGCCGGGACTGGGTCCGTGAGGCGTTGAGGAAGCAGGAAAAGGTCAATGCCAGTGCGCAGATTCATGATGGCTTCGTCATGCGTACCCTCTTGTCCCAGATTGTTTTCCGTCCTTCCGGAGATGTTTCGCCAGTCTTGCATTCGGACGCGGCTTCAACTGGAAAACTGAGTTTCAAGGTCCGCTCCTCTGTCATTGACAACCCTCAAGACAGCGGTCGTCTGTGGCTCAGCCTCGACAAGCCCACCCATATCCGAATCATCGAAGTGCCTGCCGGCTTCTCGGCGCCGAATGTCGTTTCTCAGAAGGCCCTTCGGGATGTCCTTGTCGAGGTGCTTCGTGAGGAAGCGAAAATCCTTCTGCCTCAGAAACTTTCGTATTTTTCCGACCAGTATGGATTCCATTTCCACAAGGTGGCCATCAAACATAATTCTTCCAACTGGGGAAGCTGTTCCCGTGCCGGCAACATTAATCTGAACCTTAATCTAATCCGTCTTCCAGAACCTCTCTGCGACTACGTCCTCCTCCACGAACTGTGTCACCTCAAGGAGCCGAATCACGGCCCCCGTTTCCATGCCCTCCTGGAGCGCCTCTGCCTCAGCAATATCCGTCATCTCATCGACCTCGGGTCACCAGATGCCATGAAATACCGCGCCTGGATAGACAATCTCGATGCTTCTGATTCTTCCGCAGCATCCACATCCTCAAGTTTCTGCCGCCTCTTCAATCCCTCCTCCTCCAGCCCGTCCATGACTCCTCTGAACGAGGTCCTCAGCCGCGAAATCAGCAAATGGCGCCTGCTGTAATGGCCTAATTCTCGAGGCGGATGGTGAATTCACATAGTTGCATTCCTGCCTTGCTTTTCTTGGAAAGTTTCCGTAACTTTAAAGTTGACTGATAACCTTTGCGCAAAAAAGGGATCTGTTTGGCAGTATCCGAGTTTTTGTGCGGCTATATTTTTCGTGCGACTTTATTCTGAAAGAAAAACAAAGATATAATGAGAATTCACATTTCGACGACAAAAAATACCAGTTTGGTTCCGTTCAATTACCAGCAAAAGTTGGTTGGAACCATTCATAAGTGGATTGGAGAGAATTCGATCCATGACAGTATTTCTCTTTATTCATTTTCGTGGCTGCAAGGTGGAAGGAAAGTGTCGGACGCTTTGGATTTTCCGGAAGGTGCGACAATGTTTCTCAGTTTCTATGATGATGATACTATGCGAAAGGTCATCAAGACCATTTTGGCGAATCCTCTCATGTTTTGCGGCATGTCGGTGACAAGCATTGACATTGACGATACTCCGTCATTGGAAAATCGCGAGCTGTTCTATTGTGCGAGTCCCATTTTCATAAAAAGGAAGATGGAGGACGGCAGTATCAAACAATTTACTTACAATGATGAGCAGGCCGGTATGTTGCTGAAAGAAACGCTGGAGGCTAAAATGAGAGAAGCGGGATTGCCTGAAGACGATACTTTGGATATACGTTTTGACATGTCTTATGAACGGAAGAAATTCAAATTCATATGTTACAGGGGCGTGGGTAACAAGGCGAGTCTTTGCCCGGTTGTCATCAAGGCGAAACCTGAGACGAAACTGTTTGCCTGGCACGTAGGCATCGGTAACTGTACCGGTATTGGGTTCGGAGCGATTTATTAACAAAGAAGGAGCATTATCATGTATGTCGTGACATATAAGGGGCCGTTCGGGTTTATAAAGCCATGGACTGCCGTCCGCGATGGAGAAACATTCAGCCAGCAGTTCCTGACGCCTTCCATTATAGAAGGTATAGAAAAGAAACTGTTCCCTGAGTTGCTGGAAGTTTCAGGGATTCATAAGATTCTCAGACACAAGCTGAAGTATGATTCGATGGATTCCCAGCAGGAAGTGACACAGACAAGGGGCTGGGAATATAAGAACAGGACATTTATCAGGGGACGTTCCATATTGAAGCGTTCGGTCCTCTTGCACCCGGTTTTGTCTCTTGCCTTTGAAAAAGAGGAAGATGCTGTCATTGCCTCCAGGCAACATGTCTGTGTGTGCCGCAATGAGGATATATTATTGCCGGAATCAGAAATCAGTGTAATGGAGGAAGAACAGTTCGGTCAATTGCCTGGTTTTGAATTGCGTTTTGGTGATTCTGAACAGTCTTTTCTTGTGGGGTATAATCGCTTTGATGACAATAGACCGATGTTGGGGTGGATAGAGTTCAACGGGCAGGCGTTGCTGTAATTGTCGGAGTTATATGAATATCCATCAGGAAATATTGGCCAAGAGTGAGCAGAACGGACGCATCTGTCTGTATCAGCATCTCAAGAATGTTGCTGATATAGCTCGTGTTGTGGCTAATCACCAGTGTCTTGATGAGGAAATAGCGGTAGAGGGAGCATTACTGCACGACATAGGTAAGACGAGTCCATTGTTTCAGCAATCGATAGCCTCCCCAGGCAGTAAGAGGCCTGGTGCTGTTTTCCGTCACGAAATAGCATCGTTGTTCTTTATCTCGTTGGTAAAGGCGGAACATCGGAATGCTGTCATTGACATGGTGGTTGCTCATCACAAATCTATGTATAAGGATGTGCGGGAATTGGGGATTTTGGATTTGGATGATAATATGGATTGCTTTGGGGAACATTCACGCGGATTCGAAGATTGGAGCCACATTGCATTGGAAATCCTTGAAAGCCTTGGAATGAAAACGCATGTGGTCTCACTGGAAGAGGCTGAGGAAAACTATGGCTATGTCATTGATTATTGCGAAAATAAAAGCAAAGGGTGCTCGGAATGGAGGGGCTTGCTGATGGCGGCTGACCATATGGCCTCAGCGATGGAAACCGAGTTTGAAATGCCATTGGACAAACTGTTCATCAAGCCGGATATGTCTTTTTACGACAGAAGGAATGAACTTTATCCATTGTCAATGATTTCTGCTGACAATTCGAGCAAACATACATTGGTGACGGCCCCTACCGGTGCGGGGAAAACAGATTTTCTGCTGAGGCGTTGCCGGGGAAGGGTTTTCTACACATTACCTTTTCAGGCTTCTATCAATGCAATGTACGACCGGATCAAGTCTGACTTGTCTGATACGGATGCGCAGGTATACTTGCTCCATGCTGCCTCTAAGTTGAAAGTGGAAGGTAATAAGGTGGAGGAGTGCATCATGCAGCGCCATGTCGGAGCATCCGTAAAGGTACTGACTCCGCATCAAATGGCGTCAATTGTCTTTGGCATCAAAGGATATGAGGCTATGGCTATGGATTTGCGCGGCTGCGATGTGATTCTTGATGAGATACATACTTATTCAGATGTCATGCAGTCGATTGTCCTTCGCATTATAGAGATTCTTGTCGCTTTGGATTGCCGGATACATGTCGGTACTGCAACTATGCCGACTGTTCTGTATGAAAAGATATTGGAACTGTTGGGCGGACCGGAAGCCGTCTATGAGGTTAAGCTTGACGCCACTACGCTCCAGTCATTCAATCGGCATCAGATATATAAACTTGACGACATGGAGAATGCTTATGATGTGATAGCTTCAGCAGTGAAAAGTCACTCTAAACTTCTCATTGTATGTAATCAGGTGAAAAGAGCCCAGGAACTTTATGAGACGGTAGAATATTTGTACCCGGAGGTGAAAAAGATGCTTGTCCACAGCAGATTCAAGCGAATGGACAGGGCAAGATTGGAAACGGATTTGCGTGAAGATTTCAATAAGCTGGAAAATGCTCCGTGTATTGTGGTCTCGACCCAGGTGGTGGAGGTGAGTCTTGACATCAGTTTCGATGTGATGATTACTGAGTGTGCTCCTATTGATGCCCTTACCCAACGCTTTGGACGAATTAACAGAAAGCGTACAAGGAAGACTATAGGACATTATAAGCCGATATATGTCATTGCTCCTTCTGAGGATGAAAATGATGCTCTCCCATATAGTCTGGATGTGCTGAAGGCTACTTTCGGTGTTTTGCCGAGTGATGGCGGAATTATGGAGGAATGTCATGTTCAGGAAATGATAGATAAGGTTTACCCTGACATTGATTTTCATAATATTGATTATACCGGAGTTGCCTTCTCTGGTGGAACGTGGTTGCTGAAGGCTCTTTGCCATTATCCGAAATCAGCTCTGCTAGAGGCGCTTGATATCAACTCTGCTGTCTGCATTACTGAGGAAGATAAAGAGAGATATCTGTCAGCCAATGGCTTGGAGAGAATTGAAATGGAGATTCCTGTGAGCTATCATTCCATGGCGCATAGAAAACTTGAGCAGCTTGACAAGGGGACACGTCCGTTTGTTGTTCCGAACAAAGGATATGACAATGAAAAAGGGTTGTTGCCGGACATGTGTAAAACTGAATATTATCAATCGTTTGAAATACTGTAGATTATGATAACGTCAAATATAGGAAAGATGTTTTTGGATGCTTACAATGAAGAATATGGCACCGGCTATGATGCCAGGACATTCTTTTTGGAGCAGTTCTATCCCTTGTTTTTTGATCAGAACAAGTATATGATGACCGCAGGCAATTCCCCTTTGGAAAATCCAAAATTGAGTTGGGATGATATGATAAACGGGAAAAAGCCATATGAAACACCTGAGCAGAGAAAAAGCCGTTTTGATAAATTGATCAAGAAGATTGAGGAGAGTGATGCTGATGCCAGCATTGCGCGTGGTTATCCGTCCCTGGATGTGGCTGCCACAACATCCGGTCAAGTGACGGATATGAGATTGTCTTCTTCTCAGGAAGAAATATATGCTTCTTGGATTGGTGATGCGCTTGGTGTCGGCGTGCAGGGTGGCTTTTCAATACTTTTTAGCAAAAAGGAGATTCTTCTGGATATTTTCAAGGGGTGGAGCCAGTACCGGAAATGTCTCAATGAAACTTCCAAACTCAAAGGAAATCAGATTAATACGTGGAATGGTCAATGGCTCTCACATTATTATGACCATAGGGTGTATGATGAGAATATGCCATTGGCCGGATTCAATCCTTTCAATACGAATAAGGATGGGATAATAAATATCGATACCCAGACTTGGACGAAAATACTTATCGGAATTTCGAAGAAATACAGTAGTCCACAAATTCTGGGTTATATCTATAGCATTGGCCAAACCAATACGACGATAGGGTTTATTCCATTCGATTTGACTCAGATCCGTCGTCCAATCCATCTTTATGAAAAGATTTTCGGAATGGATAACGGCCGGGATGCGGAATCTTTATGGGGAACGGAAATCGGATTCAAGACCGCTTGTACTTCTGGAGTCATAGGCGTAAAGGCGATGGAGCCTAAGGGATTGAGAGATTATGTGTATAAAGGGAAGATGCCGAAGACTTCCGGCAATGAAAATGATATAATTAATTTCAATGTATATAAAATTTGGATATTAGCCATGTTGAATAATGATGCTTTGTGGGAGAAATCCCTGGAGTTGGCCGAGTTGTTGAACGAGGCCTCAAGTGACGAAGACAAGTCAATCAGTACCAAGAGGAAAAATCTAGTTGAAGCATTGCTGAAGGCAACCAACAAGAAACTGTTTGTTGAGGCTGCGACTGAGATTGTCCGGTACATTTCCAATCGTGATGAATTCACCGGTATTGTGAAAGAGATACATAGTATGCCTGCGGACAACGTGCCATACTTCTTGACTCTTTTGCGTTTTCAGTATGAAACATTAAAATAATAACTATGACATATATGAAACAGAATTCTTTCATTTATCTGCGTGGGCTCAAGCATGCAGCATTTACAGTATTCTGCGTTGAAAACGGTCAGAAATTTTATTATGACCCTCAGTTCAATGTAAAGGTTCCATTCTCAAGTGGACAACAGGTCAAGCGTTCGGTTTTGGAAAAACTCAACGATATCTTAGGCGTTCAGCCCTCACCTACAGAGTTTTATTTCGATGTGGACAAGAAAGGAGCCCTCAAAGAGGGTGAGGTCCTGTCCTCTTGTAATCCGCACTATGTAGATCAGCTTCTGGGCGGCTGGATGAGGACACCTAAGGGCGGTAAGGAAAAGGCAGTCAAGCGCAGAAGTCCGTTGAGCATTTCAGCCATGACGCCACTTCATCCGCTTCTGTCGGGATTGCCGAAAGAGAACATTTCTTTCGACCGCTCTGACAGGCCGAATGCTCATAAAGTTGTGGTGAGAGATGCCAATGGAAATGTATTGACAAACGAACAGGTTTGTAATTTCCTTGATGGTAACGACAGAAGCTTATATCGCAAGTGGATACCGGACAACAATCGCGCTACAGGTCTCTTTGTTTATGATGTTGCCATAGACCTGCGTCGTTTGTTCTGTGTCTCTACCAACCAGTTCGAACCGGAAATCACGGCGGATATGGTAGAGTCGCTGAAGGCAGATGGCTGGAAAGTTGTCAATACGGCTTTTGGTGAATGCCTATCGATGCCGAAAGAGCAGCGGGAACAGCTTATTCCAGCTATCGCCGACGCTTTGCTTGACTGGCAGATTACTTCAAATCAGGCCAGGACATTCAGTTTAATGGAAACGCTTGCTGTCGCGATTAGTGACAATGCCAATACATTGGCTGCTGCTATTCGTGCCAAGTTGATTGATGATAATGAATCTAAGCCGAAGGCTAGACCTATCATTGATGAGAATGCAGGGGCGGAGACATTTATTGCACTTCCTTGCGCGAATTATATCGTGACTGAGACCGAAAGTGCGGATGCTCTTGTCCGGGCAAGACAGGAATTGATAGACAGGATGATGGCGTTTGATTACGAGAATCAGTTATAGACCGAATCATGGGGCTCTTGACTGACTAGAGCCCCAATATCTTTGCTTATGACAGTAACCGGTACACATTTCAACTATTACCAGCTTTGTCGGCGCAAGTTGTGGCTGTTTGCGAATGGCATTAACATGGAGCAGGAATCAGACTTGGTCTATGAAGGGAAACTAGTGCATGAGTCCAGTTATCCGCAGCGTATAACGAAGTATGAGGAGGTAGAGATTGATGGTGTCAAAGTAGATTACTATGATACCAAGAATAAGGTTATCCATGAGATAAAGAAATCCAATAAGATTGAAAGGGCTCATGAGTGGCAACTTAAGTATTATATGTATGTCTTTGAGCAGAATGGAATTGTTGGAGTCAAGGGAATCTTGGAGTATCCTCTGTTACGGAAGACTCAGGAAGTGGTTCTGACAGATATTGACAGAGAAGAAATTCGGGCTATTTCAGAAGAGATTGAGAAAATCATCTCAGATGGAGACTGTCCGCGCGTTGTGAAAAAAGGTATTTGCAAGAACTGCAGTTACTTTGAATTTTGTTACATCAATGAGTTGGAGGAAGAATGAAAAGAAGCTTCTATCTGTTCAATCCCGGCATTATGGAACGGCGGGACAATACGCTGAAATTTACTCCGGTCTATGTAAATGAAGACAATGAAGAAGTCCGGCAGCAACCCAGATATATCCCTATTGAGGATGTGGCGGAGCTGTATGCCTTCGGAAGCCTTCAGGCAAATAGTGCATTGTTCAATTTCCTGGGGCAGAAAGGTATTCTTGTCCATTTCTTTGATTATTATGAGAATTATACCGGGAGCTTTATGCCACGGGAAGGTCTGCTCTCAGGGAAGGCTTTGCTTGCTCAGACTTCTGCATATCAAAACAAAAAGAAGCGAGTGGAGTTGGCTCGAAAATTTATCCAAGGGGCAGCCTGGAATATGGTTATGAATCTCAACTATTATAACCGTAGGGGAAAGGATCTGCAGGGTATCATTGACGTGATCAAGAAATTGAGTGATACTTTGGCGGAAGCCAAGGCTGTCGATGAAATTATGGGGATAGAGGGTAATATCCGACAAGCCTATTATGCAGCTTTCGATGTTATTCTCGATGATTTCAATATGGGTTCAAGGACTAAGCAACCTCCTGAGAATGAGGTAAATGCTCTTGTCTCATTTGGGAATATGATGTGCTATGCGGAAACACTTAGAGCAATTCATCAGACTCAACTCAATCCGACTGTCAGCTTCCTTCATGCTCCCGGTGAAAGGCGTTATTCCTTGTGCCTGGATATATCTGAGGTTTTCAAACCTATAATCGTTGACCGGGTTATTTTCAAGGTCCTTAACAAGCGCGCCTTAAATGGCGACCATTTTGACAAGAAACTCAATAAATGTCTTTTGAATGAGACAGGTAAGAAGATATTTGTGAAAGCGATGGAGGAACGGTATGATGAAACATTTCATCACCGTTCGTTGGGTCGTAACGTAAGTTATAAACATCTTATAAAGTTGGAGTGCTACAAGTTGCTGAAGGATATCTTGGGAATGGAAGAATATAAACCATTTAAAATGTATTGGTGAGATGTACGTCATTATCGTGTATGATGTCGGAGAGAAGCGTGTAGGCAAAATGTTGAAGCTTTGCCGCCAGTATTTATGCTGGGTGCAGAATTCCGTATTCGAGGGCGAATTGTCTGAAGTAAAGCTCAAAGAACTGAAGTTGAAAATGGAGGGTCTGATCGAACAGTCTGAGGACAGTGTCATCCTGTTCACCAATAAGATCGGGTATAATATGGATAAGCAGATACTTGGAAAGGAGAGAATGTCCACTGACAACTTTTTATAGAGCCTGGTTGTCGATGTGGTGTCTCATCCGGATATTTTTTGTTTATCCATATACTAAGTTCTTTGACATATTGTTACACACATTTGTGTTGAGGTTGTCGCAGAGCAGATGAAATCATAGAATTATATATCGACATTTTTCAAGGACAAATCCTTGACCAATAAATCACCAAGCCCTATTGTAAACGAGGATGTTACAATCCTTGTCGTAATGGGTTCTAATTGAACCTTTATGGAATTGAAACAAAACAACAGAGGACACAACCTTAATGCGATTACGTTCTAATTGAACCTTTATGGAATTGAAACACTGAGTATTAGAGAAACCTTTACCGCGACCGATGTTCTAATTGAACCTTTATGGAATTGAAACATGAGAAATTGGAAAAGTTCAAAAGACTTGTTTTGTTCTAATTGAACCTTTATGGAATTGAAACATAAATACATATCTTTATGGAAGAAACAACGAGCGTTCTAATTGAACCTTTATGGAATTGAAACTGTTGACCGCGTTGATGACGCGCTCAGCAGAGAATGTTCTAATTGAACCTTTATGGAATTGAAACTCGTGTTGCCTTCCGTAACGCCCAGAATCTGATAAGTTCTAATTGAACCTTTATGGAATTGAAACTTCTGATGTCCAGAGTGCCCTCGATTCCGCCCCTTGTTCTAATTGAACCTTTATGGAATTGAAACCTGCGCGTATCTGCGCAGCGTTTACGGCGAGGGCGAGGAAGTTCTAATTGAACCTTTATGGAATTGAAACGTCAGACACTGAAGCCCAGAATCTCAAAAATTATGTTCTAATTGAACCTTTATGGAATTGAAACGCTCTGATAGCCCTGATAGAAATCATTATACTGTTCTAATTGAACCTTTATGGAATTGAAACGGACTTCTTATTTTCAGGCATGCAGTCACCCTCCAGCGTTCTAATTGAACCTTTATGGAATTGAAACAAGGTCTCCTATCTTTCCCATCTTATCTTGAATTTAGTTCTAATTGAACCTTTATGGAATTGAAACTTCATTCGCATATTGTTCGATTCCGCTCAGCCACATGTTCTAATTGAACCTTTATGGAATTGAAACTAATGTTCAGTCTTTGATTCATGATCACTCCTTTGTTCTAATTGAACCTTTATGGAATTGAAACAGGATAAGACATAAGGGTCGGCTTATCACTAGTCGCGTTCTAATTGAACCTTTATGGAATTGAAACAGAAAGAAGATGAAATACTTTCCGTTTCTGCCTGGTTCTAATTGAACCTTTATGGAATTGAAACTACAATCTTCGGAACCATTCCTGCTCCCGACTATCGTTCTAATTGAACCTTTATGGAATTGAAACATTCGCAGTAAATAGACATGTCGTGTATAAGTTTGTTCTAATTGAACCTTTATGGAATTGAAACAGAGCAAATCCCCGCGTTTTTTGCGTGTGCGGTGGGTTCTAATTGAACCTTTATGGAATTGAAACATCTGTAAAATTCAACATGCATGACGGATAATAAGTTCTAATTGAACCTTTATGGAATTGAAACGACAATCGCAAAACGAATACGTCACGAATTTGCGTGTTCTAATTGAACCTTTATGGAATTGAAACGACGCACCAACGGCAGCACCAGAAGCAGAAGCAGAAGGTTCTAATTGAACCTTTATGGAATTGAAACATAAAATTTTCTCCTATGATAAATGCTTCTGCAATCCGTTCTAATTGAACCTTTATGGAATTGAAACTAAGATTTTTTTATTAGTTTTTCTTTTTCACGTTGTTCTAATTGAACCTTTATGGAATTGAAACAGCATATTATCTACATCGAGAGCACCAACGTAGAGGTTCTAATTGAACCTTTATGGAATTGAAACAAAGTACTGGAGTCATACGACCGATGTCGAAAGTAAGTGTTCTAATTGAACCTTTATGGAATTGAAACTTCGATTTTCCAACATAGTTTTCATAATGTTGTAAGTTCTAATTGAACCTTTATGGAATTGAAACGGTTGACGCTTGGGAGGGCGTCCGAGATTTAGAAACAGTTCTAATTGAACCTTTATGGAATTGAAACGGATTCGGGAAATAATCTTTCCAACCGGTGAAACCGTTCTAATTGAACCTTTATGGAATTGAAACTCGCAATAGTCTCCATTTTCCGCATTGCTGTAATCGGTTCTAATTGAACCATAATGGAATTGAAACAGCGTTACCTTTCCTGAAGCGTCCAGTGTTGCCGGAGTTCTAATTGCACCTTTATGGAATTGAAACTCACTGACGGCTGCATATTCAGCCAGCTTATGCGTCCTAATTGAACCTTTATGGAACTGAAACATGACAACAGGGTTGAGGAAATAAAGGCCGCATTGTTCTAATTGAACCATAATGGAATTGAAACATCGAACGTTCCGTATTCCTTGCATCGACCGCAAGTTCTAATTGAACCATAATGGAATTGAAACCCCCAACAAATGCGGTTAGGAACGAAAAAGGCTTCATGTTCTAATTGAACCATAATGGAATTGAACCTGTGGTGTGTGTCCCGACTGCTGCCGTAAAAAACAAAGTTCTAATTGCACCTTTATGGAATTGAAACTAGCGCGTCACAATGTTGTTCCTGTAGTAGGTAGTGTTCTAATTGCACCATAATGGAATTGAAACTCGAGAAAAAGATACAGGCTCTTACGGTTCTGATGAGTTCTAATTGAACCATAATGGAATTGAAAAGCAAACGGGATATAGGCGTGCGCGGCCATAGTGTTTTAATTGTACCCACGCGGAATTGAAATGTTATGAAAACGCGGTCGGAGGTGTGGCCGTGGGAGGCATGGCCGCCCATGGCCTTGTGAATGGGATGTCGGGCGCGAGC